>JGI12104J13512_1001995_pt1 | contig 13709 bp, 17 predicted proteins | sample TerdegcTABiofilm_FD_13512 | JGI IMG/M metagenome (IMG submission 13512)
CGCTGAACTTTCTTCGGTGCTTCATGGCAAGATCCTTCCTCCCGTTCTCCGGGATGTTCGGTCCTGCCGACTACCCTAACATATTTTGTCCAACGACGGGGTGCATTCCAATGTGCTTTTCTAAACTGTTTATAAATAAGGATAAATGTTAGAAAGTTTCGATGTAAAATCAAATAATACGTGCCCTTACCAACCCATACAGCCCCAGGCCGCCCAGTTTATCAAATAAGAAAACAGCGCAGGAATACAGAATCATTCCCCCAATTATTAACCCCAGGAAATCTACAATTCCAATATTTACGAGTATGTATTCCTTGAAAAATGATATTACCAAAGCCATTATGCCTGTGCTTAATAATGAAAGCGTAACCGGTTTTGTAAATTCCCACCAGGAACACTTCATCATTTTTACTGCCATGAACCAGATAATGGGTGAGGTGACAATAACACTTAAAAATAGCGATGCGACGGTGCCGGTTACACCCCATCGTACAGTGAACGGATATACTATGACGCAGAGTATAACCACACCCAGCGTTGATATTTTGGTTCCGATCGCAGGTTTTCCCATCGCTTGAAAAGCAATGCCTGCAGGCGTGTTTATAAAATTCAAAATCGCCTGTAAGCAGAATATTTGTATGAGCGGTACTATGGGTAGCCATTTGTCCGTCAGAAAAAGATGGACAAAATCATAACTTAAAACAAATAAGCCGGCTGCTATTGGAATTCCTAAAAAGGTCAGAAGTTGTAACGTTTGAAGATATGCCTTCTTGAATCTGTCTGCGTCATTCTGCAACTGGGAGTATGCCGGATATCCCACCTTCCAGACTATGTCGCTTAGCTGCTGGAATATCATGGTAGAAAATACGCCCGCCCTGTTGAAAAAACCAAGAATGGGCATTCCAAGGATTTTACCTATGAACATCGTTATACCCTGGTCTCTGATCATAACAATTATAGAAGCACCGAGAATCCATTTGCCAAAATTGAATAAAATCTTTGCTCTGTTAACGTTAAAATCAAGACGAGGTCGATAAGGGTGCATGGCATACGAGATAAAACAGGTAACGACGCTTAATGTTAGTGTCCCCCACACAAGGGCCCAGACGTTTCTTAAGAAATATGCCAGGGGAATTACGATACAGATATAAGCCAGAAGAGGCACTACCTCGAGAACAAACTGTTTCTTAAAATCAAGATTTTTTCTGAAGTAGACAACCCCAATATTACGGAGTCCCTGTAATATCAGGGATACACTGATCACGCGCAATATTGATATTGCCCGTGCCTCTTTGAAAAAAGAGGCTAACAGAGGCGCTGCCAGAAATAAGATTAGAAAGAGAACGAGATACCGGATAAGTTCGAAGGTCCAGGCGGTATCAAAAAAATCTTCCGGTCTGTCTTGTTTCTGGATCAGGGCAGATTCAAAGCCCGTTTGCGTTGTACCCTGTGAGAATGTAACGATGGCCATGGCGACGGCCATCAAGCCGAAATCTTCAGGTGCAAGGAGCCTGGCGAGAATGATGGCACTGGCCAAATTCAATGCCTTTGCACATATAGTCGCCCCTGTTACCCAGAGGGCACCTTCGCTGACTTTTTTTGATAAGGAGGTATCATGGGTGCGGATGTCCAGGCTTTCAGAAAAATTATCTGTCATTAATTTCTGTCAATGTATTCAGGCTGACTGGCAGATACGGACATTGAACACCGCCAAGGCCCCGCCGCGGTGCCGCCCGTCCTTGCTGTCTCATCCAGCTCCCGTGCTGACCAGCAAAAACGCAAGAAATAGGAATTTCCCGGTTCTTGATATTGAATCATTCCTACCAGGGCGGCGACTGTCTTATCTATAGACACATGGATTTGTGTTTTATCATCTCCTAATTTAACCATTCCACCGGTGCAGCCCAGGGCATGTCTTGCTGATATCAAAAAGGATACGGCGTCGCCATGATAGATAGATCCTTCAATCGGGAAATGTTCTATGTCATGCCCGCCGTTGTGGGTTTCATAAAACAGACTTGTCTGAGAAAAGGCGGAGGGATTCAGGGTGATGTAGCCAAGACGCAAAGATCCTAACATCGCTCTGGACCACTCGAGTTCATAAACAATATCAACACGAGGCCGGTTATTGTCTGAATGGATGCGATATGTCTTAAATAACTTCCCACACTCCAACAGAAACTCTGCCTTAATTTTGACCGCATCGGTGGTCTTTTCATAATCGATTGAAAAATTTTTCACCGGTTCAAGATCGGTTATACGTCGATAGCCAGGTGATTCCAGAACTATATGACCGGTATAATAATCCGCGCCCCAGTTAATGTCATCGTAATATCCGTGATGAAGGGTGCCGCATAACCACTCGCGGGAAATATCTTTAAACCACAGGGCATCTATGGCTAACCCTCGGCGGAGATTAAGACGTATCTTAATAACGGCTGTCTCAACTGTAAGATATGATTTATCCTGTGACACAATCACATGCGACGGAATTTCGGTTTGCGACTTGTCATCGGCATCAACTTTCTTGCGTGCGAGAGATTGTAGCAAACCAGCAGTGCCAATCTTCTCTTCAAATTCACTCAATCTCTGCAGGTATGCATTCCATCTTTTGTCCGTGATATGTGTTCGAAAGTCACTGCTCCAGAGATAACATAACTCCTTCCAGAACCCATCAGCGGCGGCAGCATTTTTGAGCGCCTCATATATACGCCAGCAGGCCGTATTAATCATAAGATCATTCCGCCCGGTAACTGCCCAACGTGTCACATTGTATTTCCCCTGCTTTTTAACCGGAATGGGTTGGTCTGATGATTCCAGGCAAATCCGATTGGCAGCATTGAGCTGATTCAGAAAATTGAAAGCGTGGCTCGGTCTTATGAATGTAAACTCTGATTTATCCAGAAGAACTTTTAAGAGAGTCTCTATCCGTTCCCATTCTCCAAGTTCTAAAGGGGCCTCTGTTTCATAACGGTTAGGACGGAAATCAAAAACTTCCACATCATTTCCGTACAAACTGAAAAACCTTGGTTTGTTTGAACAATGACTGTTCAAGTATGATAAGTAGGCATCCAGATCCATGTCTCCGTGGGCGTACCGTTGAAACTTCTGGAAAGCGATGGAGTTATTCCAGATGATCGGGATTTCTTCGCCATGCTGCCCGCGGGCAATCTGAGGAAGATAACGCCATTCAGGATGCCATTCAGGGTGCGTCCTGTAAGGATTATCCCATTCCATGATTATGGCCCGATAGCCGGCGTCAATATAATGCCGAATGAGCCCCACCGAAAAGGCTTGCTCGTTGAGCAGGGCAATCTGGGGACGAATGCCAAGCAACCGCACATATACATTATTCCCGATTCGCATGTTGGCGGCATTGACCTCAGCCGGCACCAGCGGACCGATAATCTGGGCGTAGCCACTGCCGATGAACTCACAGTGGCCTTCGGTGACAAGGCGTCTTAACTCCTCAATCCAATCCGGGTCAATCTCGTTTATTGTTTCAAGGGTGTACCCTGGTGCCTCGATTCCGCAGGGCAGATTATACTTGCGCGCCAAACGCAATAGCGGCCAGTAGCAACGTTTTATAACATCCGACCGCTGCTCTTCTTCGATGGAGGAGTAGGCAAGGTTGAGGTGGAAGACCGTATATAATTTAAGACTTGGCGGTGACACTTAATTCGTCAGAGGTATTGTTTTTATATGAACCGTATTAACCACTTCTTGCGCACGTGATAAGGCTTCATCTCTTGTTGATCCGGTTGTAATTACGAAACCAGCGCGTCTTGTATGATTAGTAACATCTTTAAGATAATCTCCAGGCTTTACAAAGAACATCAGCTTATGAACCCATTCTACATCTTGGTATTTTTCTACGTTTTTTATAGCTATTACTTTACCAGGGTTTGGGAAAAAATAACGTATTGCCACACCTTTCCGGTATTTAGGCTTCAATTGATCCTCATCCACATATTCTCCAAGTGCTATTCGAATGGCTGCACCAATAATATCGACACCTGTGGCAAGGGGTATTTGATCTGTGCTGAACCATCCTCCTGATAAGCGAGGTGCGATTTCGATGACTTTGGGTCCTTCATCTGTGTACACCATATCTCCTTTAATTATTCCAGTAGTGACGCCTAACGCTTTCCCAGCTTCAATTGCTAGCTCTGAAATAGCATTTTGCACCTGCTTTGGCAAATTGGATGGTTGCTGACCACCATTTTCAATCATATATGGTGCAAACCTATCTAAATGTTCATAATTTCGTTCTGAAAATCCTGGATTTATACCAATACCATCTTGTAATACAGCTTCTGTACTTATCTGTAGTCCATCAAGGTATTCTTCGGCCATTATTCTTTTTGAAGGTGATTCTGCTATGCAGAAGTTATAAGCCCAATTTAAATCGACACCTTCAGTTACCCTCAAAACACCCCGTGCGCCACGACTATCTACTGGTTTAATAACAAGTGGAAACCCTCTTTCTTTGACTATTTGCTTTAAATGATCAAAAGATTTTATTTCGCTAAACCAGGGAATAGGGATTCTTTTTTCTCGAAAGCGCATCTTCATGGCAACTTTGTCGCTTGCAAGTTTTGCAGCAGCAATTGGTATACTTGGTAGTCCAAGTTCTTCCGCCACACTTGCGACAGTTAGCGGAACGTCGGACGCAATACTAATGACCCCACTTATGGGTCTTTTTTTTTCATGGTATTGTTTAGCAGCGGAGACTGTTGCTCCAACATCATAGGTACTGGCTAAAATTTTATCATCCGCTAACTCAAACCCAGGGGCGTTAGGATTAATGTCACTGACAACAACATGCAACCCCATTTCTTTAGCCCTGTGGATTCCAGGAACGGCTTCAATGCCCCCGCTTACAATAAGAATGGTCTTCATCCGAAATACATGCCCCCGTTTACGTTAATTGTTTGGCCTGTAATGTAACTCGCGGCATCTGTAGCTAAGAAGACGACAACTTGAGCGATTTCCTCAATTATTGCTATACGACCAATGGGAATATTTTTTATTTTCTCTCGTCCCTCATCGGAATCGAGTTCACGTGTAGACATCTCTGTTCCAACTAATCCCGGCGCTACCGCATTAGTTGTAATTCCGTGCCTGCTGTAAATGCGAGCGAGGGATCGCGTCAGACTAATAAGGCCGGCCTTTGATGCGGCGTAGTGGACTTGATTGAACCCGCCCCATTGCCCACCAATTGAAGTGATATTAATAATCCTTCCCCATCCATTTGCGATCATTTCTGGCAAAACTTCTTGACAGCATATAAAGGGTCCACGAAGGTTTACAGCCAGCATGCGGTCCCAATCGGCGTCCGTAATAGTATCAAACGGCTTCTCCTGGGCAATGGCGGCATTATTTACAAGAATGTTGATTGACCCAAATCGTTCTTTTACTAAAGTGATACATCGTCTCACGCTGACACTATCCTCCAGTGTCATCTGAATTGATATGGATTTACCCCCACGCATAGTGATAGTATTTATAACTTCATTAGCGAAAACTTGGTTGGAATTGTATGTCAAAACTACATGTGCACCTACGTCGGCCAAAGCAATCGCAATGGCGCGCCCTATACCTCTACTTCCACCGGTGACCAGTGCCACCTTGCCCATAAGTTGCATTTACCTCCCCCTTTTGCGTTCCAGCACTCGTTTTGCAGCGGCGGTGATGTAGGACCCTGTTAATCCGTACTTTTCTGCCAGCTCGTCCGGTTCGCCTGACTCTCCAAAGATATCGTGCACCCCGACAAACTCGACGGGGCAGGGATGGGTTTGGGCCAAGGCCTCGGCCACGGCACTGCTTAGGCCACCGTGGATGTTGTGATCTTCGGCCGTGACGAAGCAACCGGTTTCTTCAGCGCAGCGTACCAGTAGCGCAGTATCTATCGGCTTGAGGGTGGACATGTTCAGTACTCGTGCCGAAATTCCTTCCTGCGCCAGCAGTTTGGCGGCATCCAATGCCCGTGCCACTTCCACTCCGCAAGCCACGATGGTTACGTCGCGGCCGTCCCACAAGATCCTGCCTTTGCCTAGCTCAAAACGATAGTAAGAACTCAAGATCCGCCTGGCCGGGCTGCGGCCGGTGCGCATGTAGACTGGCCCCTCGTAGTTCAGGATCGCCTCGGTCGCCTGCTCCACCTCCAGCGGATCTGCTGGCGAAACGACGACCATGCCAGGGATAGCTCGGAATGCGGCCAGGTCCTCCAATGCTTGGGCTGAAGCGCCGTCAGGTCCTACATCCAACCCTGGGTGGCTGGCTACTATTTTTACATTACGCCGTGCGTAGGCGATGGAAAGACGGGCCTGCTCCAGGGCGCGCAGGCAAAACACGGCGAACGTGGTGACGAATGGTACCACACCAGTGCTGGCAAACCCACCTGCGACTGCCATCATGTTCTGTTCAGCGATTCCAAACTGGAAGAAACGCTGCGGGTAGGCCTTGCGAAAATGATGTGTACCAGTACCCCCGGCAATATCAGCGTCGAACACTACGAAATTAGGATAGCGTTCAGCAAGTTTTACCAAAGTTTTACCGAAAGCCTCACGCAAGGTATCACCGGTGATACCTATTAGCAATGGACCACTTTCATTTTTTTTCTCAATCATCTTTATCCCCAAATTGTGCCATCTAAATACTTTTTGATTTGGTCTTCTGGTGTAGCTAGGTCACGCAGTGCCTGCACTAGTTCATCTTTTCGTAACTTGACACTGCCATGCCAGAGAGGCGAACCTTCCATGAATGAAACACCCTTTCCCTTGATAGTATGAGCGATGATCATGGTAGGTTTTCCCTTAGTCTTCCTGGCTTCAGCAAAGGCGGTATCCATCTGCTTAAAGTCGTGGCCGTCAATCTCGATTACGTGCCAGTTGAATGCTTCCCACTTACCCCTTAGTGGTTCCAACTTCATAATATTCTCATTGAGGTCATCGCTTTGCATTTTATTGTAGTCCACGATGCCGCAAAGGTTATCTAATTTATAATGTCCCGCACACATAGCACCCTCCCAGACTTCCCCCTCTTGCAGTTCTCCATCGCCCAGCATGACGTAAACCCGTGCCGAACTGCTTTTGTAGCGCAATCCAATAGCCATGCCAATAGCGGCAGAGAAGCCTTGGCCCAAAGAGCCGCCAGTACTTGTTTCGACCCAGGAAGTGTCAAGGACATGCGGATGGCCTTGCAGTTGACTACCAATCTTACGAAAACGCAAAAGCTCATGATGAGGAATCAAACCAATCTCTGCGGCAGCCGCATAAAGCGCCGGGCATGCATGGCCTTTGGAAAGGACAAAACGGTCTCTGTTATCATTTTTAGGATTTGCGGGTTGCCAATGAAGTTCTTTAGTCCACAGATACGCTAAGAGATCAACACACGATAGAGATCCACCAGGGTGACCTGAGCCAGCGTGATATATAGCTACTAATGTGTACCTACGAATTATGGTTACCAAATTATGCAAAGTCATTGTATGGGTCCTATATCGAAGGATATAAGAGATATTGCCCTCATCAAAGCATCTTCACAGTCTTTAAAAGATTGGCCTGACGCAAATATATATCCCGGAACATTTGTAGAGTTCCTATAAGGATGAATAACATCCCCGTTTGCAACAAACAGCATAATTTCCTTAATACCGGGTAGGCGGCAGGCTTCTTCAATCCCTGAGATCTGTAATACTTGCCCTGGCGAAGGCAATAACGCTCTACAAATAACATAGCTGTCTTGATGCAACCGTAATTTTTCCTCAGGCACAGTGCGTCCGGTAATTGTCAATAGACTTGGAAGTATAGGATCAAGACCTGACATTGGTAAAAGGTATAAAGAATTTTTGGGTCCATGCAGTCGGGGGGCGACCTCAAGAAGTTTAAATCCTGATTCCGTGTGAACAGCATCCCCTTTTACTGGGCCCCAATTTATACCTAAAGCTCTTGATCCTAATTCAAGAAGTCGGTATAAATCTTGTTGCCTCTCTTCAGTTAAAATTGACGGCGTTCGAATCTCTCTTTCAACAGGCCAATCATCTAAAAAGTATCGATCAACGATACCTAATGGATGGAACATGTTTTTGCTGTCAAACAAACCATTAACATCATGCATTGTTCCTTCAGCCAACTCCTCCACTAGTACTTCCACGACTCCAGAACGCACATTTGGTTGTGCAAAGAACTCATCAAGTTCAGAAATTGAGTTAATACGCCTAGCCTCCTGTCCCCGAAGCCGACTGTTGGTTTAATAAAAACTTTAGACCCAATTCTACGAATTATATTTAATGCTTCATCAAATGAGTGTGCAGAAGTACCAGCAGGAGTTGGAATACGTGCCTCCAGCCAAATAGCTTTGCATAAAGCTTTATTTTGACAGGCTACTGCGCTTTGCAACGAAACACCAGGCAACTCTGTAGCCATTGCGACTGAAGCAACACTAGTTACCAGTTCAGTAAAGGTAAAAACTCCAGAAATGTTCATTCGTTTTTTGTTTAGCAAAGCGAAAGCGACAAGACCCTCTATATCACGACCGTCTATTACAGCTTTATAGTTAGCATTAGAGAAAGCTGGTGCGCTGGGATTACGGTCGGTTACAAGCACCTTGAAACCGTGGTTTTTAGCCACCTGCACTGCTCGCGCCTCTTGCACACCCCCTCCGATCATCATAATACAAATGTCTTCCATATTTTATGTCTCCTAACTGTACTTGCGTGCAATAATAAGGATTGCATTCCTAGCTTTTGGGGAGTCAACATAGCAACCACGACTCGCCCCATAAACACTAATAATTTCGAATTGACATTTACTGAGTAATGCCACCAAAGTTTTTTGGGAGTACTCCCGCACATGTAAAGGATTCAAGGGCTCCGATATGTCAATGAAGGGCCTTTTCATTAGTAGAGGAACTTCCAACATCAACCCCCCCCTGTTTTCAACCATCTATGACAGGACTTCAAGAAGTGATAATCATCCGCAATGTGTTCCATTGTATGAAAGGAAACAACCAGGTCGAAGTATGAGGGATCGAAATTTAGGTCTTTGTAATCGCTGGCGATGAATGACAGCAATCGTTGACTGCCCCACCTATTTTTACAGATTGCTATAGCATCTGGGTCTTTATCCACGCCTATGACTTGAAAACCAACAGAGGCCAAATAATTCGTCCCTGCTTCGTAACCACACGCTAGGTCTAAAACCTTAGAAGAATGGTCTTTTACTCGGAATACTTTGGCGGCCATTACATATGGTTGGACAGGGGTATCTAATGCGTCCCATCTCTCTGGCCATACCTCATTCATGATTCGCCGGATTTCTAAAAACTTTTCTCGATCATAGATAGGTACTTTATTAAAAGTTTTGATATTAAATTAGTTCGGATATAACTCAGCATATGACCAAGGGTTGAAGAGATATTGTTATTGTAAACTTTGCGAGATTTGATGTTTCAACACAGAATCATGGACTTTAAAGTAAAAATCTTTATTTGTTACGTCTGCCGCGAATCTAATATCAAAATCTGTGGGACACAAAACGTAGTCCAATTTGTTTTTTTCGAGAAAAAGAATCAGTCGATAAATAAGGGATATATCTACAAAAAACCACCACGCAAGGACTCTAACAACTGTTTCAGCATTAAAATTGACAGTACAATCAAAGATACGTTTTGCAATATTGAGATTGTCACCTTTAAAAAAACTAACTTGCCAATAATTTGCATATTCTTTGATAATATCGGATTGAATAACATCAGGCACTGCTATTACAATATCGTCGAATATGCCAGCACTCTTAAGAGGTATAACAGAATTATATTGTTTTAGGTCAGACTTGACATCTTGAGGTGCCATTTGAACAATGCATACTCTACGCCGCTTCATGCTTTTACCATCACCCCTGAATTAAAGAGAAACACTTATCTGTTGTAAATTCCGAAGCAATTTTCCATGCTGTTGATCTATCACTTGATTCCACCATTATCCACCCGATTGTATCTGACAATGATAACGGGGGACGGACATAATCTCCGTTTTGCCGTTCCCATTCGATTGCTATCCTGCTGTTCCCATGATTGGCTATGCTACTATGCAGATTAGAGTTGCAATGTTGCCATATTATTCCTTCACTATTTGCATAAAGGAAACGCAATGCGTAACCACGATTTTTACAATTCCACTCCATTCGTTTATGAGTGTACTTACCGATCGCCAGCAAGCAACGCAGTGTGTATACATCAAGGCCTGCAAAAAAAAGCAATCGATCAATTTTTGCATCCATGAGCAACCCGGCATCAATTACCATCAGGCCATTTTCTCCATCAATAATGTCTAAACTGAAAAAAGAGTTATTAATTTCAAGTGAAGTGACTGTTCGAGAGCTTAGTTCAATTATTTCTTTCATGATCTTTTCATTACTGCTCGCAACACACGCTGTGCTCTTTCCTAGGGCAAAGCCTTTAATCACGAAATTGTTGTTAGAACCTAAAGTAAACTTATTCGCAACACTGAGAACCGTGACCTCTCCCTCATTTCCTACGTATCCATCAACGCTATACTCTTGGCCTGGATAATAGGTTTCAACAATAACTTTTCCATTTCCCGATTCCTGTTGAGCTTTTATAAAAACTATATTATTTTTTCTATCGTTAATTGTAGTTAATTCTACACCTAAGGATCCCGTACTTCCAAACGATGGCTTTATTATGGCCTGTTTGTATTCTGTAATGAATTCAATAAATTCTCTGTACGAACTGACTAATTTAAATTGTAATGTCGGAATTCCTTTTTGTTCTAAACATGCCTTCATAAGATGTCTGTTATTCGTATTTGCAACCGCTGTGGGTTTGAATCCTGGAAGTTCAAGCGCTTCAGCAACTCGTGCAGCGGCCATCATAGCACGTTCATGAGATACATATGTCATACAACCAACTATTTTCTTGGGTAATTCGTGACATGAACGTGTTTGGAGCGAAGACGTGGATTCAGTACGGTTACCGGAAGGTTAGATGCCGAAGGTGCGGTATCGTTGTGGAAGATCTGGGGCTCGTGGATATTCACTTGAGGATAACCCGGAGACTGGCGTGTTATATTTTGGAGCTGTGCCGTTTTTTGCCTATTCGGGACATTGCCCGTCATCTCGATCTGGACTGGAAAACGATAAAAGAGCTTCATAAACTGTATCTTCAGGAGAAATATTCCCTGGAAGATATTGGGGTGCCGGAGCTTCTATCAACGGGAATGTAATAATGTACCAAAAATGGGAATGAAAAGTGTATCACCTGGAGGATGAACCGATGGTAACATTGCCTCTCGAGAGAGGAGGTGTTGCCGATGATCTCCAAGGAGGTATTTATGGACATAATTGCACTTTATCGCAACGGTTGCAGCGTCCGGAAGATCGCCTCGGCCATCCTTGATCGGCTCCTTCACCACTCCAGGGTGATAAACATCAAGGGCCACAGCTATCGTCTCAAAGAGCATACCTTCAGCAAACAGCTTCATCCCAAACAAGGAGAAGATATGGTAACAACATCTCCACCGTAAACAAACATAAGTGTCGGGTGTGGTACACTTTTACGTTCCCATAATTGGTACACTTTTAAATTCCCATTGACAGCTCTCGCCGTCGATGAGATTTCCCTGAGAAAAGGGCACCACTATCTGACCGTGATCATCGATTGGCAAACCGGCAGGGTTGGCAAGGACAGGCGCTATGAAACCCTCAAAGCGTTTTTTGACACGCTCAATGATGAGCAGAGAGCAGCTATTAAAGCGATCGCCATGGATATGTGGGACCCTTATATCAAGGCGGTGCAGGAATGTTGTCCGCAAGCGGCGATCGTGTTCGATCAGTTTCACGTGGTCCGAGCCTTTGGCCGGGTAATCGACGCCGTTCGTAACCGGGAATATCGCAAGGCTCTTAAAGAAGGGAAAGACGTGATCAAAGGCAGCCATTATCTTCTGCTGAAGAAGAGAGAAAATCTCCGCGAGAAAGAGAAGCCCCGGCTCAAAGCGTTGCTTAAAATGAATCAACCTCTGATGACGGTCTATCTCCTGAAAGACTATCTGAAGAAGCTCTGGGAATATAGATACCCCCGATGTGCACAGAGATTTCTTGACTTCTGGTGCGATATCGCTCGCGAAAGCACAATACGATCCTTGATAACCTTTGCGAAAACGCTTCAACGATACGCCTATGGAATTATCAACCATTGCCGGTTTCCTCTTCACACGAGTCGCCTGGAAGGAATTAATAACAAAATCAAGGTCATTAAACGCGGAGCCTATGGCTTTCATGATACGGAATATTTCTGCTTAATTATTAAAAACGCGTTCGCTACTAGCAACTAATTTGGAGAAGAACCTCATTTTTTAACTCCCTGCTCCCAAATAATATCCCCCGTTAACATTCAGAATATGTCCTGTAATATAAAGCGCTTCGTCTGAGGCGAGGAACAACGCAGCGTGAGCGATTTCTTCAGGTTCACCAGGACGACCCAATAGAATGCTTTCATTAATTTGTGATTTTGGTGTTCTGGAAATGATATCGTCGTACATATCAGTACGAATGAATCCAGGCGCAATCGCATTAACTCTCACTCCCATTGGAGCAAGTATTCGTGCAGTTGATTTCGTGAAGGATATGACACCAGCTTTCGCTGCCGCGTAGTGCGGTGCATTAAGTCCACCCATCTGACCCCCTACAGATGTCATGTTGATAATACACCCACGTTGCTGCTGGGAGAAGAAAGAAACGACTTCTTGTGTGCAAATGAATACGCCCTTTAGATTAACTGCAAGCATATGATCCCACTCTTCATCCGTTATTTGAATAAAAGGTTTTTGTTTCAGGATGCCTGCGTTGTTGACTAATATATCGATGCGGCCGAATCGGTCGCATGTAATTTCATACATTTTCTTTACATCACTTCGGTTACATACATCAACTTGAACAGCCAACGCTTCACCTCCTTTTTTAGGATTTGGTGTACAACGTTTTCTGCCTTTTCTCTATTGTTATTGTAAGCAACGATAACTTTTGCGCCATGTTTAGTAAATTCAAGAGCTATTGCTTTACCAATACCTCGCGAGGCCCCCGTCACAACAGCAACTCTATTATCCAAACGCTTTGTAATTCTCATTTTTCGAACCATCGCTTTTTGATCTTTAAAAGTACCCCTTCCGGATCCAATTCATATTGTTTTCTTAACTCTTCGTTTGCACCGGGTTCAACAAACGTGCAGGGAATACCAATACGAAGTAATTCACATTTCAGGTTACGATCTAATATGAGTGCTGCTAGTGCGCTGCCTACTCCTCCATCTAACACTCCTTCTTCTAGGGAGCTTACTCTTGGAACCTTTTTTATCAAATCTACTAATTGATCCTCCGGTAGTGGTTTGATATAACGAAGGTTAACAAGCCCGCAATTTACACCATCGCTTTTCAGTCGACGCACCACGGCGGCTGCTGTGCCGAACATATGGCCCACTGAGATCAAAAGTAGATCAGTGCCATTGATCACAACTTCAGCTTGGGTAAATGTCTGAGGGGACTCAGAAATGACACTTGCATTAAATTCGTCTACTGGGCCATACGGCATCTTGAAATGCACCCCCCGCGTTGGACAAAATATGTTAGAGTAGTCGGCAGGACCGAACATCCCGGAGAACGGGAGGAAGGATCTTGCCATGAAGCAGCGAAG
>JGI12104J13512_1001998_pt1 | contig 13690 bp, 15 predicted proteins | sample TerdegcTABiofilm_FD_13512 | JGI IMG/M metagenome (IMG submission 13512)
TGGAAACGGCCGCGCCCATCGCTTTGAGACGTCCGATCAGATTCATGCTGATATAAGGATCATAGATGTTATACGGGTGGGCGATTACGGCCACATTCAATTCGGCCGGATAATGCAGGGGTTCATTACCGACCTTGTTTTCTAAAACCGCTAAAGCCTCGGCGGGCATCAATCCCAACTGCAGCAAGCGGGAATACTTTTGCTGGATTTTTACGGAATTGCGGTAAGCTCTCCATATTTTTAGCTTATTACCAGTAAAAAGACTGCCAGCCTTATTTATCACCGTGTATAAATCTCTGTTTTTTCTGTACAGGTTGACGTCAACAATTATTAATTCAGGTAGGCCGTTCAGCCGGCGGATCATATCGGGCAGTCCGAGAAACTTCGGGCAAATATACTTGCGGTTTTCTACACTTACCATTCTAGGCAAAAAAATAAAATCAATCTTCCCGGCAAGGTCCAGCACATGGCCGAAGAACAGCTTTACCGGCAGGCAGACCTCATCCACAGCGTGTTTTAATCCCTGGGCCAGTGTTTCCCTCGTCGACGGGGATGAAAGTACCACTTCAGCGCCCAGTTCCTCAAAAAAAGTCCGCCACATCGGGTAATAATAGTAGTATAGAAGCGCCCTGGGAATACCAACCTTCAATTACATTTACACTCCTTTCTTACCAGGCCCTATCCTCTTGGCCGAAAAGTCAGGGCCGCCAGGTAACCAAACACCACTGCCGCGGTAATACCCGCCGCCGCCGCGGCAACCCCTCCGCTGAAAGCGCCCAACAGTCCGTTTTGCTTTACCCCGTTCAGCGCGCCCTGGGCGAGCAGGTGACCAAAGCCGGTTAAAGGTACGGTCGCCCCGGCTCCCGCCAGGTTCACCAGAGGCTGGTACAACCCGACAGCGCTGATTACCGCGCCGACGCTGACAAAAGTCACCAGCACATGGGCAGGCGTAAACTTATAACTGGTAAGATCCATCAACAACTGGCCGATTACACAGAGCGCTCCGCCGATTACAAAAGCCCAAAAAAATTGCATCTTGCAAACCCCCTATCTCATTTCAATTACTACAGCATGCCCGATCCCCGGCACAGTTTCCCCCTGCTGAACGCTGCAAGGGCTTAACAGCGCCCCGGTGCCGATTCCAAGCAGGCGTTTATATTTTCCTGTTTTGAGGCTATCGATCAAGTAGCCGCATGTGACTACCGCCGAACAGCCGCAGCCGCTTCCCCCGGCGTGGACATCCTGTGCGGCGCTGTAAATTAATATGCCGCAATCTGTAAACCTGTCTGAAATATTATATCCGTATTGCGTGACAAGCTGTTCGGCGAGTTTCTTGCCGTAGGCGCCCAGGTCGCCGGTTACAATGAGATCGTAATAATCAGGCTGCCGCGCGGTATCCTGCAAATGGCATGTTATTGTATCCGCCGCTGCCGGCGCCATGGCGGCGCCCATGTTCATCGAGTCCCCCTGGCCCAGGTCGACAACCTTGCCGATGGTGGCATGAGTGATCACCGGCCCGCTCCCTTCCCTGGCCAGCACGGCAGCACCAGCACCGGTTACTGTCCACTGGGCGGTCATGGGACGCTGGTTCCCCAATTCGGTGGGAAAGCGATACTGTCTTTCAGTTGTATTGTAATGGCTGGATGAACCCACCAGGACTTTCTCGGCAAACCCGCCGTCTATCAGCATGGCTCCCAGCGCCAGACCTTCATACATGGTCGAACAGGCGCCGTAAAGTCCCAAAAAAGGTATGCCCAAAACTCTCGCGGTAAAATTTGCAGTAATAATTTGATTAAGCAAATCACCCGCCAACATAAAATCAATATCTTTCACTTGTAAGCCAGCCTTTTCCAAGGCCTTTTGCATGGCCTCCTGCAACATCCGCTGCTCGGCCTTTTCCCATGTTTTTTCACCGTAGTAAGTATCTTGAACCACTAGATCAAATGTTTTGCCCAGAGGGCCTTCACCCTCACGGTATCCAACAATAGAGGCGGTCGCAATAATCACAGGCGGGTTTTGAAACCATACTGTCTGCATTCCATTTTTTTTGGGCGCTGCCAATCTCTCAACTCCTAAGTGTTACTAGTAGTCAGTAGTCAGTAGTCAGTAGTTAGGAGTCAGAATGAAAGAATTGTTTATCGTCTTGCAACATTATGAATTCTGCTTTAAAAATTAATCATTACCATTTTCATCCATATGATGGTAAAACGAAACTTCATGGGTGTCTGACTACTGATTACTGCCCTGAAAATAAATCTTTACCATTTTCATCCATCTGATGGTGAAGCGAAGCTTCATGGGCGTCTGAATACTGAATACTAATTCCAGAGTAATTACAAAATAGTAATTATTTAGTAAACCCGGTTATCTAAAAAAGTAATACAATACACCGGCTATCCAGGCCGTAACAATACCCCACACCAACACCGGTCCGGCAACAGTGAAGAGCCGCGCGCCGACGCCGAAAACCAGCCCCTCGGCCCGGTATTCCAACGCCGGGGCAACCATTGAGTTGGCAAAGCCGGTGATCGGGACAATGCCGCCGGCCCCGCCAAACCTGCTTACTTCGTCGTACACACCAATGCCGGTGAGAAAAGCCGCCAGAAAGACCAGCGTGGTAGAAGTCGCCGCTCCGGCTTCATTGACACTTAAACCCCGGGCCAGGAAAAAACTGAGGATAAACTGACCCACTAAACAGATCAAGCCACCTACCACAAACGCCCAAAAAACATTTCTTAAGACCCTGGGCTTCGGCACGCTTTCCTTAACCATCTCCGTATAACGCTGTTTTTGTTTGATTAGTGGTGTTGAATTATCCGGCATTTCTGTCACCCCATAATTTATATTTGCCAACTTAAATCTTCCTTATACAAAAAAGCTGCTGACCACCAGTCAGCAGCCTGGAGACATGCAGTATCCCCGCTGTTTTAATCAGTATGGGCAATCTTAACGTTGGCCTTGTATTCCACCAATTGCCCGTTTTCAACGTTAGCAGTAAAATTGACCACTTCAACACCTACGATATTCTTCCCGTATCTTGAGGCCTCCGTAATGGCTGACTGCACGGCGCCCTTCCAGCTGTCGGGAGATTCACCCACCATTTCAGACACTTTAATGTGCAACCGTCATCCCTCCTTTATTTTTCAAAGCAATTGTATTATGCCTACTATACTATTTTTTATACGTTTTCTCAGCCACTCTTTTCCATTAATTTTTTGAGTTTCTTTAAGGCCTGTCTTTCCAGCCGCGACACCTGCACCTGTGAAAGTCCCAATTTTAACGCGATGTCCGACTGAGTTTTATCCTCAAAAAACCGCCAGGCGATAATTAACCTGTCCCTTTCAGGAAGGTTATTCAAGAGTTCTTTCACCGATATTCTTTCCAACCAGGGTGCATCCCCGTCTTCCTTGTCTTTAAGCTGATCTAAAAGATAAATTGGATCGCCGTCATCCTGGTGGAGAGTCTCATAAATCGACGTAGGCGTTTGAGCTGCTTCAAGCGCATTTACAACTTCTTCTCTGGAAAGCCCCAGATCAGCGGCTATTTCCCCCACCGACGGCTCCCGGCCCAACTTTGCGGTAAGGATATCCCTGACCTGCTGGATCTTATAGGCGGTTTCTTTAACCGAACGGCTGACTTTTACCGGACTATCGTCCCTTAAAAATCTCCTGATCTCACCGACAATCATCGGTACGGCATAAGTCGAAAATTTCACTTCATAAATGGGGTCAAACTTATCTATCGCTTTAATCAACCCGATGCAACCGATTTGAAAGAGATCTTCCAGCTCGTAGCCACGGTTCTGAAAACGCTTGACCAGGTTAAACACCAGCTTCAAGTTGCAATTTATCAGCTTGTCCCTGGCATAACCGTCACCCGCCTTAGCCTTGCTAAGCAACTCTTTCATTTCTTGATCTTTTAGCAACGGAAAGCGGGGCAGGTTCATCTCAACCAGCCTGCCACTCATTTTTTCATCTCCTGCCTATTGCTCCGTGCCAACCTGCATCACTCCGGAACCTACCCTTTTGCTCATCGTTACGATAGTACCGCGTCCAGGAGTTGAGTCCACCTTAAGACTGTCCATAAACGAATGCATAAACACAAAACCCAGTCCTAAACGTTCAGCGTCGGTAGAAAAAGCAGGCTGGAGAGCCTTACCGATATCTTCAATTCCCCTGCCATCGTCTTCAACCCTTATTTCAAGTGTATCCGCCGTCAACGTAGCATATATCCTGACAAACCGGTCCGGGGCATTCTCATAACCATGAATGATAGAATTGCCCACCGCTTCGGACACCGCTACTTTTATTTCTTCCAAGTCGGACAATGTATAGTCGATTTGCGAAGCAAATGCGGCAACAGTCACCCGGGCAAAAGCCACATTGGCAGGTATGCTTAAAAATTCTAATTTCATTTGATTGATTAAATGCAAAATATTACCCCCTAACCAATATTCTCCAGTGCGACGGCTTCGCCGGGAAACTCGTCCATAATCCGGAGCAAACCCGATAGTTCCAGGATCTTGCGCACCTGCGGCTGCGGCTCAACAATACAAACTTTACCGCCTGTTTTCATTACTCGCTTATACCTTCCGAGCAGCACCCCTAAAACAGAACTATCAATAAAGGATACACCTGCTAAATTTAAAATTATGTTTCTAACCGGTTGATTGTCGAGGGCTTCATCTAAAGTGCTCCGCAAGTGATCGGCTATACCCAGATCAAGGTCCCCGTTTAGCCGTACGATTAATGTATTTTGTAATTGCTCAAGCTCCAAGCGCACAGGCACCACCTTTTCATATTGATTTATAAAAACATATCTTATTGCTAAATCTTACCAAATATATTTTAAAAAGGCAAGCCACGTTAAAAATATAAAAAAAAAGCCCGGATATTAACCCGTGCCAGACCAAGCCTAAGGAGTTTTCGCGATTTATTTAATACTAGAAAACTAATACTAGAAAACGTGTTCAATTACCCGTTTCATCTGTTGGAAAACGGTTGCTTTAAGAACGTCGCTGCCGGCCACCAAATTAACCCTCTTGACTTCCTGACCGCCTTTGGTAACAACATAAGCTCCCACTACCTGCCCCTTTTGTACAGGAGCATCAAGATGATCCGGCAATTCAACCCGTGATTCAAAGCCCTTTTCCTCTCCCTTGAGAGCCACTACGCTAACTTTTTCAGCGGTTTGCGCCTCCACCTGGTCCACTTGTCCCTTGCCTACTTTAATAGTGCCCACATTGGCGCCTTGGGCAGCAATATTTACTGCTTTATACCTGGCAAACCCGTAATCCAACAGTTTTGTTGACTCCCGGAAATGACTTCCAGGCTCAGGCGTGCCCAATACTACACAGATTAACCTCAAACCGTCCCTTTCGGCTGATGAAGCCAAACAGTACCTTGCCGCTTCTGTCCAGCCGGTTTTTCCGGCATCTGCACCATTATACCACCAAAGCAATTTGTTCGTGTTCCACAGCTTGAACGCCCCGCCTCTCAATTCCGATTCTTTCATAGAGGTTATTTCCCGGAATAGCGGGTACTTTAATCCTTCCTTTAAAATAACCGCCATATCATAAGCGCTGGTATAATGGTTTTCAGCAGTCAGACCATGGCAGTTGACAAAATTGGTGTTCACCAAGCCCAACTCTTTGACTTTGTCGTTCATAGCCTGTACAAAAGCCTCTTCACTGCCCGCTATGTGTTCTGCGACAGCCACACTGGCGTCATTTGCCGACTGTAAACCGATTGCCATGAGCATTTCCCAAAGACTCATTTCCTCACCCGGTTCAAGATAGATCTGCGAGCCGCCCATTTCCCAAGCGTTTTCACTGGTGACAACTTTATCGGTAAGCTTGAACTTACCTTGCTCCACTGTTTCCGACGCCAGTAAAAGTGTCATTAATTTCGTGACGCTGGCCATCGGCAGCCGCTTATTCGGTTCCTTTTCATAAATAATCTTGTTGGTCGTAGGCTCCAAAAGCACTGCCGCCACGGCAGTCGTTTCCGGAACGGCAGGCGCGGCAACCTCCCACGCTATTTTTTCTGTGCTGACGGTTTTAGAAACCGCTCCGGCCACCTGACCCGCGGGAAGACCGGCTAGTAAAACAAATACCAACAAACCTATCAGGGCTTTTTTCCGCAAGATTACCATAACCCCCATTTCTTTCAAAATGTTTTAAAAATAACGCTTTATTAGCAGGTTACTTTGTATTATGATACTCAGCCTTAAAGTTATACGGTTGTAGTTAAGCCATTTTTTTCAAGAGAAAACCCACTATCCTACATAGTGGGTCTATCTAACAGTAATTTTATAACATTTTTCTTATTGTTTTTTGACAACACTGAACTAGCCAGTGGATATTACTAGTTATTAACACATATCCCATACCTTACCTCATTGTTTAATATTTAAATATTTTCCGGAACAGTGCCGTAAACTAGCGGCCTTGGTTCCGGTTTCAGATTCCCGATGGTATACGCGCTTGTAACAATATTTATCACTTCAGCCAAACGTTCCTGAGTGTTTGTGTGCAGTACAGCAAGCGGTTCTCCGGCATTGACCATTTCACCAACCTTTTTATGCAGAACCAAACCTGCGGACAAGTCTATTTGGGATTCTTTCCGCTCCCTGCCCGCACCCAGGAGCATGGCCGCCCGCCCAATTCTTTCGGCTTGAATTGCCTGTATATAACCGGCCAAAGGTGCGACAACTTCTGCTTTTATTTTCGCGGCGGGCAAAAGTCCTTCTTCCTTGGTTACTCTTGAGTCGCCGCTCTGGGCAGAGACAATTTCCTCGAACTTTTCCAGCGCCCTGCCGCTCTCAAGCAATTTCACTAATTTATCGCGCCCTTCGGCTACATCACCGGCCTTGCCTGCCAGCAATAGCATCATGGCGCCCAGTTCGAGGCAGATTTCCAACAGGTCTTCCGGCCCATGTCCTTTTAAGGTACTGATTGCTTCTGCCACTTCCAGAGCGTTACCTACAGCGTAACCCAGGGGTTGATCCATTGCGGTGATCAGGGCCACCGTGCGCCTCCCGGCGCGGTTGCCGATTTCCACCATTGACCGGGCAAGGTTAAAGGCCTCCTCCACGCCACGCATAAATGCCCCGCTCCCCACTTTAACATCAAGGACAATGGCATCCGCCCCTGCTGCAATTTTTTTGCTCATTACACTGCTGGCAATAAGCGGAATGCTGTCCACTGTGGCAGTAACATCCCGCAGGGCATAGAGCAATTTGTCCGCCGGAGCCAAATACCCGGTCTGCGCCACCACTGCGGCGCCCACCCGGCGAACCTGGTTGATAAACGCTGCCGGCTCCATCACCACCCTAAAGCCGGGGATTGCCTCCAGTTTGTCGACCGTCCCCCCTGTGTGGCCGAGCCCCCGACCGGACATTTTCGCCACAGGAACACCGGCTGCCGCTACCATCGGCACCAGCACCAGAGTGGCCTTGTCCCCCACTCCGCCGGTGCTGTGTTTATCTACCTTAATTCCTGGTATCGCTGAAAGATCAGCACGTTCCCCCGAGTCGCACATGGCCATAGTCAGTTCAGCCGTTTCCCCGGCGCTCAGCCCCCGGAAATAAATAGCCATTAATAGGGCAGCTGCCTGGTAGTCGGGTATATTGCCGCCGGTGTAGCCATCTACGAAGAATTTGATCTCCCCGGCGGTCAACTCCTGACCTTGCCGTTTTTTCAGGATTATGTCATACATACGCAAGCCCGGTCACCTCACCTCATCCCAGAAGCTCTTGCCGACTGTCGCCTCAAGGCCGAAAATATCAGCCACAGTTGCCGCCACGTCTGCGAAAGTCTCTCTTATCCCGAGGTTTACTCCCGCCTTGACCGCCTTGCCGTAAACCAGCAGGGGCACATACTCTCTGGAATGGTCGGTACTGGGAGTAGTGGGGTCACAGCCGTGGTCCGCGGTAATAATTGCTACATCTTCATCTCGCATGGCGTCAAGCAACTCCGGCATTCTCCGGTCCAGTTCCGCCAAAGCTTCAGCGTAGCCCTGCGGGTCATTGCGGTGCCCGTAGAGCATGTCGAAGTCGACCAGATTGGTGAAAATCAAGCCGCCAGATGAAGAACTAAGCAAATTCAAAGTCCGGTCAATACCTTCCACGTTGCCTGTGGTAGGAACCGCGCGGCTAATCCCTTCCCCCACGAAAATATCATTAATCTTGCCAACAGCCGTAACATCTATCTCATTTTCCGCCAGCAAATTCAGAACAGTTTTGCCCGGCGGTTTTAAGGAATAATCATGCCTGCGCACCGTTCTCCGGAAGCTCCCCGGCGAACCGGTAAAAGGCCTGGCGATAACCCGCCCGACAGCATGATCCCCAACCAGCATTTCCCGCGCGATCCGGCACATTGAATAAAGTTCCTCGACAGGGATTATCTCTTCATGGGCGGCAACTTGAAAAACACTGTCAGCAGAAGTATACACAATCGGGTAACCGGTTTCCATGTGCTTTTCGCCCAACTCTTTAATTATCTCTGTACCTGAAGCTGCTTTATTGCCAAGCACCGGCCGCCCGATTCTTTCCTCATACAGCTTGATCAATTCCGGTGGAAATCCGTCCGGGTAAACCGGAAAAGGGCGCTCCAGAATTATGCCGGCCATTTCCCAGTGACCGGTGGTGGTATCCTTGCCGGCGGAACGCTCAGCCATGCGCCCGTAGGAAGCCGCAGGGTTTTGAGCCGGAGGAGTACCTACAACGTTTATGATATTGCCCAGACCAAGGCGTCCGAGGTTGGGCAATATTAGACCGCCGACTGCTTTAGCTGTATTGCCTAAGGTGTTGCTTCCGGAATCGCCGTATTCCCCGGCATCCGGCAATTCCCCCACACCCACGCTATCCATAATCAGCAATACTACCCGTTTCACCTGCACAGTCTCATCTCCCTACTACAATAACTTGTTACTATTCAGGTATTTATTTTAGTAGTCAGTAGTTAGTATTTAGTAGTCAGTATTCAGACGCCCGTGAAGCTTCGCTTCACTATCAGATAGATAAAAATGGTAAAGATTTATTTTCAGTAGTCAGAATTCAGAATATTTCAGGACGACAAATCATTCTTTCATTTTGACTAATTATTATTTACTACTGATTACTGACTACTGACTACTTAGTAGTTGCAATACCGTTTATGCCCTTGGGTGGGTGCGGTTGTAGACTTCTTTCACCCTCTGCTTCGTTAAATGAGTATAAATCTGAGTTGTACTGATATCCGCGTGACCTAACATTTCCTGAACTGAACGGAGATCTGCGCCGTTTTCCAGCAGGTGGGTGGCAAAAGAGTGTCTAATTGTATGTGGTGTAATTTCCTTGTATATCTTAGCTTTTAAAGCATACTTTTTGATAATTTTCCAAAACCCCTGCCTGGTCAAACGCCGGCCGTGCTGGTTAATAAATAAGGCAGGTGTTTTACCAGCCTTAATTAGTCTGCTCCTGCCCCTGGCCAGATATTCTTTCAGGAAACGCACGGCCACATCACCCACCGGCACGATTCTCTCCTTGGAACCTTTCCCAAAACAGCGAATAAATCCACTTTCAAGATTTATGTGTTCCAGGTTAAGGGAAACCAGCTCTGAAACCCTGATACCGGTGGCATATAATAATTCCAGCATGGCTTTGTCCCTAATTCCCGGCGGCTCACTAATCAATGGCTGTCCCAGCAAGACATCCACCTCTTCTACTGTCAACACTCTAGGCAGCTTTTGCACCAGTTTGGGAGATTCCAAGTCAGCAGTCGGATCTTTTGAGAGGATATCCTCGCTGACTAAATACTTGTAAAAAGATCTGGTGGCGGCAAGGCGGCGCGAGATAGTTGCCGGCGAACGGCCCTCTAACTGCAATTGAAAAAGGTACGACATGATTACATTCTTGTCCGCCTGTTCCAATGACTCCAGCCCGCATTTCCGGCAGAACGCAAGATAACCGTTCAGGTCAAGCCGGTAGGATACGAGTGTATTTTCAGCAAGTCCACGCTCAATAGCAAGATGATAAATGTATTCATCAAGGAGCTCAATCATTTTTTATACTCACGCTCCTAAGAATAAATTTGCAAACAGTTCCCTCGCTTATACCCGGACTCACTCGCTCTTTGAATTAGGCCTTGAAATCGCCGCTAATGTAAGCCCACAGGTCACTTACCTATAATTCTCAAAAAATATTCTTAAATAAAAAAAGTAGAGTCCTTTTAACTCTACTTCCACACAAAACCAAATAATCCTTTTTATAAGTATTAAAACACATAATTAGCCGCTATCTTGATAAATAGCGGCGTCAGGTATACTTCGACCAGGCCGGCTCCGGCAAAACAAGCCATAACCAAAATCATCATTATGCTATAGGCAACAAAACTGGGCCAAACCAGTATTTTAGAGTTGTAAAACCTTTTGGCCAATAGCCACCCAAAGGAAATAGACGCTACCCCTGCGAGCAACAGCGCCGGAACCATCAGGATATTATGAGGCAGGATGGCCACCAGGGTTAAGATTGTACCTTGAATACTGTTCTCCCTGGTCAGAAACTCGATTGCAAATCCCAAGGCAAACCCACGGATAAAAAGAATGGCCAGTACAACAGGAATGCCGATAACCGTAAGGCCAAGCAGATAAATTGCCGCAATCAAAATAATGCCGTAATAAAGAACGTCCCTAGTCGCTTTCGAAAAATCTATTTCCAGCATACCTGCCTGTTGTAAAAAACGGTCCAGTTCAAAGTTCAACTGTTCCGTTTGATCGGTCTGCAGTTTTTGAACCCCGGCAAATCCGGCCGCCAAACCCAGAGCGAATACAAACAGAACAATCAAATATACCAGCCATTGCCGCCGTAAAGAGGCTCTCCATAATGCAAGGAACGCTTTAACCACAACCGTTCCTCCTCTCACCACCCTGTCCATGCTTATTTTTATGGATCGACCACGTTTTTTATGACTATATCACTTGCATATTATTTTTCAGCCAAACATAGATATAATTAACTTGTCCAAAGAAAGGAGAAATTTAAATGCGGTTATATACCCAGCGGAAAGGCATTTTCATTTGCGGGAAAATAAAAGACGCCCGGTGGTTGTTGGCTGAATATGCCCTCATGTACCGGACAGTCCAGGAGATGATCGGCAAAATATTGAACTAAACCTTTATTTTTTGGGCTACTTTGATAATTTCAAATAAATACCTGGCATTTTCAAGAAGATCGGCTATCGTGATATATTCTTCGGTTGTATGGACCTTTTTCATACCAATACCGATAACTGCCGTTGCTATGCCTTTACTGTTAAATATGTTCGCATCGCTGCCGCCGCCCGTTTTTACCAGACTGGGCTCCAATCCCATATTACGGGCTGCTTCGACAGCTATTTTTACCGGCGGAGAATCCTTCGGCAGGTTGAATTCAGGATATAACGTTTCTGTAACAATATCGGCGCGCGCCCCGAACTTTTCTGCTGCATCCTCAATAGCCCGACGCATCTGCTCGGTCTGCAACACCCGTTTTTCAGCGCATAAACTTCTAGCTTCACCTTGAATCGTAACACTGTCGGGAACTATATTGACTGCTTTACCGCCTGAAATAATACCGATGTTGCTGGTTGTCTCATGGTCAATCCGGCCGATTTTCATCAGTGCTATGGCGTGCGCCGCCACCTGGATGGCGTTTATTCCTTCTTCAGGGTTAATTCCGGCATGGGCCGCCCTGCCCCGGATGGTAGCGCCAATCCGGTCATGTGACGGCGCTACAGTTACAATTGTACCCGGTTGCCCGTCGCTGTCCAGCACGAAGCAAATCCGCGCGCTGATTAGAGAGTAATCAAGATTTTTCGCGCCGAAAAGACCGCCCTCTTCCCAAATTGTAAATGCTACCTCCAGGCCGCCATGGACAATATCGTTCTCTTTAACTAATCTCAAAGCTTCCAGGATAGCCACAATTCCTGCTTTGTCATCCGCACCCAGCACCGTGTCACCGGAGGAGCGAATTACACCATCTTCCACCCTTGGCTTGATTCCACAGCCCGGCTCAACGGTATCCATATGAGCGCTGAGTAGTAAAACCGGCCCTTCCCCTGTTCCCGGCAACCTGGCAATAACATTGCCTGCTTCGGCCTTGGCTGTTTTACCGGCGGTATCTTCCCAAACTTCCAGCCCAAGAGCTGTCAATTTCTTTTTCAGCAGGTCAGCTATCCGGCGTTCTTTACCGGAAACGCTGTCAACCTGTACTAACTCCATAAACTCTTCAATCATCCGGTTGGCTGTATTCATTAGACTCTCCTACGATTTATCAATTCTTAACCCCGAGATAACTGCCGTTTTTTCTATCATTTTTATTATATCACGACAAGAATGCAAAAAAGAAGAATTACCACGAAAAAGAATATTTTACCTCGTTGGATCACCAGCCTGCTGAATAATTTTAATGCGGCGCAGCGCGGAAGGATGACTGTAACTAAACCATTGGATAAAGGCCGCAGGAGCCACGTCCGACAAGTTCCTGACGGCCAGGTCCACCTGAAGCCGGAGCGCGGCGGGTACATCTCCGGTCAACAACACCGCGACCCGGTCGGCCTCTTCTTCCATGTTCCTGGAAAAATAGTTTTTCAGCGGTGTTCCGGCAAAAGTGGTAAACAAAAAGAATAACAGGATCACCGCCCAGATATGCGGCGGGCAGCGAGTAAATTGAGCTGCCAGTGTTCGTATAAGCACAAACAAAAGGCTCCAAAGGATAAAATTGCCCAGAATACCTAAAGTTAATCCCCGGATGATATGTCCCCGGCTCCAGTGAGCCATTTCGTGGGCCACCACAGCCTTCACCTCATCCAGCGGATAAGCGGCTAATAACGTATCGTAAAGCACGATGCGTTTCGTCCGCCCCAAACCGGCAAAATACGCATTGGCTTTTGTGGTGCGCCGGCTGGCGTCCATTATTAACACCTGTTCTACCGGCAGCCGGGCTTTTTCGGACAATTCCCGGACCATGGAGAGAACCGCCGGGTCTTTTGCCGGCACAAAACGGTTAAATAGGGGTGAGACTACCACCGGCCAGAAATAAGTTTGGACTACTAACCAGATCGAAACGAAAGCGGCGCCGGCCAACCACCAGGTACGGGGCCAGTGATTGATGGCCCCGAACAGCAAAACAACTCCCGCGGTGGACAGAACCAGGTCCAAGCCGGTGCTTTTAAGAAAATCCAGCCACCATGCCCCCAGGGTTTGGGTAGAAAAGCCCCATTGATGTTGCCAGAAATAGCTGCTAAAGAGCACAAAGGGCAAATTTAACAACTGCAGCAACAGCCATATAATTAAAAAAAACAACAAAATGCTCACCCAATAACTGCCCCCGGCCGCTTGTTGCACCCAGTGCGAAAGTTTCACTACCCGGCCGCTAAACACCAGCCACAGCAAGAAAGACACTTGCGTAAAAAAGCCGCTTATATAGACCAGCCGCAGGATCTTGTTATACTGCCGGCCTTTGTTTATTTGTTCAGCACTAAAATAATATAAAGCTTCCGGAGCTACCCGCCCTGGGAAAAGGGTGAACCACAGGTAGAGCAGGCTAAAAACACCAACTGTAAAAATCAGAATCAACCAGATACTGTTTAATCTCATTCAGACTTTTTATCCTCCCGCAATTAAATATAGTAGTTGCGCCTTTAAGACTTGCCTCCTGATCATTACTATAT
>JGI12104J13512_1002000_pt1 | contig 13674 bp, 13 predicted proteins | sample TerdegcTABiofilm_FD_13512 | JGI IMG/M metagenome (IMG submission 13512)
TACACTTGCCTATATCAGCAAGAATGCATGGCCGTTTCCGTTTCCTGAATACCGAATCCTTGCATCGCCTGATGGGATAAATGTTTTGCACCAGCTTCAGAACTTCCTTCACGTCCCGCGCATGAGGGTAAGGACCGAGGTAGAGGGCGCCGTCATTCTTGATCTCCCGTGTAGGGTAGATGCCGGGGAAAGGATGCTGCAGGCTCACTTTGAGAGAAATGTATGTTTTGTCGTCCCTCAGGTTTACGTTGTATTTTGGAGTATGTTTCTTGATGAGATTATTTTCCAGAAGAAAGGCTTCTTTCTCATTCTCTGTTACAAGTATGTCGACATGATTAATGTTTTTGATAAGATGTTCTGTTTTAGGATCCCTGGGGCCTTCTCGGAAATAGCTTTTTACCCTATCCTTGAGATTTCTCGCCTTCCCGATGTATATGATTTTGCCCTGACTGTCTTGAAAGAAGTAGACACCGGACGATTCAGGCAGGTTGTTCAGGGTTTGTTCGTCAATCATAATTAAATCAGGCTATGGGCCATAGGCTATGGGCAATAGGGTAGACGGTGAGCAAGTTCGGAGTTTAGAGTTCGGAGTTCGGAGCAGAAATTTGTATTTGGGCCAAAACAGATCAGGAACAAATTGTGACGGATTTTCCCAAGCAAACCGTCGTGAGGCAAGGAAGCTTGGTCTTTTGCAGAAGCAAACGTTCCGAGGCCGAACGCGAGCGATTGAAGCCGCTGGAGCGGAAAGAGCATGTTTGCGGGGAAAATACCGACACAGATGATCACCAACTTGTAATTTCGAATTTATACATTTCTTCTCACTAAAATCTAAATACTTCAAAGACGCGTGTGTCCCTCCATCCTATAACGCTATTTCCATTTTTTCAAGTTTCATCAGCCGATCGCGCAATTGGGCTGCTTTTTCGAAATCCCACCGCTTTGCTGCTTCGTTTATCTCCTTTCTCAGCTTGTTTACCATTTTTGATAGCTTTTTCGGTTCAATCCCTTGTTCTTCGAATTCATCGACAGGAACGGTATAGTAATCTTTTTCATAAATGGATGACAGGATATCCACCACATCCTTCTTGATGCCTTCAGGCGTAATTCCGTGTTCCATATTGTACTGCGCCTGGACCTTACGTCTCCTCTCCGTTTCCTGGATCGCACGTCTCATCGAATCGGTCACAATATCACCGAACATCAGAACGCGGCCATGAACATTCCGCGCAGTTCGTCCACACGTTTGGATGAGTGATGTCTGAGACCGTAAAAAACCTTCTTTGTCGGCATCGAGGATGGCTACCAGGGAGACCTCCGGCAGATCAAGTCCTTCTCGCAAGAGGTTTACACCCACAAGAACATCGAATTTCCCTTTTCTCAGATCCCGAACAATAGCAACCCGTTCCAGGGTGTCAATGTCAGAGTGGAGATATTTTGCTTTTATTCCGGCATCCAGGAGAAAGTCAGTGAGATCCTCCGCAAACCTTTTTGTAAGAGTGGTGATGAGAACTCGTTCTCCTCCCTCAACAACGGCGCGGATTTCAGGAAGAAGGGTATCGATCTGGTTTTTCGCCGCCTTAACTTCGATCTTTGGATCCATGAGTCCTGTAGGTCTGATAATTTGCTCGACTACGTGTCCCTTTGCCTTCTTCAGCTCGTATGAAGCAGGGGTGGCGGATATGTAGAGGACCTGCCCCTCCCGTTCCTCGAATTCTTCAAAGGTGAGCGGCCTGTTGTCGAGTGCGGAAGGCAGCCTGAAACCATACTCTACAAGGGTTGTTTTCCGTGACCGGTCTCCACGAAACATGCCATTGAGCTGGGGAATGGTAACGTGGCTTTCATCGATCATGATTACCGCATTCTTTGGCAGATAGTCAATAAGGGTGGGGGGCGGTTCACCGGGAAGCCTGCCGGTGAGATGGCGTGAGTAGTTCTCAATTCCTGAGCAGTAGCCTATCTCGCGGATCATCTCGAGATCATATTGTGTCCTCATTTCGAGCCGCTGAGCTTCAAGGAGCTTGTTCTGAGACCGCAGGAACGCAAGTCGTTCTGTGAGCTCTTCTTCGATAGTCTGAATAGCCCTTTCCAGTGTATGGCGGGGGGTTACGTAGTGGGTTGCAGGAAAGATGGTGCATCTCCGCAATCTATTGATTATCTTGCCGGTAAGAGGGTCTATTGTGTGAATGGATTCAACCTTGTCATCGGCGAGAACGATGCGGTATGCATTTTCCTCCTCGTAGGCCGGGAAAATATCGATATTCTCTCCGCGAATCCTGAACTTGCCCCGGTAGAAATCAGTATCATTTCTCTCATACTGGCAGTCGATCAGCTTGTCGAGGAGCACCCTTCTCGGCACATTCTGACCTTCTTCAAGGACAATGAGCATCCCGTAGTATGCCTCCGGAGAACCAAGGCCGTAAATGCACGACACGCTTGCCACAATGATGACATCATCCCGCTCGAAAAGGGCATTCGTGGCCAAAAGTCTTAATTTATCGATCTCTTCGTTGATGGATGAGTCCTTCTCGATATATGTGTCGGTCTGCGGTTTGTATGCCTCTGGCTGATAGTAGTCATAATAGCTCACGAAAAAGTGGACCTCGTTTTCCGGAAAAAGGGTCTTGAACTCGGTAAAGAGCTGAGCTGCCAGTGTTTTATTGTGGGAGATAACGAGAGCAGGGCGTTGAACCCGCTCAATGACGTTTGCCATGGTAAAGGTCTTTCCCGAGCCTGTTACGCCGAGGAGCACCTGGTGAGGAACACCGTCGATGAGGTTCTTGACGATCTTATCAATTGCCTGTGGCTGGTCTCCCTTTGGAACGTATTTACTGATCAGTTTGAAATTTGCCATAGCACTATATTCTAATGCCCTTTGGGTGCTATGTCAAAAACACCGCATTCTTTTATTTATTGACTTTGTAAAATGCGAGAGTATACTTCTTAATTGAGGTACGTATGAATTTTTGCTCTGCGTATCATGAACATATATTGGCACTTTTTGTTATATGAGCCAATGAGTTGCAGCGAAGCTACAAAACATTTTTGCTCCATCATGTGCACATCGTTGAAATGGAGGAGAAAATACACTTTTACAAAGGAGGTGAAGGAAAGTAAGAAAGTTTTGGAAAACTATAAAATTACATACAAGGAGGATTCACATGAAGAGTTTAACTGTAAAAATTTTTTTGACATTGGCTTTGCTAATTGGGTTTACATGCGGCACTGTATATGCCCAGGTTGATTTTACCATATGGAACAATACGTACTGGAAATTGAAGCAGACAGTAAAAGGAGTTTATTTTGAAGACGAAACAGCCCAGTCATCGACAAAAAAAGCCAGAGGAACAGAACAGGTATGGGGTGTTATGAGAGCAAATGGAGCAGGAGACGATATATCGCTTGACATCTATGAAGGAGGTGCCGGCGAAAATTGCGAATTCATTATTACTTTTAGCATCGTTAAAAGAGCAGGAGGCCCAGAAGAGTTTTATGCCACGTTTGAAAAGGATGTCGTTGACGTATTAGATGCCACTGGACTTCTCAGTTTCACGGCAAAGTTAAAAAATAATGAACTTCAAAAGGGCAAGATGACAACATTAGGGGCGTATGCACTGGAGCAGGATTTTGATAAGGAAGGAGACATGGCTTTGGTCGGAGTCAACATGTCAGGCTCTACCATCGATATCGAAAAAGTCAGGTGTACCTTACCATAAGCAATATAAGATGGGATAACAATAGAGATCGAGGGGCAGATGAAACGCCCCTCGATTTGTTTTTTTAAACACAATGCACTGCCTGGAAACAACGTTCTTATGGAACGGATGGCACTATTTCCTTTATAAAATCAGTTATCTCTTCCTCTTTGCCCCAATAAAAATGATCGGTAGGGATGATTTTCAATGATTTCTGTATTGTAGGCATTGCCTTATACGCATCCATGAGTTGAGATACAGGCCCGATATCGTCTGATTCTCCCCCCACCAGAAATATTGTTCCTTCATATTTTTTCAATAGGGCGCTTTCATAAAATGCAAAGGGGTAGGATACCAGGAAAAGGCCATCCAGCCTATCCATTTTTGGCGCTGCCATTGAACATATCCAGGCGCCAAAGGAGTAACCGGCAAGGATGAGAGAAGCGTTACTATCAATCTGGGATTTCAAGAAATCAACGGAACTCATCAAATCTTCAACCTCTCCCTTGCCCTCTCCATATTTTCCTTCGCTGCCACCGACACCCCGAAAGTTGAACCGCAAGGTTGTATATCCTTGAGCAAAAAACCCCTCCTCGATAGCGCTGACAACATTGTTATGCATATCGCCGCCATACAGGGGATGGGGATGACAGATAACGGCGCCTCCTTTTTTGCCGTTCACATTGAGAACTCCTTCAAGTTTACAAGTCCCTTCTATGAATACCCTTTTTATTGACATGACTCCCTTATTCTGGTAGTTTTCTATCAAAATTTCAACAGGAAAAAACTATTCATGGGTTTTTTTACACGAAAAGAAAAGGATTTAGAAAAAAAGCCGCATAAAGCAATCGATATCCAAAAGGAAATAAAACATGCAGAGAGGGACGAGTCTCTCTGGGTCAAATGCAGTTCATGTCAGGAACTCCTTTATAAAAAAGAGGTCGAAAGGAATCAGCACGTTTGTCCAAAGTGCTTTTATCATTTTCCCCTCACGGTAGAAAACAGAATTGCNACAATTTTTGACAAAGGCAGTTTTACCGAACTCTTTCCAAACATTGAACCTGTCGATTTCCTGAAATTCAAGGACACAAAACCCTATAAAACCAGACTTATCGAAACAAAAGAGTCAACCAAGAAGTGTGATGCCATGATATGCGGGAAAGGGAAGATCAACGGTATAGATGTCCTGACCGCCATCTTTGATTTTTCTTTTATGGGGGGAAGCCTCGGATCGGTTGTGGGTGAGAAGGTCACGAGAATTCTTGAAGAAGGGTTCAGTCAGAGATTGCCGGTAATACTTTTCTGTTCATCAGGGGGTGCCCGAATGCAGGAGGGCATTATGTCATTGATGCAGATGTCAAAGGTTTCAGGGGCTATTTATCGGCTTAAATCCAAAGGGATTCCTTACATCACAGTGTTAACGGATCCTACCCTTGGTGGCGTTACTGCCAGTATGGGAATGCTTGGGGATATTATCATTTCTGAACCGAAGGCCATGATCGGGTTTGCAGGGCCGAGGGTTATCAAGGATACGATAAAAGAAGAACTGCCACACGGATTCCAACGGGCAGAGTTTCTTTTCGAACATGGCATGATTGACATGATCATCCCACGGAAGGAACTCAAACAGAAATTATTTACCATACTATCTACAATAACATGACGGAATACCCCGATGCCCTTACATACCTCTATAGTCTTGAGAAACGTGGTATGGTATTTGGGCTTGATAATATCAGATGGATTCTGCACAGGATAGGAAATCCCCATGATTTTCTAAAGACGGTTCATATTGGCGGTACGAACGGGAAGGGTTCTGTCGCTGCGATGCTTTCTCACATCCTGAAAGATGCAGGGTATAAAGTCGGTAAGTATACTTCCCCTCATCTTGTCTCTTTCACAGAGAGAATAACTATTAATGAAGAACGGATTACCGAGGCAGAGGTGGCAGAGTACATTACTCACATACGACACAATATTGACGGTCTTGATCCGAAACGAACATTCACTTTCTTTGATTTTACCACAGCCCTTGCCTTTGAGTATTTTTATAGGAACGATGTTGACATTGCCCTGATTGAGGTTGGCCTTGGGGGAAGACTCGATTCGACAAATGTGGTTAACCCCATAGTTTCCGTCATTACAAACGTGGCGTTNGACCACATGGATTACCTTGGTGAAGATATTCTCCAGATTGCGAGGGAAAAGGCTGGAATCATAAAAAAAGGTGTACCCGTGGTTACCGGTGCGCAGGATTTACCTGGGAGAATTATAGAAGAAACGGGCAAAATGAATAATAGTTCCGTCTATGTTGTGGGGCGCGATTTTTCTTATGAGAAAACAGGAACTCAGGTCATGTCGTATTCTGGTCTCTCAATAAAACTTGATGATATCTTCATCAATCTAAAAGGCGATTACCAATTTGGCAATGCTGCCACAGCGCTATGCACAGCAGAGCTGCTTTCTATGCTTGGTTTTGGTATGGACCAGAGAGCTCTCTATAATGGGCTCTCACAGGTTGTCTGGCCAGGAAGACTTGAGATCGTGGAGAAAAAACCGACCATACTCCTTGATGGCGCCCACAATGTTGACGGAATAAAAACCCTGGTGAACTTCATAAAAAATCAGTTCGCCGGGAGAAGAAGAGTGTTGATTTTTGGTGTCATGAAGGATAAAGAATATGAGAAGATGCTCGGTGAAGTCCTTCCTTGTGTTGATGAAGTAATTTTTACATCTTCTACGAATGAGCGGGCGTTAATACCTGCATCAATGAAGAAAAGTATGCCCGAGGCTATTGTTGCGGAAAATCCGTCTGGGGCTCTGAAAAAAGCGAAGTCAATTTCGAATGAAAATGATGTTCTTATCATAACCGGTTCCCTGTATCTTGTCGGAGAATGTTACGCTATTATTGATGATATCTTTTAAAAGCTTTGTATCGCTCATTATATTACTGCTGATCTGTATACCGAGCATTGCCTCGGGAAAAACCCCATTTTTTAAACTGCCGAAACCGTCCATGACCGTTGATTCTATCGATATCTCAGCACATTCATTGGAGTATGACAAGACGCACAATATTTACACGGCCAAAGGCGCTGTTGAGTTGCAGGAAGGGACGAGGCGTCTGACAGCCGATAAAGTTGTTTACACTATGAACTCCGCAGATGTAGAAGCTTCAGGGAATGTAATGTATCAGGACGGGGAAGATTTTATTCGGTGTGAAAGGCTTACCCTCAATCTGGAAACAAAAACAGGGATAATCGAGAAAGGAACAATCTATATAAAGCAGAATAATTTCACAGTAGTTGGCGATCACATTGAGAAAGTAGGCGACCAGCAATATAGACTGAAAGAGGGGCAGTTCACTACTTGCGATATGCCCAATCCAGATTGGAAATTTTCTGCCCGTGATGTAGATGTGACTATTGATGGATATGCGAAAACAAAAGGCATGCGATTTCATATTCTTGATAAAACAGTGCTCTATTTGCCATATGGCCTTTTTCCCGTGTTAACAAAACGGCAATCAGGTTTTCTTATGCCGGAAATTACCCTTTCCAGTAGGGATGGCGTGAAGATAAAAGACACCTATTTCTGGGCTATCGATAAAGATAAAGATGCAACAATTGGTTTAGAATACATTGGGACGAGGGGATTTAAGCCTGAGACAGAATTCAGGTATGCCGTAAAAGAAGATCTAAATGGCACCTGGAACTTCGCCGTCATAAACGACAACAAGTATGACCACTGGCGGTACGAAATCAAGGGGAAGCACGAACAGACTTTGTTTAAAGACCTACGTCTTAAAACAAACATAGACTACGTTTCAGATTATGCTTATCTTGCTGATTTTAGGGATAGAATCGAAGAACGGAGTGAAAACCTCTTAAAGTCAACTGCGTATCTTGAAAAGCCTTTTAAAAATTCGTTACTCACGGTCGAAGGAGCTCATTTCAGGGATCTTTCAACCAAAGAAAATGATACTACCTTCAAATTCTACCCTCATGGTACATTTTTTACCGAATATCTTCCGATCATCCGTAGAGTTTTATATGCAGATATCTCAACTGATGTAACCAACTTTTACAGAGAAAAAGGGAATACCTATTCACGCATCAGTATAGAACCAAGGCTTCGGCTTCCATTTTCATGGAATGGAGTGAATTTTCTACTGTCCGGTATGCTCTTTGAAAAGTTTTATTATGTGAATGAATCCGACCCCACTGACACTTCCACAAAAAACCTTGAAACAGTAAGGTTTGACGGTTCTACAAATGTTCAATTTTTGAGAAACTATAATGTAGATTTTTGGAATATTGGAGCCATACAGAGCCTGATTAGGCCCAACGTCCAGTATACCTTTATATCGAATAATTCATACCGAGGAATACCACTCATCGATCCTTTTGACAGAATAGGAAAAACAAACACCATTACATATTCACTGGGACACTATCTTAGAAGACTCAGTCCCCAGGTTGGAGGTGGAGAACTTTCTCTCCTGGAGATTTTCCAAACGTACGGGCTTTCGGGAAATCTGCCCTTGTCAGATGCATACAAGGGCTATGGTTACAGATTTTCTGATATCACAGGAAGGCTGACCTTGCATGTGAAGAGAAACCTCTCATTTGTCCACGAAGCCGCACTGAACGTTCACGGCCAGGGAATCACTGCCACGAGCAATACTTTGCGATATGTTTTTCCCGATGTTTATTACATGAACATATCACACAATTATACACAAGGTTTATCCAACCAGGTGGATCTTGACCTGGGAGGAAAATATAAATTCTTAACCGGGAGATACCGTCTTATTTATTCGTTTAGAGACAAAGAGTGGATCGATACCCAGTATCAACTTGTTTATCAGGCACAATGCTGGGCAGTAATTCTCACACTGAAGCAAACGAAAAGGCCGAACGATACAAGCATACATTTTGGTTTTGATCTTGCGGGCCTGACTGGGAAAATGGATGATATTGACAAAAGATTTAGGATGCTCGGACGGTAAGGATTACATCATCAAGGAGGTTCATCATGAAGGGTGTTGTTTTAGCAGGTGGTCTTGGAACGAGACTTTCTCCGCTTACCAAAATTACAAATAAACATCTTCTTCCCATATATAATAAGCCGATGATTTTTTATCCTATCGAGACGCTCATCAAGGCCGGTATAACAGATATCATGATCGTTACCGGTGGAAATCACGCTGGTGATTTCCTTCGCCTTATGGGAAATGGAAGGGAATTTGGCCTGAAACATATCAATTATACGTACCAGGAAGGTGAGGGAGGTATCGCTGATGCACTGTCTCTTGCAGAATATTTTGCTGATGGCGAACCGATCTGTGTAGTTTTGGGAGATAATATCATTGAGCGGAATATCATAAAGGCTGTGAAAGATTTTGAAAAACAGAAAAAAGGGGCAAAGATTCTCCTCAAAGAGGTCCCCGATCCTGAGCGGTTTGGTGTCGCAGAGATTGTGAACGGGAAACTTGTCAATATTGTTGAAAAACCAAAGCAACCAAAAAGCAATCTTGCCGTAATTGGTATCTATCTGTTCGATGGCAGGGTGTTTGATATTGTAAAAACCCTGAAGCCCTCTGACAGAGGAGAGCTTGAGATCACAGATGTGAATAATGCCTATGTCAAAGAAGGAACCATGACATGGGAAATGCTGAAAGGCTGGTGGACAGATGCAGGGACATTTGAGTCTCTCCTCAGGGCAAATGTTCTCGTGGCGCAAACTGGAGCGAACAACGGATAGGAAGCAGAGGGCAGAGAGCAGAGGGCAGAGGGTATAGAGCCAAACACTTTGCCCTTTGCCCCATGCCCAATGCATCCATAAGGAGGAGCGCATGATCAAAGGAGTTGTGACCAAACAGTTGAAATACATCCCGGATGAACGGGGAAGGCTTATGGAGATATTGCGGAATGATGATGAAATGTTCGTGAAATTCGGGCAGGTATATCTTACGACAACCTATCCTGGCGTGGTGAAGGCGTGGCATTATCATAAAAAACAAGATGATTTCATTACCTGCGTAAAGGGAATGCTTAAATTGGTTCTCTACGATAGCCGGAAAAAATCTCCCACAAAAGGTGAAGTAAACGAATTCTTTATTGGCGAATATAATCCTATGGTGGTGAAGGTGCCGGCCATGGTTTACCACGGTTGGAAATGCATAAGCGAGGAAGAGGCCATTGTGATTAACGTTCCGACAGAAGTCTATGACCGGAAAGATCCTGATGAATACCGCCTCGACCCACACAATAACGACATACCCTATAGCTGGGAGAGAAAAGATGGATAAAACCAGAATACTTATAACAGGTGGGAGCGGTTTTATCGGGAGCAATTTCATCCGCTACATGCTTTCACGCTACCCGTACACTATTATGAATCTCGATAAACTTACCTATGCAGGAAACCTTGAGAACCTCAAGGATGTGGAAAGCGATCCGCGATACACCTTTATCAAGGGAGATATTGCCAGCAAAGCGGATCTCGGACGGGTGTTTGAACACGGAATTGATGTGGTGATCAACTTTGCTGCTGAATCCCATGTGGACAGAAGCATTCTTGACCCCGATGCCTTTATTCAGACGAATATCAACGGTACATTTAATCTTCTGGAAGAAGCGCGAAAGCGAGAAATTAAACGTTTCATCCAGATATCAACGGATGAAGTCTATGGATCCCTCGGAAAGGAGGGTAAATTTACCGAGGCTACTCCTCTTTCTCCGAACAGCCCGTACTCCGCTTCCAAGGCGGCGGCAGACATGCTTGTCATGGCATACTCCAAGACCTATGGAACGCCAGTGATCATCACCCGGTGCTCGAACAACTATGGCCCATACCAATTCCCGGAGAAGCTTATACCCCTCATTATTACAAATGCCCTTGAGGACAAGGAGCTTCCTGTATATGGTGATGGGATGAACGTACGGGACTGGATTCATGTAATCGACCACGCACGTGCCATAGACACTGTTCTCCACAAGGGCGAGCCCGGGAATGTGTATAACATAGGCGGTGAAAATGAGAGGACGAACATTGAGATCGTAAAGATCATTCTGAGCATTCTTGGCAAACCCGAGCGCCTTATCAAATACGTTACAGACCGCCCAGGCCACGACAGAAGGTACGCTATTGATTCAACAAAAATAAAGAGAGAGCTGAAGTATGGAACCACTACAGACTTTAAGAAAGGTATGGAAGACACGGTGAAATGGTATCTTAATAACAGAGGCTGGTGGGAACGAATAAAGAGCGGTGCATACCTCGAATATTATGATCTTATGTACAAAAACAGATAGAAGGAAAAATATTTGAAATTACTTATAACCGGTAGCCATGGCTTGCTGGGCACCAACATTCTGCCAGTATTGGAGCGCTCCTTTACGGTCATTCCGTACGACATTGAGGAATGGGATATCACTGACCGAGATGCCGGTGAACGGGTGATGAGGGATATTCGTCCCCATGTTGTTCTGAATCTTGCCGCCTACACGAATGTTGATGAATGCGAGGATTGCCTGAGCCTTGCTGACAGGGTCAATGCAGAAGGACCAGGTATTGTGGCAAAACTGTGCAGTGACCATAATGCTAAGCTTGTTCATATCAGCACAGATTATGTATTTGATGGCGAAAAGGGAACGCCATATCGAGAAGATGATGAGCCAAACCCCTCATCCGTGTATGGGCTGAGCAAGCTCTCAGGGGAAAAAAAGGTCTTTGCGCACTGTCCTCATGCAACTGTCATACGGACTCAGTGGCTTTACGGGCATGGTGGGGTAAATTTCATAACGAAGATAACCCAGATTGCACGAGATCGCGGTGTGGCTGAGGTTGTGAATGATCAGAGAGGCAGCCCTACTTATACAAAGGACCTTGCAGAACCGATCAAGCTACTCATCGAGAAGAACAGGGCAGGCATCTACCACATAGCGAATGCGGGCTCCTGCACGTGGTTTGATTTTGCCCAGGAGATATTCTCAAGTCTTCATATCGATGTAGTCTTGAAACCGATAACTTCGGAGCAGTTGAACAGAAAGGCGAACAGGCCTCGATATTCGGTCTTTGACTGTTCCAAGCTATACAGAGACACTGGACATCGCATGAGGACCTGGCAGGAGGCACTCCACGATTACCTCGGTTGAACCACCATGAAAATGATCTTTTTTGCCGATACCCATCTCACCAGGAAAAACAAGAAGAAGTTAAAGTTTGTTGAAAATTTTATTCGGAATGTGTGCAGTGACGCAGATATGGTATTTGTTCTGGGTGACCTCTTTGAGTTTTATCACGGGTATGAGGGGTATATCTATCCGTGGTATCGACCTATCGTTGATGCGTTCAAGGCAATTACAACACGGGGTAAATCGGTCTACTTTTTAGAAGGCAACCATGAGTTTGAAATGGGTTCTTTCTTTGAGACATATACGGGGATCAAATGTGTGAAAAACCTCACCATAGATGTTGAGGGCAAGCGGACTTTTATCTCCCATGGTGATGAGTTTTATCTGAATCCGGTGACACGAGCATTGAAAACTCCTTTCACCATTGGCGCCATGGATCTTTTTGGCCCTAAGCTTTCATGGAAAATAGCCATGGGCGTGAGCAGAATTATGTCCAAAAAGAAAAAGGGGCAAAACCTGAAGGTTAAAGATATGTTCCGTGAATATGCAAAGGAAAAACTCAAAGAGGGTTACGATGCGGTCATCCTTGCCCATACTCATATCGCGGATTACGTGGAATTTGGCGCTGGGATGGCAAAGAAGGTATATCTGAACTCAGGGGACTTCATCAGAAAATCCACCTATATTGAGTACACCAGTGATGCAGGTTTTCAGATAAAGAAGTACACGCCGGCATAACCTCCGAGAATCTGTGTCGGGATTTTCCGCGCAAACACGCTCATTCGCGCCAGCGGCTACACTTACTCGCTCCCGGCTGTGGGAATGAGGTCATTGGAAAATAGCACTAAAATCATCGCGCTCCTTTGCAATACGTTTCAAGAGGGAGGCTATTTTCGAATAATCCTGTTTCAGAGCTTTCTTAGATACTGATGAGTATTCCCAAACAATCTCGTAAGGCCCCTCGATGTCTGTTGTGAGAACATCTGCGAGGGCATCAAGGTTCCTGCCAAAATATCCCGGAAGGGATAATAGCTTTGTGATCTCATCGTAAAAGTCGCCGAGAGATTGAATTGATTTGCCGTTTAGAACATATTTCTTTACTGGCATTCCGGCACCTCTCTGAAAGTTTGGTAATGATCAACGGTGATCATCCGCAGGCCATCCTGTGAAAAGATAATTCGCTTCGGCCCTCGGTGGCCGCCACGATAATCGAGATCTGCCTCTCGCCATTTATGCTGCCCGTTGGGAAGCTTCTTTTCGTAGTTGCCGAATCTGTCCCCACCGATGCTCTTCCCTTTGAGTCCAGAAACTGACCAAAGGGAAGTTCCTGGCTTCCATCCGGCCCGAGATGCTTCTCTTTTGGTAATGAATTTTGAAGGCAGTTTCCGATTTTTTGTCGAGTTGAGCGTTTGCAGGATATCGACAAGTTCCACGGAATCGATCTTTGGATTCAGATTTTCGTTCAGTTCATTCACAACAGTTTCGCAACGTATGGCATGACACGGGACAGAGAAAAGAAAACCGGTAACAACAGTCAGTACTACGGTAACAAAAACAGACGTTATCCTACGAATGATTATCACGTCATCCTCACATACAATTTCCTGATGCATTCTATTGTTCTTTCGCGGAGAATGTCAATATAGATACATAATTGACACTATTTCGCAGGAGTCAGACCCTCATCCGCGATCTGTCGAATTCTTTTTCCCCAGTATTTGAAAGCTTCTTCGGCTGAGCCCCACTTGGTAAACCTTTCTGTGAATCCCGCTTTATATTCGTCTTCCGCAACGCCTATCACTTCATCAGTTATAGAATCGATAACCATCCACTGGCTTGTT
>JGI12104J13512_1002001_pt1 | contig 13662 bp, 15 predicted proteins | sample TerdegcTABiofilm_FD_13512 | JGI IMG/M metagenome (IMG submission 13512)
CCTATAAAATGTTTATGGTTAACATAATACAATAAAATGCATGGTTTGTGGTATGGATATTTTTACCTTGTGATACCTTTATCGTAATCTATATAGGCAGCGGATATGGATGTGTGATACTTCAATCTTCTTTATAGCCAGAAAAGGAAAAGCAGATGTCCAACTTTTTCGGCATCTGCCTTTCTATAGGTTATTATCTATGAAATCCTTCATTTCTAAAGTATCTTTAAAGCCGAGTGACAGGGCTATGCTTTTTCCAGTTCCAGTAGCGAGCTGGTCACTGTCTTTATGGTAGTCAAATTTGCATGTACGCCATTTGCCGTCTTTACCGATGCCACCATAGATAAAGCTACCCTTCTTGAGTGGCTTCATATTGAAATAATTCAGGAGTCGTTTAATGTCACCCTGAGTAAAGCGTATCGGCATACTATAAGCCCAGCACTTTCTTTAGTTTTTCCCTATCGCTCCCGCAGCGGATAACCTTCAACATATAACCCTGCTTGGTAATGTTCTCCACTTTTGAAAACAGATCAATCTGCTCGACGTATATGGCAGTATATTCGATTATGCTGGTTAGCAGGTCTTCAATGGCTTCGGCCTTTGTACTACCTTCACCATATATGTTGATATCATCGACAGAAATAGTATAAACACCCAGTTCTTCGTCGAATTCCTCGGAAATATGAAATTGAAGCGAGTCGAAAAGGAAATCCACGATCCTTTTGCTTAAATGGGATACTTCGCCTGTCTTACCCATAGCGTTATAGGTAATAACCTCAATCCCGTTCAAAGCCTTCTCATTTATGTCGGAATAGAACCGTTTAGTATCGCGAATATTGAATTTATTTTGAAGTATTGCCTCCATTTTCTCAACCCCTTTGCCCTCAAATTCAGACATAATTACCCTCTCCTTATATTATACAAGTATAAATGGCTGTGGTCAATGTGGTCACAGTGACTATGATAACCATTTCAGTATATAATATTCAGTGATGTTCCAAGTAATTAATTTTTGGGGATGATTAGCATACTTCTTTTGTTTTATAACTGATTAAGAAGTATACAAAGAGGATGCCATTGTGTTGATTCCGTAAGTATACTTTATTTCGCCGGACATATTAATAAAGGGTTTTTTGGGATTTTGTAGAAATAGATTCATGGAAAAATATGACTAAAGGAATGGTGATAATGATATATGTTTTGCTTGATACCAATATCCTCATCTATGACCCATATGTTGTAAAGAAACTGGTAAAATGACAGATTTCTCAGGCTTAAGGCAGAGGCAGCGGGGATTAAAGTAATTTCAAGTTTCGAACAGTTAGAAAATGCCGTTAAAGAATTAAATGCTTGGAAGACTGTTGTTTCAAGCCCTAATGATACAATATGCATTCAGGCCAAGAAGGAAGAAAAAACTCAGGCTCATGTCGGCAAACCTGTCTCCAGCAGAGAAAGTACTGTCCAGAAGTTCTTCAACAGGGGTTTTCTAACACTTGAACAAAAACGCAAGATATTCAAATCCTTTCCTGAACTTACAGAGCAGATTGGCAAAGACGGAAGGATTAGCTACAAATATTATGGAAGCAGAAGGGCCAGAAAAGAGGTAGCCCGTGAATTGTCGCATACCGGGAACGGTTATGTCTATGGCGAATACCTGCCCGAATATAAAGACGAACTTGACCCCAGGAGTTGGATAAACATCAAAGATTATGGCGAAAAGGATCTGCGAGAGTTAATAGAAAAGGTGATTGAAGCCTTTTCATAATCCAGAGAAACATTAAGGACAGAAGGCGAGATGCTTAGTATGAAACGAGATCAGGACCATTTCAGAGGCTGCCTGCTTGGCGGAGCTATAGGTGATGCACTAGGCTGGCCGGTTGAGTTTATGCGTGCTACAGAGATTAAAAACCAATATGGTGACAGAGGTATTACTGAACTGGTGCAAAATAGCGATGGCAAGGCCGAGATTACAGATGATACCCAGATGACATTGTTCACGGCTGAAGGCCTTTTGCGTGCAGAAACGAGAGGCAGGGAGGAAGGGATATGCCATCCTCCGTCGGTAGTGTATTATGCATACCAAAGATGGCTTCATACACAGGGCTATCCAAAGAATAAAGACCTTGACTGGATTTTTGATGGCTGGCTAATCAGAACGAAACAGCTATTCCCAAAAAGGGCGCCGGGCAACACCTGTATCTCCGCACTTCTTAGCCGTAAACAAGGAACAATTGAAGAGCCAATCAATAACAGCCCGGCTATTTATCCGCAGGAGCCCTTGCCTATATTATTGCTTCGATTATTGAAGGGTCTGACATTGAGAATGCGGTTGAAGGGGCTTTGAACGAGCTTAAAAAACACAGGGGCAGTGAAGAATGTTTCATGCTTATTCAAAAAGCAGTGGATTTATGTAATAGAGATGTTGAGCCGACAACTGCAATCTCCGAACTGGGTGGTGGATAAATAACATAATACCCAGGGCTCACCTGAAATGCAGCATTAAAGGTGGCATTCCTGTAAAACAGTTAGAGTGGGAGACTCCGGAAGAAGAAAAAAAGATGATCGCCAACGAGATTGGGAGGCTGGTAAGCCAGGGTGTGCAGCTGAAGCGCATAATAATTCTTAGCCCTTATAGGAAGGAAAATAGCTGTCTTGGCGGGGTTGACCGGATAAAAGAATGGCCACTGACAGAGGACATTGAATCCCGGACAAATGCGGTAAGGTTCCAAACAATCCGGTCATTTAAGGGGTTGGAGGCTGATATTGTTTTCTTGACAGGTATAAAGAAGGACAGCAGGGTATGCACAGATGCAGACATCTACGTAGGAGGCTCAAGGGCAAGGTTTCTTCTTTATATATTCAGGGAGAAACAGTAGTATCCCTGCCCTATACACTGTAGTCTCTTAGTTTTTTACTTACCTAATATGTTTTTGGGGTTTATCATTTAAAAGTACTAATACTGGTTCATTCAAAGTTTTTGCAGATTCCTTAGTATAATTTACTATCTCAACAATTCTGTTGTAGGCTTGCCTGGCACCAATGACCAAAAATGGTACTCCTATAAATTCTATTCCAAGCCCTCGTGCAAAAAATCCTCCAAACGTCATAGCAGGTGGAACAGTTGGCGACATATTGGAAAATATGATTTTTTCACTTAAACCACATTCATCGTGAAGAATTTTTATTAGGTTTTCAAGGCATGGTATCAAAACTTTTGATGTTCCCCGGCCAACACTATAAACCTTATTTCCGTCTTCGTCTATACCCCGGAATATTATCCTCCCCATATCCTTGTATTTCAATTTGTTAAAATAGTCCGTTCCCAATATTTCTTGCTTTGTTGGAATCCTATCCAATGGTAGCTTCTTTAAATGGATCGCTGACGCAAGTGAAGATGAATGTGTCCCTCCATAGCAATTGTAAATAAAAATCATTATATCACCCAAAAATATTATTAACCCATGAGAAATTTTTATTATGGGAAATAGCCACATATTTCATCATTTTATTCCAGTACAGCATTTTATTGCTCATTATAATCAATATGTAACCGGGGAACTTTAAATAATATCAGAGTTTACTAGGGAGGATATTTTTAACATGGAGTTATCACCCAGATTATACAATTGGCTTGTAAGGCCAAGCTGGTTTATGGATTTATTTATAAATAACAAATTAGAAAATGAATTTGACTTTAACAATAAGAAAATTCTTGATTTCGGTTGCGGTATAGGTTCAAGCAGCTCAATTTTTGACCCGGACAACTATCTTGGTGTTGATTGTGATTCGAGAAGAATACATTATGCTAGAAATATACACTCAAAACATAATTTTGATGTATTGGATGGTTATAGTATACCTGTTCCGGAAAACTCATTTGATTATATATTGGTTATATCTGTACTTCACCATATTGTTGAAGACCACATTATTTGGCGGCAGTTTGATAACCGTCAGTGGCGGTTGTCAAGGAACGCCAAATAATGTGGTCAACAGGTTAGGCATTTCCGCCAATGGCGGCGGTCATTTTATCAAGGTACCGGAAAGCCCACCTTTATTGGCGGTGGGCTAAATATACTAAAACTTGCGAAAATCCTCTATCACCCTAAGCACCCCTTCCCGGTCAACCACATGGCTGGACTGAATCCGGGCATCAAGCATAGCTTGTATACATAGATTGTTTATCACCCTGGGGATTCCTTTGGAATATGCAAATATCTCTTTTACTGCATCGGAGCTAAAAATCTGACTGCGAGCTTTCACCACTTCTAAATGATGGGCTATGTAGGCGCCGGTTTCCTCTAGAGTCAGGCCGCCTAAATGATAGCGGACCTGAATCCTTTGGGTTATGGCCTGGAAAATCTGCATGGCCAGGGTGCCCTTAAGTTCAGGTTGGCCTACCAGTATTAAGGCCATTGGAGAAAGGGAATCCATCTTAAAATTGAGTTAAAAATCTGATTTCCTGCAGCATCTGGTGCGATAGCAGATGAGCCTCGTCGATAACGACCACGGGGGTAATTCGCCGTTTTTCGAAATAGTCCAGAATTAGCTGGTTAAACTGCCGCTTAGCATCTATCCGCAAATAACCGGGACTGGAGCCTAATTGGAACAATAACTCCCGGTAAAAATCCCGGGGCTTTAGGTTGGAGTCGGATATATAAAGCAGTTTATGCTGGTTTTCGTCCAGGTTCCGGGTCAAAAGACGAATAGCTGTTGATTTGCTCCAATATCCCCGGTCACCAGGCAGAAACAGCGCTTTTTCACACCATAGTCCAACCGGGCCAATAACTCCTTAAACCGCAAGGATAGATAAAGATTCTCCGGTGAAATGTCCTTGTCAAAAGGTTCGCCTGTCAAACCGAAGTATTCCCTGATCACTTGGCGTCACCTTCCCGGGCTTTTGCCTGAGCCGGTGTACCCAGACGGGTATATGCCAAGTCTCCCAGAGTCTTGGCCAGGTTTTCATCGTAAGCTTTTTTCAAGAGTTCAAGGTAATTTAGTCCGCTGGTCGGCGGGGTATTTACCAAACAATCTTCTTTGGGCACTTTCGGATGATGGGGTTTGGATAAATCTAAAAGTTTGGCGTCGGTATACTGTTTTCCACTAAACCAAACCTGAATCCGGGTAAGGTCAAAGGGGTCGTACTTAACGATAATTCTTTTGCCGGCCAGAACAGGGTCTACCTCATAAGTATTGCCTTCCAGGGAAAAACAACAGGTTTTATCCACACTCCGTTCTTCCTGCCAGAGAAAAATTTGGTTAAGTATAGCAATATCAACCCGGCGCAGGGGATGTGTGCAGTTGTTAAACCGGTTGACCGGCTTAACGGCTGTGGAGGAGTGTTTCTTCTGCTGATAACCCATCTCCAGCCAGGCCCAGAAGAAATTGTTCAAGTCCTCGAGAGTAGTAAGTTTCCCCTGTTCGATAAGGGCTTGGGCTTCCGGACGGAAGCTCTTGTCAAGGTAGCGGAATTTTAATTTCTTAAGTTCAAAGTAGTTCATACCAATTTTGAATAAACAAAGTGCTACCTATAAAGATTATAGGTTGCACTTTGTTTGTCATTGCTTCAATCTTTTAGATTCTTCTCCCCCGTAATTTTATTTATACTTGATAAGGAAGTAGCTTCATCAAGTGTATTCAAAGTTCTTTAAAACAGAAATCTACCCCTAAATTTTGCAATCAAAAAAGGATTGGAATAACCTTGTTTTGTTTAGATACATCACAAACCTTCTAACGCAAAATGCACAAAAACACACATAGATAAAAGCAAATATCAAATATATAAAAAATGAAATAACACCTGGGAATGATTCATTAAGACTGCCAAATGCCGGTATACCTACAATATATGTCACCAATACAATACTTAGAACAGGGGACGATCCTTTGCTTGACAATACCCTATCGGTAGGATAGATTACCGGTGGGGTGATTTTTGTTCCAAGAGTTGCGAGAAGAAAAAGCAAGAGTAACTATATCACATAATGTTAACTTGATATTAACCAAGCTTATGTTTAATAATAACTTCCTTCAAAAACTAAACCCCTGCCGCAGATTAAGAAGTTGAGCGACCAAGTCGCAGAGGGATTATGTCTAGCATAGTACGCATCTTAGATTCAGTGCAAAATAGCAGCTCAGAAAAAGGTCTCTAAAAACGGGCTTTTCCGAAATCGTCCAAAGCCATGAAAACACCGCGAGTAACCGGGTTGGATATCGGCTACCCTGAACTCGGCTTATATGCTTACGAGGTTTGAAATTACCTTGATCGGTTTTTTGTTTTTTAAGTTTTATTAATTGAATTTTTGCTTATAATATAATTATCAAAAGCAAGTTTTTTGTTTGACACACTATCAATTGATAGTATATAATGTTATTGCAGGAGGTGAAGGAGTGAGTTTATAAGGATAATAGCTTACCACCATTTTTTGCCTTCGGTAAAACGATAAAAAATAGGGAGGTATACATAAAGGCGAAGATAAGAGACAGGAAAAATTGCAAAGTGTTTTGCGTTTCTTTTCACTTTGCAAGGTATCCTTTACCAAACAAACGACCTTACGCCTAATTCTGGTATGAAGGGAGTGTAACGATATGAATAAAGATTATTTAATTAGTACAATCGAGATGGATTGCCCAATTTGCAATAAAGTTCATTCATTAGAGCAAAGGAAAAGATTAACCCAGTCTATAGTTAAAGATGAGATAGTTGATTATGAAGAAGTATATTATTTATGCCCTTTAAGCGACCAAGAGGAAAATGAGTTTGTCCCGGCGGGCCTTTTGGATGAGAACCTATTAAAGGCAAGGGACGCTTATCGCCAAAAAAAGGGTTTGCTGACTTCTAGTGAAATTGCCAATATCAGAAGCTATTATGGTTTAACACAAAGTGACTTTTCGGCACTGCTTGGATGGGGAGATGTGACTGTTACAAGATATGAAAGCAAAACAATACAGGATGAAACCTACGATAATATAATGCGTATGGTGTATGAAAATCCGCTGTTTGCATTGGAATGTATTGATAAGCATAAAGACAGATTTACTTCAGATAAGTATACTAAGATCCGCAAAAACATTGCAAATAAGGTTGAAGAAGTAGGAAACCTTTATTTAAAGAAACAAGAGATAAATAGCCTTTATGTAAATTTTGAGGAAGAGAGTGAGTTTAACGGCTATAAAAAGCTGGATATTGAAAAGGTAGCGAATGTTATAGGTTACTTTTCGCAGTTTGTAGATAATCTTTATAAAGTCAAGCTAATGAAACTATTATGGTATGCCGATGCTATTTTCTACGGAAGACATGGTAGATCAATGACGGGTTTGGTTTATAAACACATGCCGTTAGGCGCTTTGCCAATTGCTTATGATGAGATAATATATCTGTCGACTGTAAAAGTTATAGAAGAAATGGTCTATGACGACATAAGCTATCGAATTTGCCCAAACAAAGAAGTTAATATTTCGGATTTCTCGTTGGAAGAATTAAGTGTTCTTGAAACGGTCGCTACTACTTTTAAAAACTATAAGGCAAAAGAGATTGTTGAATATATGCACAGGGAAAAAGCTTATACTGATACTTTGCCAAACCAAGTGATCCCGTATAGTTTAGCAAAGCAATTGAATGAATTGAAATAAGGATGTGTAAATAATTCTGTGTTTTTGACTTGCTAAGCTTTTTCTTTGGCAAGAAAAATTCATACAGTTTAACACATTAGTTGCTATTATATTGCCAGGTTTGCCCTGTTTTATGCATCATGTTAGGGTAAAACTGGCAATAGCATTCTCAAGGCCAAAGTCCATCTGGTATTTTATGAACCAAGTATGGTTGTGGCGGTTCAAAGGAACATTTATCAACAAAGGGTTTTTTAGGGTTTTGTGGAAATCATCTGATGACAGGATGAAAGTTAAAGAAATGGTGATAAGACAGATTCACTAACGTTGTTGGAAAAAATGCATAAGGAAAATATTTTGATGTTCGCTTTACTTTTTGATGTAGTATGACATAATATAAAGTAAAGGAACGAATTTTTAAGGAGGTGGTCACGATGTCGCTTGCTAAAATATCGGAAAAGGGCCAGCTTACCTTACCCAGAGAGATCAGGCAGAAATATAATATTAACAAAGCGAGCTATGTACGCATCATTCCGCTGGAAGACGGCGTTAAACTGGTTCCCACTAACCAGGGGGGAATATCCTCTTTGCGGGGTGTTGTAAAGGTTGATGGGGAACAAGACTTCAGGGCTATACGCAATCAGGTAATGGAGGATCGTTATCGTGAGAACCATTGATGCCAACGTTATCCTGAGACATTTGACCAACGATGTTCCAGACCAGGCAAAGCAGGCCGAGGAATTACTCAAAAGGGTTGAAGAAGGAAAGGAAGATGTATTTTTGCCTGATATTATTCTGGCGGATATAATATGGATTCTTGAAGGGTATTACAAACAAACAAGAGAAGATATTCGAGAATGGATCACTGCAATATTAAGTCTGCAGGGGTTGAAATTTTCTGATAAAGATATGGCATTGAACGCTTTGGATATCTATGTGGATAAAAGAATAGATTGGTCGGATGCGTTTACGGCTAGTCAAATGCTGCAACGGGGGATAACCGAGATATACTCATTCGATAAGCATTTTGACAGGATTGATGGTATTGCCAGAATAGAGCTATGAAGAGAAGCAAGTAACTGTTTAACGGTTGCTTGTTTTTTGTATTGATTAGACCAAACTCAGGGATAGCGCTCACAAAATTCGGTACTTCCTTTGGAGCTCTAGGGCTGTGGCTTTAAGACCTCGTAGCCGTTTTCCGCATACTCCATATGTATGAATTGTCTGTAGACAAGGAAAAGCCTACTATAAATAATTATGCCACTGATCCGTTAAAACAGCCAAGAAAAAACTGGTCCTTTACTGACACGGAAAGTGGGCGGTCTTAGAAGCTTGTCCAATCTTCCATAGCTCTTAACAGCCAGGAGAATGGGATTTACTGTAAGCACGATCTTTTCCATTTGAACACAGAACAGAGAACCGTCCCCTGTTCTGGTCCTTAAGCGGCATTTGGATAAAGTCAATAGAGTCCAAATAAGTAGCATATCTGCGCTTTATCATTTATGTATCCAGGTAGAAACAAATCGCTTTGATAATCAGGAATGGATGCAATAAATTGCAATATTTTTAATTATATTGTCAATTTGGCGAAGAAATAAATATAAATATTGCAAAAGTATTCAAATATGAGTATAATGAAGACAATAAGAGGTGAGGTTAGGGATATGAGTTATCGTAAATCAGCGAAAAATTCAACAATTCCCGCAGAAAGGCAAAAGCAAATTGTTGAATATATTGAAAAAAATGGTAGCGCACAAATAAAAGCTCTTGCTCGCTATCAAAATGTTTCTGAAGCTACTATACGCAGGGATTTAGATGATCTTGCTGCTTCGGGTATCATTGAAAGAACTCATGGCGGTGCTATCGTAATAGATAGAAGCACGTCCTTTGAACATAAGCATAATGAAAAAATGAAATTAATGCTGAAAGAGAAAAGCAGCATAGCAAAGGCTGCCTGTACGCTTATAAGGGATGGAGATACAGTTTTTCTTGATTCAGGAACAACAACTTACTTTATAGCACAAAACTTAGGAAATTTTAAAAACCTAACAGTAATCACACATGATTTACAGATTGGCAACACTGCAATACTTCATCCTACGTCTACGCTTATAGTGACAGGAGGAATACGGCGGGAAGAATTTAGTGTGCTGGTGGGTTCCGTAACAGAAAGCTTTATAAAGGAACTGAAAGTAAATAAGGTTTTTTTAGGCGCAGATGCCATTGATGTGGAAAACGGTATATTTAATGCAAATTTCCTTGAAGTTGGCATAAAAAGACTCCTCCTCACAATTGGAAAACATATTATATTAGTCACTGATACAAGCAAGTTCTCAAGAAGCGCATTAGCTAAGGTATGCGATATAGACAGCGTTGAAACTATTATTACTGATAACAATCTTTCCGTTGAGATCAAAGATAAGATAGAGAAAAAAGGTGTGAAATTAATCTTAGTATGAGTAATACTTCGATTTTCGTCTTACGTTGCAATTATATAAAACTTTTAAAGACTGCTAAATTAAAAGCAGGCGAAAGCGGGCTTGTGGCGCTTGATTGGTTTAATGGAAATCGAAGCATCTTAATGGACTATAATCTGACCGGACTGATTATGGGATTGACGCTCCAAAGCAAACCTGAGGAAATATACAGGGCATTGGTTGAAGCAACTGCTTTTGGTACAAAAGTAATATTTAACTCTTACACAGACAATCATGTAGAAATTAAAGAAATAGTAGCAGCAGGAGGGTTGCCGCGAAAAAGCCCGTTTGTGGTGCAACTTTATGCAGATGTATTGGGGCATGAAATCAAGGTGCCTTTAGTGTCAAATATGTCTGCCTTAGGCGCCGCGGTTTGTGCAAGCGTAGCAGCCGGCAGCAAAAATGGCGCCTTTGATAGTTTTGATGAAGCGACACAAAGGATTGTTCCAAAGGAAGCAATAGTGTATAAGCCAAACGATGATAATGTAAAGGTTTATAATAAGCTATTCGATGTTTATAAAAACTTACACGATTATTCCTGACTTTAGGAGATAATCGCCAATAACAACGAATAGTACCACCCGAGAATGCTGAATCTATCAGGTTTCCCGGGTTTTTTTGATGCAAAATTTATCTCAATATTTTGTCCTGTTATTTCCTGTTATATTGTTGATTTTTGGTGCTCGAAATGATACAATGAGTTCAAATAGACAAATACGCAGGAGGGTTTTATGTACGTTGCCATCACAGGCTCAGGAAAAGCCCGGGTCATCCAGTTCCGGGAAGATACCCGCATCCCGGGCACCAAGAAAAAGAAAACCCGGGTCGTCAAAACCCTGGGCAATTACGAGCGGATGCTGACCGAAGACCCGGATATCATAGCGAAACTAAAAAAAGAGGCCGCCCGGATCACGAAGGAACAAAAACTATCCAGGGCACCCCTGTCACTTCAGGTTCCGGTGGCGGACATCACCCTACCTGAGGACGTTGTCCCCTCTTATGCTTTCGGCCATGCCCTGGTGAAACAACTGTGGAACCACATGGCACTGGATGAGTTTTTCATTCAAAACTGCGGCAAACGTAATGCCCAAGCCGTGGCCCAGGCCCTTTATTACCTGGCCGCCCACCGCTGTGCCAGTCCCACAAGCATCCATGCCGGTGCATCCGAACAGCACCGCTATGCCGGCATTCAACCTTTGGGTCTGGATCTTTTTTATGATGTACTGGATGTCCTGGCGGATCAAAAAGAGGCTCTGATTGGACATCTGTGCACCTTCTTCGAAAAGAAGACCGACCGCCACAGCACGGAAGCCTACTATGACGTCACAACGTATGCATTTGAGAGTACCCGTTGGGGGGAACTGAGAATGTTCGGCTTTTCAAAGGATCACAAAAATAACGAGGTGCAGGTGGTCATGGGCCTGTTGCTAGATAATAATGGCATTCCCATTACCTATGAACTGTTTCCTGGAAACACGGTGGACCAGAGCACGCTAAGAAAGTCTGTTGAAAATCTCAGGAACCTGTATCGCTTGGACAGGATTACCGTGGTGGCCGACAGGGGTCTCAACAGCGGAAGCAATCTGGAATACCTCATTGGAGAAGGTTATGACTTTGTAATCAGTTACACGCTTAAACGGTCTCCAGAAGCCTTTAAGGAACTGGTCTGGCAGGAAGAAGACTGGCAGGATGTGGTGGATCCGGAGACCGGGGAAGTGACGTTTCGGTCGAAGATTGTTCGGCAGAATATTGAGATCAAAGTCCCGGTTGCGCCGGAAGAAAACAAGGAAAACAAAAAGAGAGGGCGACCCAGAAAGTACAGGACCGAAGAGATTCCGGTGAACATCCATCTGACCTGGTCTGCAAAGCGGGCAGCCAAGGACCGGTCTGACCGGGAACGCATGATTGAGCGGCTGAAGAAGCGGTTGGATAAACCATATCAGCTGAAAGCCGCAATCAGGCGGGGCTGCAATCAGTATTTGCAGATGGATCTGGACTCCGAAAACTGGACTATTGATGAAGAGAAAATCCAGGCTGCTGCCCGGTATGACGGCTACTACGCAGTCATCACGAATCATCTTGCTCTGGGTACAGAGCAGGTCAGCACTATCTACAGAGGGCTATGGAAGATTGAGGAAAGTTTCCGGGTTCTAAAGACCGATTTACGAGCTCGCCCGGTCTTTGTATGGACCGACGACCACATTCACGGTCATTTTGCAATATGCTTCATCAGTCTGTGTATGTTGCGATATGCTCAATACATCCTGGAAACGCAGAAGAATATCAGTGTCTCGGCGGCCCGGATTATGGAAGCGATAAGGGAACCCCTGGTTCTGGTGCAGGGCGATTTTCCAAACAACATTGTGACACCAACAAGGATCACACAAACTTATCTGGATTTGGCAGAGACCCTCAAGCAACCATTGCTCAAAAGCAATATGACCCTCACGCAATTCCGGGCAAGCACAAAACTGGATTTATCCGTCAACTTAAAAAAATAGGACATTTTTAAAAACGCTGAAACGCCTCCACTAAAGGCGTCACAGCGTTTTTTGCACTCTTTTCTCCTAAACTCAGGAGCAAAATCAATACATGAATATGTATAGTTTGGGATGTTGTTGATAAAACAGGATTATACGCCACCGACGTGTGATCCTGTTTTAGTTTATAGCAGCCGGATTCGATATTCTAAATACGGCAAATACATGCCAGAAGTAGGCACTTGTAAAATGCATTTATCTAAAATATTATATTATATAACACTATTAGCGTGAAAGCGGTGATGAGCCATTTTTAGCAAAACGCTGTCGTCCATTTTGCTGGCAACCCTGTTTGTCATTTTCCCGATATTTCCGAGTCTGGACGCGCATGCATCGGGAANGGACACCATGGAAACCCTGGATGTTGCCGTAGACCCCAGTTTGCCTCCTTTCCAATTTCAGGACAATGGAGAACTAACCGGGTTAAATATTGATGTATTAAATCTAATAGCACAGGATAATAACATTCAGATAAACTATATACCAATGAACAAGGATGTCAGCATAGATAAACTTTTAAACGGTGAAATAGATTTAATACTTGGCATCAGATACGATGCGGCTTTATCCGGGAAAATAGACTATACCGAAAGCATCGTACAATCCGTAGTATGCATGCTGGCAAAATCCGAGATTCACAAGGACATCCAGGCCAATCTGAATAGCTCATTCTATTTAGCCAGCGTTGAAAACAACTCGGCTGAATTGAACTTCCTTAATAATCTCAGACGGGTAAACTATAACGTTGCGTTTAGTCAAGAGGATGCTTTTGAATTACTGCTGATTGACAGGGCGGATTTTTTGCTGGGAGTAAAAGATACGGTAGAGTATTTGCTAAATAAGCATAATCTATCAAACGAATACACGACAATAGACAGCTATGTGACACCGGTTGAGTATTTAATTGCAGTAAGGCCTGAAAACAAAAAACTCATGAATTTAATCAATTATGGGTTGAGCAGACTAAAACTTACCGGCGAATATGAAAAGCTTTATTATAAATGGGTGGAAAACGGGGAAGCCAATATGGCTAGGCG
>JGI12104J13512_1002019_pt1 | contig 13585 bp, 11 predicted proteins | sample TerdegcTABiofilm_FD_13512 | JGI IMG/M metagenome (IMG submission 13512)
GAAAAGGACAGTCTTTTTAGCCTGGCATGCCAGAATTTCCAGTTGCTTTATTCCAGATTTAATGATTCCTCCCATCTAATGCCGAGAGCCTATTTAATTTAAACCGATTGATATATTTGTAAAAAGTTTTATCCCAACCAGTTAGGGTTAGTGTTTGGATATATATAGCTAAAACAATTGAATTCTTGACGTCATTTTCAGTAGTTATGCTGGAAATGTATATTAACGATAGCAGTATAAGTACTGATAAAAATTTCATAACATATCTTTTTTGCATCGTTTTAATTGGTTTTTCGGGTGGATCGACCGGTGACTTTACTATAATAATAAGAAAAGAAATAAAATTTAAAATATAATATACGTAATCATTAATTATTATAACCTTAGCCAACATACCGGCAGATACAAGCACAGCCGCCGAAACGAATAAACATCCAATAAATGTTTTTAAATGCATACCGCCGGAAGCATATCTCAAGATAGCACTAGTAATTAGTGCGATTAATGATTGCTTGAATACACCAAAACCCCAAAATACAACTGGCAAGAATAAGGTTTTTATAATTGCTCCTATAAATGCTTCCAGGCCATAATTTATTTTGGCTCTTTTTACATTATCATAATTAAATTCACGGGCAATGGCATTACTTAGATTAGTCGCTATTGAATGTATTGAGATTAAATTCATTGTTATTCATCTCCGTATCACGAATTGATTCATCGATTTCATCTTTTAACGACCAAAAATATTTCAAAAAAATAATTGATAGAGTAAAATAGACGAGACTAAGTATTTTCGTGACTAATAAATAATTATTCATATAACCTAAATATTCATTAAGAATTACTAATATTATTCCTTGAGAAAGAACAATTGCTGTTACAATTAGAGGCTCTCTCATTTTTTCTTTTATGTATTCTGCATTGCTTACTCTGCTCCCCTTAATTAGGAACCATTTTTTGTGATATATAATCCATGTAATCGTGCCTAATATGGTTAAGCTGGGATATGTAAAAATAATTCTTTTAAAATTATCTTGCCACCATTCTGTTACAGTCATTTGTTGCAGATTCAATATTGTGAATATCATAAAATTGTCTAATAATATTAATATTGTTATACTAAGCAGCGAAGAAATTATAGCCTTCCATGCTTCTAAATCTAATAGTTTCCAAAATAGTATAAATAAGATTAATATGGCAATTATGCTGTGAAGTCCAAAATACGGAACAAACCACCTTACAAGCATCATTGTAAAAGAGGATATGACAGCAGCAATTAGGACTTTTTTAAAATTAATATACTCTCCGACAACGGCAATACCAAAAGAAAACAGTATGATGCTCTCAGGAATTGAATTAAATACTACAGCGACTAAAGGCATTTTATCCATTTCCGGTTCTCCTTTTTTATTTATGATAATATATTATTTACGTCTTGTCCCGGTACTGGGCCTTCTTTAGTCTATCACCACCATATAAGACATTGAGAAATAAAATAGAAGAAATAAAGAATATTAAACTTAGCAATCTAATAAAAAAAGAACATTGCCCTAAATAATTAAGATGTTCATTTATTACAAATAAAAACAAACCCTGAAACAAAATTAATATTGTTAACAGCATACGTGTCTTATTATATTCATCACCATTGCCGACTCTGCTTCCTTTTATTAAGAATATTTTCCTGCTATACAGAAACCAGGTTATTAAGCCGTATATAATTAAGTGTGGAGCAGGATATATAATTCTTCTGTAGTTATCTTTTAATACTTCTTCTATTGTCGTATTTTTAGCTTTTAATATTATTGGTAATATTGTAGTATCTAACAATAATAACGTCATTAAACTAATTAGAGAAGATATCAACGCTTTCCCTGGATTTATTTTTAAGATCTTCCAAGTTAATACGAAAAGTATAAAAACACCGATTATGCTATGGATGCCGAAAGGAACATTAGCCCTGATAAACATTGATGAAAAAGCCGATATTACCGCAGCGACAAGGACTCTTTTGAAGTTAATGTATTCCCCCACTATTGTCAGGCCGAAAGAAAACAACAGCACACTCTCGGGTATGGAATAAAATATCACTGCTAAAAGAGGCATCTGGTCCATAGACATAAATTCTCCTCTTTTAGTGATTATATAGCAATATTTACCTCTTGACAATACTTTCATGAATATTCTAAAATGTTATTTTATATAAATATACAGAAAAAAACAGTACATACAGTTATCTACATTTATGCAGTCGAACAAATTTCTTCACCAGGTAAGGATCAAATTGTATGCCGGAGCACTTTGCAAGTTCAGCCGAGGCTGCTTCGTGGGACATGGCCTTCCGGTAAGGGCGGTTGCTGGTCATGGCGTCATAAGCGTCGGCTATGGCGAGGATGCGGCATTCCAGGGGTATTTCTTCTTTTTTTAGCCCAAGCGGGTAGCCTTGACCGTTCCACCATTCGTGGTGTTTCAGGATCCAGCCGGCTATGGGAACGAGGTCGGGCGACAACATGGCTATGCGGTGGCCGATTTCACAGTGCTGCCGCATCTCGACGACTTCGTCAATTGTTAAGAAACCGGGCTTCATGAGAATACTGTCCGGAATGCCGATCTTGCCGATATCATGAAATTGTGCCAAAAGACGCAGGTCGTTGATACTGCGTTCGGAAAGATCGATGGCCGCGGCGAGGTTTGATACCAGGCTTTGGATGCGTTCCGCATGCTCCTCGGTGATAAAATCCCTGGCTTCCAGGGCCTTCATGAGGGTCTGCACGATGGCGCTGCGCGCGCTTTGGTGCCGGTGCAGTTTTTCCCGGTACATTTTGTTGTCCGCTTCTTTAAAAAGGTCGCTCATTTTTACCGACTCGTCGCTTCTCACGGCAAAACCGGCGGATATGCTTAACGGCAGTTCCAGATTGGCCGCGTTGTGCCTGGCAACGCCTTCTTGGATTCTATCGCAGGCGCTTTCAATTATTTTAATTTCACTATTCGGCAACAACACTGCGAATTCATCGCCCCCAATGCGGGCTATCATATCGTTCTCGCGGAAAGAATCCTTAATGACGCTGGCTGCCGCTATGAGCAGCAAGTCTCCGGTATCGTGTCCCAAAGTGTCGTTGACAAGCTTAAGGCCGTCCACGTCACATACGATAATACCGGCTGAAATGTCGCGCCTTTCCTCCAACCGGCGCATCTTTTCTTCAAAATATGCGCGGTTGTGCAGGCCGGTAAGGGAATCATGCATGCTCAGATACTTGAGCTGGTTTTCCATTAATCTTTGTTCGGTTATGTCCCGGATGGATTCAATTGCACCGGCCAGATTTCCATCCCGGTCAAACAGGGGGGAGGCGATTCCCCAGAGGTAAGCCCCCTTCCCCCCGTACATTCTTGGCACAAAAGCTGAACCGTGCACGGAATGTCCGTCTTTTTTATAAGAGTAATACTGTGGTTTCGCATTCTCATTCATTTCAAAAGCAACGTCAATTAAAATATGACGGGTTTCTCCGTAAAAGGGTATTGCGTAAGCGTTACTCTTACCCAGCATTTCTTCTTTCGGCACCCCGGTCATCTCTTCGATGGCCCGGTTCCAGGCGATTACTCTTTTATCATTGTCAACAACAAATATGGCGTCCGGGAGAAATTCGATGATGTCCTGCAGCCGCCGGTTGGCTGACGCCAGGGCTCCCTCGCTTGCCTGCAGCTTTTCGAACTGCAGCTTGAGCTCTTCCTCGGTTGACAGCAACTCCTCGTTAATGGCTATCAGCTCTTCGTTGGCCATTGCCAGCGCTTCATTGGTTTTTTTCAGTTCCACCTCGGCCTGCTTGCGCTCGGAAATTTCCCGTCGCAGCTGCTCGTTGGCCACCGTCAGTTCATTGGTTCGTTCATTAATTGATTTCTCCAGGTGAGCACGGTGATCTCTTAACTCAAATTCGATTTGCTTGTACTTGGTTATATCGCGAAAAGACTCAACAGCGCCAATCAGGTCGCCGTTACTGTCAAAAAGCGGTGACGCTATTCCCCATAAGTACGCTCCCTTTTCTTTTAAGGGAAACGGTACATATGTTTCGGCGTATATCGTGCTCCCTTTTTTTTCAAAGTAATCGTACTGGTGTTCAATTTCCGGAAAACCGCCCAGGATCATGTCAATTAGAAACGGCCTTTTTTCTCCGTACAGGGGTATGGCGTAAGCAAAATCACCTTTGCCAATGATGTCTTCCTTACGCATTCCGGTCATCTCTTCGATTGCCTGATTCCAGGCAACTACTTTCTTATCCCGGTTAACGGCAAAGGTAGCGTCCGGAAAGAGCTTTATCATGTCCTGAAGCTGCTGGTTTAATGTGGTAAAATAATTGTTGTCGCGCTCACGCTCCAGAACATCAAGCAAATAATCTATTTCATTGTCGCTGCGTTTAGGATCAAAGTATTCTCCCGGAGGAATGTAATAAAAGTTTTTATGAAAGCGTCTGTCTTTCACCAGGAGGGGGTGGGTCTTGAGCGCCTCTTTAATGAGCGCGGGCGGGATTTTATTCCGGTTGAACTGGCAGAGAGCGGCGCAGGGGTAACCGGGAAAGAATTCCCGGTTAAGTCGGGCTTCATATGCCAAAAGCTTATCTGAATCCGGGTGACACTCCGGCATAATCATTTCTCCGGTTACGCGCAAGAGCGGATACCCCCCGGCGACAGCTTTGTTAGTTTCATCAATTAGTAAATCAATAATCCCGGCGTGAACAACAGGGTTTAATTTCGTAAAGATGTCCGCTTTTTGCAGTATTATGAGTTGCCCGGAGGTTTCGGCGGCGGCAACGTCAATCCCTGCCTCGCGTAAATATTGGCGAATTTGGCCGGAGGTGTGCGTGTCGTCCGCAAGATAAAGGCACTTGTCTCCTTTGATCAGCCCGGCGATCAGAAAAGAAACAACGGCGGCGCGCCATTCTTCCGGTGTTCTATAGATCAGGCAAAAATGATCGTGGGGATTGATATTATAAAATGCTTCTTCTATGTCGGCGGGGTTGAAAGACAAGTAGTCACCTCCTGGCGCTTATTTATTCGCATTTTTGTTATTTTAACAATATATACATTTTTTAGCAAGCATCTCACCTGACAATTCAAAAAGCAAAGTTTTTCGCGGTTAATTCTTCAAACAGCACGTTATTATGCGCGTTTCTGTTATTATTTAATAGAGGAAAAAACAGGTTTAATGTCGAAAACTTGCGTTAAAATGCCTTAAATGTATTTATTTTGAGTCATTCCTCGCGTTTGGCGAAATATTTGATTAGCAGAATAACTGGTTTCCCGGGGAGGGCAAATTATTGTCTCTGCGTAAGAAAGCTTTGATAATTATCAGTATTACAGTCACTATTTTGGTCATTCTGTTGTACGCTGTGACAAAAAGCATCCTGCTTGGGAGTTTTAACGACCTTGAACAGCGGAGCGGCCGGAGAGACGTGCAGCGAATCTTGAACGCGCTGTCCGATAATGTTATTACATTAAACAGAAAAGCGGGCGACTGGGCAACTTGGGATGATACTTACCGCTTCGTTGAGGACGTTAACGAAAACTATATAAAGGTCAATCTGCCGGATGCAACTTTCGTTGAACTCAATATCAACTTTATTTCGTTTATCAACTCTCAAGGCCGGATTGTTTTCAGTAAAGCTTTTGATTTGGAAAACAGAAAAGAAATTCCTGTTCCAAATGGTCTGTCTCAATACCTTACTATTGATAATCCCCTTTTATCCCACCACGATAAAGACAGCAAGGTACATGGAGTTATTATTTTGCCCGAAGGTCCCATGCTCGTCGCGTCCCGTCCGGTCCTGACCAGTGATAGGCAAGGTCCGGTCAACGGCTCGTTGATCATGGGAATTTATTTAAATGGCACGGTAATAAGAAGACTGGCGGACATAACGGGTTTAACTCTTGATGTAAGCGAGTTTGGTAATATGAACGCGCCGCCTGATTTTCAAACGGCGAGTTCCTTTTTGTCTGAAGACGCGCCGGTTTATATCCAGCCGCTGGATGCGGAAACAATAGTGGGTTATGCTCTTGTACAGGATATATACGAAGAGCCAGGTTTGATTTTAAAAGTGTCCATTCCCAGAGAAATCTATAAGCAGGGCCAGACCAGCGTCCGCTACTTTATTTTGTCAATGCTGGCAGTTTGCCTGGTGCTCACGCTGATGTCCTTGCTGCTGTTAGAGAAAACGATATTGTCAAGGTTGGCCGGACTTAGTAGCAGCGTGGTAAACATCGGCGCCAGCAGCAATCCCGCCGGACGCGTATCGGCAAGTGGCAGCGACGAATTGTCCGTGCTTGCGAGTGAAATCAACAAGATGCTGGAATCGCTGGAATCTTCCAGACGAAGGCTGAGCGAAAGTGAGGACTTGTACCGGACAGTTTTCGAAAACACAAAGAACGCGACAATAATTGTTGAGGAAGATATGACGATATCGTTGGCCAATACGGAATTTGAGAGGATCTCCGGCTACAGTAAAGAGGAAATTGAAGGAAGGAAAAAATGGACGGAATTCGTTGCCGGAGAATACCTGGAGCGGATGGAAGAGAATCACCTGAAGCGCAGAACCGAACCGGATTTTGCCACCAGAAATTATGAGTTTCATCTCATTAATCGCCTGAGTGAAGTTAAAGAGATTATTGTGACAGTATCCATTATCCCAGGGACCAGAAAAAGCTTGGCCTCTTTATTAGACATTACCGAGCGCAAACGGGCCGAGGAGGCGCTGCGCATTGCGCACCAGGCTCTCATAGAAAGCGAAGAAAAGTACCGCACCATGGTCGATGACGTCCTGGACAGCTCAGGGGTAGGCATTCTCATTCTTGATAGAGATTTTAAGATCGTTTGGCTGAACCGGGCTTTAAAAAGCTTCATGGGACTTTGCCAAGATGAAGTTGCCGGTAAAGACATACGGATTCTGATTGATCAAAAGATAAAGCATATTTTTGAGGATAAGGAAAGTTTTGCTCAAAGGCTGCTGTCTTTATACGCCCTCAATAAATATGTCGAAAATCTCGAATGTCATGTTCTGCCTTCAGGTGAGCGCCGGGAACGCTGGCTGGAGCATTGGAGCCATCCGGTCAAGTTAGGCCTTTACGCCGGCGGGCGGATCGAGCATTACTATGACATCACCGAACGCAAGCGAATGGAGGAACAGCTCAAATACTTGAGCCTATACGATCCGCTTACCGGCCTGCACAACCGCGCTTACTTTAATGAAGAAATGCGGCGTTTGGAAGGAGAGCGGTATTTGCCTCTTGGGGTTATTGTCTGTGACCTGGACGGACTCAAGCTTGTCAACGATACCATGGGGCACGACGCCGGCAACGACATGCTTGTTTCTGCGGCGGAGATTTTAAAAAATTGCTTCCGTAAAGGCGACGTGGTTGCCCGTATCGGCGGTGATGAATATGTGGTTTTGCTCCCCCGTATAGACTTGTGTTCTTTGGAGAAGGCCTGCCAGCGTATACGGGAATCCATTGAAAAATATAATTTGGCCAATCCCAAAATCCCTTTAAGCATGTCCATAGGGTTTGCCATTGGTGAAAAAAGTACACGAAAACCCGCCGAACTTTTTAAAGAAGCGGACATTAATATGTACCGGGAAAAACTTAGCCACACCCAAAGCACCCGCAACATCATTGTGCAGGCTTTGAAGAAGATACTCGAAACAAGAGATTTCGCAGCAGAGGGACACTCGGAGCGCATGCAGGACTTGGTGGTACAATTGGCCCTGGCTTGCGGCTTGCCCGAATATAAATTAAATGACCTGCGCCTCTTCGTCCTCTTTCACGATTTGGGCAAGGTCGGCATCCCTGACCGGATCCTTTTCAAACCATGCTCCTTGAATAACGAGGAACTGAATGAAATTAAAAAGCACTGTGAAATTGGCTTCCAAATCGCCAATTCAGTGCCGGATCTGGTCCCTATTGCCGATTGGATCCTGAAGCATCATGAGTCGTTCGACGGAAAAGGTTACCCCTTGGGGCTGAGTGGTGAAAATATTCCGCAAGAGTGTCGTATTTTGGCCATTGTAGACGCATACGACGCGATGACAAGCGACCGTCCTTACCGGAAAGCGATGACGCACGAGGAAGCTGTCGCTGAATTAAAAAGGTGTTCCGGCACACAGTTTGATTCGCGTTTGGTGCAAAAGTTTGTGCAGGTGTTGGATGAAAGGCTTGGAGTAAGCTGCTAAGACGGTAAAACTCCTTGAGGATACTATGGATAACAGTAATAATTATGTGTTAAAGGAAATAATCTGTTCGTGTTGAATATCAGTGGAATATTAGATAAAAATGGATGGGGTGATAATTATGGGAGAGGCAATATTCAGGCAGAAAAATAAGCAAATTGCTGTCAATGTCGTGGCAGCCTGCGGGGTAATGACTCCACGGCAGTTTGCTGGCCTTGGTAAGATAGCCGAAGATTTGGAATCAAGCGGCTTAAAGTTAACTTCCCGGCAAACAGTGATAGTGTTGCTGGAAGAAGATAAACTGCCGGCTTTTAAAGAAGAATTGCAAATTCTCGGCTTAAATATTTCTCCGTTTGGGAATTCCATCAGAGCAGTTAAGGCTTGCTCCGGTAATGCAGAACTTTGTCGTCGGGCAATAACCGACGCGCTCAATATCGGCATTGAAATTCAGTCAAGATATCTCGGACAACCTGTCCCGGATGACTTCAAAATAGCTGTGGCCGGATGTCCCCGGGGCTGTACCGACCCTTACTGCGCGGACTTCGGAATAATTGGCTGTAGCAGAAACCTGTATAATATCGCCATAGGCGGCCGGGGCAGCAGCGGGAACCCTTTGCATGGGCGGACAATAGCGAAAAAATGCGATCAGCATGCTGTCTTCCAGGTATTGGATTTTGTGCTGGATAAATATCGCAAATTTGCAGAACCAGAGGAAAGGCTTTGTAAAACTATCTCGAGGTTGGGTATTGAGGCTTTTACTCCAAATTTTCAGCTTCCGGAAAAAAATGATGTTGACGAGGAATTTGTTGCATTCCTTACTTCAGGTGAATAGGAGGATGTCCTGATGATTATAAGAAGTTTGAATGAAATAGACCTGCAGAGTATATATAAACATTTGGAAAAGTTATGCGCTAACTGTGACAAGATAAAAAGCCCCGCATGCAAGGAATCCGCTTGTTTGATTGGTTTCAGCAAACGGGCCTTGCGTTTTTCCATGGAGAAAGGTGTGCTGGATATTCCCGGCGCCAATAAGCTTATCCCTACCCGGGATTTAAAGACCTATTATCCGGAAACAGTAGCCCCCGGTCTGGCCGAAACTTGCCGCCAATGCCGGCAGTGCCAGGATAACCACTCTCCTAACTGTGTGATTGCTCTTACCCGCACTTGCCTGGAATATACCACCCTGTCCCAGGAGATTGACTACCCCGGCAGCGTTTTTCAATACCTCATCAAAGTCAAGGAACAAAATAAAACACTTTCAGAACTGATTGCCGCAGCGATGAAGGCTTGATCGGTAAAATATAATGCGTATTATTAAAAGCTATCCGCTGTTGGCGGATAGCTTTTAGTTGGAGCAGCTTTATTGTTTGCGGGTTGTTTAAAAAATACCGGATGTGCACAGGATGGATTAATTATTTATCTTGACTGGAGGTTTATTATGAAGATATTAATGGATCCGCACCGTCTTCTGTCATCCCTTTCTCTTTGCCTGGACTTTACCAAGGAGGGAATCTTCAGGCACCATCTGCAGGTAGCTTATATCGGGACAGCCCTGGCTGAAGAAATAGGCCTGACGGAGGATGAAAGAGAGATGATCCTTTTAGCTTCGCTTATCCATGATGCTGGTGTCAGCACCTGGGGAGAGAAGGTGAAACTGGTTGAATTTGAAATTTTTGAACCGTGGGAACATTGCAGTAATGGCTATGAAATAATTAGCAAGGTTGACTTTCTAAAACCTGTCGCGGAGATTATCCGGCACCATCACGACCGCTTTGGCGGCGGGAACAGATCGGGGCTCGCCGGAAAAAGGATTCCCCTGGCGGCAAGAATTATCCACCTGGCCGACCGGATTGATGTCTTAATGTCAAAGGAAGAACATGTATTAATAAAGAGGGATGATATTATCCGCGCTATTCAAAGTAAGACCGGTCAGGTTTTCGACCCTGAACTGGTAGTAACTTTTAGAAGCTTGGCCCGGCGGGAAAGCTTTTGGCTTGACCTCGTTTCACCTTTCGCGCTGAGCAAACAGATTTACCCCGTGCAGAATCCGTTAAAGAGAGTTGGTTTAAACGATTTAAAACAAATTGCTGAAATGTTTGCTGTCATTATTGATAATAAGAGTCCTTTTACGTACATGCATTCGAAGGGTGTCGCCAGTGTCGCCGTACGGCTGGCTGAAGCCATGAATTTTGGGAGAGAAGATCTGGTAATGATGGAAATTGGCGGGTTTTTGCACGATCTGGGCAAGCTCTCAATACCGGATGAGATACTGGAAAAGCCGGGTTCTCTCAGCGCGGAGGAATTTGCTTTAATTAAACAACACACTTACTACACTTTTCATATCTTAAGAGAAGCAGGCATTCCTTCTACTATTGCCGAGTGGGCCGCATACCACCACGAAAAACTGGATGGCGGCGGCTATCCCTTTGGCCTGGAAGCCCCTCAACTATCACTTGGCGCTAGAATTATGGCTGTTGCGGATGTGTTTACCGCCCTTCGCGAGGACAGGCCCTACCGCCCTGGCCTGGGTAAAAAAAGTATTGAAGAAATTATGGGTAAAATGGTGTTGAGTAATGCCCTGGACGGGGAAATAGTTGGTAAACTTTTTGATATTTATGATTATCTTCCGGCCGGTTCGCGCCACTCTCTTTTGTACCCGCAGTGGAAAGCTTCTTCGTAACCTGACATCCAGGCTCGCAGTGTTGTCGCCTCTGATTTATCTAATAATTAGGCAGGTTTACTTAACTGATTAATGGCCATAATAAGGTTAAATCATATTTAAAAGGAGCGGCGAATTATGACTACAACACTGGTTGAGTACTTCGGCGGCGTACAGAACCGTCTCCCGGAAGAAGCGGTGAGAGTGATCAAAACGCTTGAAGAAGAAGGTTCCATGAACAAAGAAGAGCTTTCTCTGACCGCTAAGGTCAAAAGGGCTGTGCTGGACCATATTGTCATGCAGCTTTATGCTCTTGGCCTGGTGGATGTGGCAACTGAAGGCAAAAGCAAAATGTGCAGTCTAACCAAACTTGGACAAGATTTTTTAAATCTGAAGGATGCTGTTTAACAGCCGACACAGGTATTGTTCTTCAGCATATTAAGTGTGATAGGAGTTGGTTTGGGTGCACCGGAGTGCGGAGATGAAAAAGGAACAAGAAAAAACAAGGATCAGCAAGGACTTGAAAAAAAATATCAGGCTTTTGGACGCTGAAATAGGGATTGAAAAAAGCTTTGACGTTCTCACCAGGGAACTGGTCATCGGCGGCAAAAATGTCACCTTGCTTTTTGTGGACGGTTTAACTAATGACCAAATTGTGACAATTGTTCTGCAGAACTTGACCCAACTCAGTCATGAGGATATGCGCCCGGAAGGAATAAGAGAGCTGTTCCGGAGCCATCTTGGCTATACTGAAGTGGAAGAAGTACAGTATCTTGAGGATGTTGTCGAAAAAGTGCTGGCGGGTCCCCTCGCTATATTGGCGGAGGGCTCGGATAAAGCCTTGATTATGGATGCCAGGATTTACCCCATCCGCAGTCCCGAAGAGCCGGATCTGGAGCGAGTGGTGCGGGGTTCCAGGGACGGCTTTGTTGAAACCCTGGTTTTTAACACCGCTTTAATCCGCAGGCGGATCAGGGACCCCAAGCTGCGTATGGAATACGTCCAGGTGGGGACCCGGTCGAAATCCGACATAATTATTTGCTATATTGAAGATATAGCCAACCCCGATCTGGTGGAAAGCATAAAGGATAAGATAGAATACATCAAGATTGACGGTATCCCGATGGGTGAAAAATCGGTGGAGGAGTTGATTACTCCAGGTTCTTACTGGAACCCTTTCCCCAAGGTGCGTTATACCGAGAGGCCGGACGTGGCTGCCATGCACCTGCTGGAAGGGCACGTGCTGGTGCTGGTGGACACCTCGCCCAGTGTAATTATCGCCCCAGCCACATATTTTCACCACCTGCAGCATGCCGAGGAATACCGCCAGAATCCCACCGTGGGGGCTTACCTGCGCTGGGTGCGGTTCATTGGTGTTGCGGCCTCAATTTTTTTACTGCCGCTATGGTTTCTATTCGCCAATAATCCGGAATTGCTGCCGCCACAGCTGGCTTTTATCGGTGTTAGCCAGCCTGGCGAGGTGGCGCTAATATGGCAGTTTATCCTGGCGGAGATTGCCATAGACATGATCAGGCTGGCCACCATTCACACACCGGCAGCCCTGGCGACGTCAACAGGCATTATCGCGGCGCTGTTAGTCGGGGAGCTGGCCACCAGAGTAGGGCTGTTTTCCCAGGAGGTGGTTTTGTATGTAGCCGTGGTGGCAATCGGCACTTTTCTCACTCCCAGCATTGAAATGGCCAACGCCAACCGGCTGGTGCGGCTGGGATTGATCATCATGACCGCGCTGTTCCGGGTGCCGGGTTTTGTGGTTGGCGTTATTGCCACTTTTGTGGCCCTAGCGCTGAATAAATCCTTCGGAGTGCCTTACCTATGGCCGCTGGTGCCTTTTAACGCAAAGGCTTTAGGCGGGGTCCTGGTGCGGACGCCGGTTTCAATGCGCAACACCAGGCCGAGTGTTTTGCGGCCAATCGACCGTGACCGTCAGGTTGTCTCTGCTCCGGCCCGCAAGCCTTTTAACCGGAGTGAAAGCGGAAAAAAGGAAAGTTGAAATAAAAACCCCCATATGGGGGTTTTTAGTACGGCAGGCCTATTTCATCGGGTTCTGAAACAGGGAGATTGCAGGTGGTGTATGGTATAATAATGATGAGGTGATTTGATTGATAACCAAAGAATTAATAGATAGAATCAATTTTCTGGCCCGCAAACAGCGTAACGGAGGACTTTCGCCGCAGGAAAAAGAGGAACAAAAAGAACTCCGTGAGATGTACCTGGAAAACATACGCCGGCAGGTGGTTGACGCTCTGGAATCGGCAGGACGTAAGCCTAATGGTGATAAACATGACGTGGCTTGCGGTTGTGAAGCTTGTTTGGGACAGGGAGAGCCTGGACAAGGCAAACTGCATTAAACAACGTGAATACAATATAGAAGTAATTAACAATTAATAATCGATATTTGGGATTAAGTACCTTGTATTAAAACCGCTGCCGGAGACAAAATATAAATAAGGGTTTGTAATGGACGAGCCCAGGCTGTTACAGGGTCAAAAGGCTCTGTAACAGCCGGCCGAAGGTTGATGCCGGGTCTAAAAGGTTCGGTATCAGCCGGAGGGCAGACTGGTAAGTGTTCCGGCAGGCTTTATAGCAGTCGAAAACGATTGCTATGAGGTCGTAAGGGATATTTACCGGTCGAGCTAAGATTATCATGGGTGCCGGATACATTTAACTATATTTGTTGATGTGAGGTTTGCAG
>JGI12104J13512_1002026_pt1 | contig 13560 bp, 10 predicted proteins | sample TerdegcTABiofilm_FD_13512 | JGI IMG/M metagenome (IMG submission 13512)
TACACCCGTTCCCATACCGAACACGGCAGTTAAGCCCTCCTGAGCCGATGGTACTTGGGGCTTGCCCCTGGGAGAGTAGGACGCTGCCAGAGAATTTTTAAAAACCTCACGGTGGAAAAACACTGTGAGGTTTTATGTTTCCAGTCTCTTATTCGGCTATTTGGCTTGGTGCCGGGTTCTTTTCCAAAGTAATTTACAAGGGTATGTCCCTTTATTTTTATGAATTACTGCCATAAGTTTAAATTTACCGCAGAACCAGTTTCTTAAATCCACCGAAATCCTTAGCCATAACTGATAGGGTCCGCTTCAAATTTCCCCGTCTCCTTTTAAATTCAAACCTTTCGGTACAAACAGTCTGTTGTTTTCCCTGCGGCATCACATGCTGTTACGCAATATTCATAGTTTACCAGCCTCTGGAATAATCCTTGAAGCAGTCAAGACATACCTTTTTGCCGTCATTCATTCTTATTTTATGTTCCGGTACGCCTTCGCCGCAGTGTTCACAAACTACTGTGGCAAACATTCTTGCTGTTTCCGGCAGATTGAAATTTGGTTTGTTGAAATTAAAAATTTCATCCGCCGGCGAATTCAATATATACTCCTGGCGCTGCCGGCGGTCCATTTCATCATTAAAAGGCTTGGCAATCATTCTGAGACTATTACCATCGGACCGGCTGAAAAAACTGAAAGCCATTTTGCCCGTGCCTTTGTAAAGAAGGTTGCCTTTTCCTAATGTGCAGCCTGTGATAACTTGAATCGCATCTACTCCACAGGCATCGTTTTCGGTAACACATACGATTTCTTCATCTTTTGAGAATGCAATCCCCATTTTTTCCATCGCTGCTTCACAAGCCTTGAAGCCTATGGCGAGTCCCGGGCATTCATGTCCATGAAACGCCACTGATTTTTCCCATAATTTCTTGTTCATATTGCCCTCCTTTAAAAAATAAAACCACGAAAAGAGCTGTTCCTTACAGCATCCCTTCATAGTTTGTTTATAATAATAGCTTCTTTTTGATAGTTGATTAACAGCAGAGCTTTTCCAAACCTTCTTGGTTTTGTTTCTTTGTACAGAATAATAAAGAAGTGTTAAAATGTCAAACGTTTTATCAAGGGTACTTTATTTTTGAAAAAAGGTATGTCCCTTTCTTTATTGGGGGGCTTCCTCATAAGAAGGTTTATCCCCTTTCTTTATTGCTTAAGACTAGCAGCAGTGTTCGAAAAGGCTTGACTTGCCCGGACCGGGAGTTTGTCCGGAGCGGCGCGGAGCACTGGGTGCGGTTTATAGCGCGTGCAGGCATGCAGAAAAGCCCGAGTAGACGCGTAGGCAGCGCATGGCAGCCTGGTACGCGGCGGTTGATAAAACGATGCTATTTGAGTATCATAAAAATTGCGGAGAGAGCGGAGGATAACCCCGGGCCGACTACCCCCAAAAGCTTTTCGAACACGGTCATATTTCAACAATCTATAGCAATTGAACGAAAATAGGAATAATTCAGTAAAATAGTGGAATAAATCAAAGAAAATAAAAGTTGACATTATATGGTATTATTTACATATAAACCCTTGAGAGGTGGCCGACCATGAAAATGATTTGGCGGCTAATTTTTGTTTTTATGATTGTTTTGTGCCTTTCTTTTGCAGCCGGAGCGTTGCTGAATAAAACATTCCAGCTCATAGAGCCGGTTGTCGGGCGGTATCTTCAGCTTTAAAAATCTGTCCGATCTTGTTTTTATGGATAGTATATTGTAAAATTATTTGATAGCTAACAAGAAGTAGTATTGGGGGCATTATAGTGGCAGAAAAAGGAACCTGGTTGGTTAAAAAAGGTTTGGCTGAGATGTTGAAGGGTGGCGTGATTATGGATGTCACCACCCCGGAGCAGGCAAAAATAGCGGAGGAAGCGGGCGCCTGCGCGGTAATGGCGCTTGAGCGGGTACCGGCTGATATACGGGCTGCCGGGGGAGTGGCCAGGATGGCTGAGCCCACCGTTATTTTAAAAATAATGGAAGCTGTTACTATTCCGGTAATGGCAAAAGTGCGTATCGGCCACTTTGTGGAAGCGCAGATTCTTGAGTCTCTTGGAGTGGATTACATTGATGAGAGCGAAGTTTTAACACCGGCTGACGAGAACCACCACATAAATAAAAATGCTTTTAAGGTGCCTTTTGTTTGTGGCGCCAGAAACCTGGGTGAAGCATTGAGGCGGATTGGCGAAGGAGCGGCAATGATCCGTACAAAGGGCGAACCGGGGACCGGCAACGTGGTGGAAGCTGTGCGCCACATGCGGATGGTTATGGGTGAAATGCGCAGGCTGCAGAACATGCCTAAAGAGGAACTGATGGCTGCGGCAAAAGAAATGGGCGCGCCTTACGAGTTAGTGCTGCAGGTAGCCGAAACAGGCAGTCTCCCGGTGGTGAATTTCGCGGCAGGCGGAATAGCCACTCCGGCTGACGCCGCCTTGATGATGCAGTTGGGTTGTGACGGGATATTTGTGGGTTCCGGGATATTTAAGTCAAATGAGCCGGCGGCTAGGGCCAAGGCTATTGTAGCCGCAACTACACATTACAGCGATCCCGGCATGCTGGCGGAAGTCTCGAAGAACCTGGGCGAAGCGATGCCGGGTGTGGAGATAGCCACTATTTCTCCTGAATATCGCATGCAAGACCGCGGCTGGTAGAAAAAATATCGTGGAAGGAAGTTTAGTATATTATGCGAATAGGTGTTCTGGCCCTGCAGGGAGCTTTCAGGGAACACCAGAAAATCCTTGCGGAATGTGGAGTAGAGTCGACGCAAATCAGAAAGAACACGCAGCTTGATGGTATATCAGCGTTGATCATACCTGGCGGCGAGAGCACAACCATAGGAAAGCTGATGAACGAATTCGGACTTTTTGAGCCCATCACAAGAATGAGCGAAGATGGTTTGCCGGTATTCGGCACCTGTGCCGGGCTGATCATGTTGGCTAAGGAAATCAACGGTTCCCGGCAGGCCCGCCTTAATTTGATGGACATATCGGTGGAGCGCAATGCCTTCGGGCGGCAGGTTGACAGTTTCGAAGCTGATTTGGATATACCTGTTTTGGGAACGCGACCATACCGGGCCGTTTTTATCCGCGCCCCATATATTACAAGTGTCGGCAGAAGTGTTCAAGTGCTGGCGAAATATGAAGAGAAGATAGTGCTAGCCCGTCAGGGAAATTTTATGGCGGCGGCTTTTCATCCTGAGCTGACCGCAGATTTGAGGCTCCACCGCTATTTTATAGAAAATTGTTTATAATTCAACAATATTTTTGATATTGTAAATTGAGATCGGATATAGTATATTTAATTAATAAGTTAATAATAACCCTGTGAAGGGGTAAAGTAATCAGCTGTATCCTTTTCAGAGAGCCGGTGGTGGCTGTGAACCGGTAAGAACGGCATGATGAAACAGGCTCCCTGGAGGAGGTTTACTGAAAGCAGTAGTAGGTAAACCCGGGTAAGTTCCCGTTATCACAAGCTCAAGAGGGCTGGAATTATTCAGGCCAAAAAGGGTGGCACCGCGGGATTAACCTCTCGTCCCTGTTTTTTGGGGATGAGGGGTTTTAATATTTTAAAGTTAAATTTAAAATGAGAGAGGGGAGAGCTTCAAATGCAAGACAAAAAATATTTAATGATTCCTGGTCCCACACCTGTACCGCCAACAGTGGTTGCCGCCATGTCGCAACCTCTCATAGGCCACAGGTCCGATGATTTTGCCAAATTGCATGAGCAGATTGTTGGAAAATTAAAGAAAGTTTTTCAAACCAATAACGACATCTTTGTATTGACTAATTCCGGTACCGGCGCGCTGGAGACGGCCATCGCCAACACAATAAACCCCGGCGATAAAGTATTGGCCTTGATTACCGGGAATTTCGGCGAGCGCTTTGCAAATATCGCCAAGGCATACGGCGCTCAGATTGACGAGGTGGATTTTGGCTGGGGCAATGATGTTGATTTAAAGGTCGTTGAGGAAAAACTAGCCGCTAATTCCGGCTATAAAGTTGTCCTGGCGACCCAGAACGAGACTTCTACCGGTGTAAAAAACGATATTGCGGGAATTGCCGCGCTTGTATCTAAAACGCCCGCCCTGCTGCTGGTCGACGGTGTTAGCGGCATTGGCGCTATTGAACATAAAACAGATGAGTGGAGTGTCGACATCCTGTGCACGGCTTCTCAGAAAGCGCTTATGTTGCCGCCCGGCCTGTCTATGGTTACCGTCAGTGAAAAAGCCTGGCGGGTAGTCAATGAAAACCAGTCGCCACGGTTTTATTTCAGCCTCCTGGCGGCCAAGAAAGTATATGATAAGTGGAATACCGCTTACACACCCGGCGTGTCGATGTTCTTGGGGCTGGATGCCGCCCTGGACATGATGCTGGCGGAAGGCATGGACAATGTTTACGCGCGCCATGCTCTGCTGGCCAAGGCTACGCGGGCTGCCGCCAAAGCCTTGGGATTAAAGCTGCTTTCTGAAGACCGCTGCGCGTCCAACGCGCTCACAGCCATCTGGAGCCCGGAAGGCATCGGCGCTGACGATATTCGCAAGGTACTGAAAAAACAGTATGGGATCGCTTTTGCCGGCGGCCAGGGAAAATTGAAAGGGAAAATTTTCCGGATAGCTCATATGGGCTTTGCTGATAAAATGGATATTATGATTGCCGTCAGCGCGCTGGAAATGGCACTGGCGCAAGTCGGCTATCCTGTTAAGCTTGGTTCGGGTGTGAAGGCGGCTCAGGAAGTATTCTTGGGAAAGGTGGAATAAGGATGAAAAAAGTTCTGGTTATGGACGGTGTTGCTGAAATCGGCTTGACCGCTCTCAGACGCGAACCGGATATCGAAGTGGTTATCGGGGAAAAAATGTCCGAGGATGAGTTGGTCGGTATTATCGGCGAATACGATGCCATGATCGTGCGGAGTGCCACAAAAGTCACCGCCCGGGTGCTGGAGCACGCCTCCAGGATGATCATCGTGGGGCGCGCGGGTGTTGGTATCGACAATATCGACGTGGCTGCCGCCACAGCGAAAGGAGTACTTGTGGTGAACGCCCCGGACGGCAATACCATTGCCGCAACCGAGCATACCATGGCTATGATGCTGGCGCTTACCCGTAATATTCCACAGGCATGGGCAACTCTGCGTTCCGGCAAGTGGGACAAGAAATCCTTTATGGGTGTTGAATTCAGGGATAAAGTTTTAGGTGTCATCGGATTGGGCCGGATCGGGTCGGCTGTGGCAAAGCGCGCTCAGGGCATGGAGATGAAAGTTATCGCCTACGATCCGTATATCAGCGAGGAAAAAGCTGAGAGTCTCGGAATACAGTTGCTCCCGCTGGAAGAGTTATTTAAACAAGCCGACTTTATTACCAATCACCTGCCGTTGACCAAGGAATCCAGATATATCGTCGGGGAGAAAGCCTTCAGCCTGATGAAAGACGGGGTGCGGATAGTTAACTGCGCCAGAGGCGGCGTGGTGGATGAGCAAGCGTTGTACGCGGCGATGAAGTCGGGCAAAGTCGCCGGGGCGGCGCTGGACGTATTTGAAAAAGAGCCTACCACGGAGAGCCCGCTTTTCGAATTAAACAATTTCATTGGTACCCCGCACCTGGGCGCTTCTACCGAGGAAGCCCAGCTCAACGTGGCCTTTGACGTGGCGCTGGAGATTGTGGCGGCCCTTAAAGGTGACATTGTGAAGAATGCTGTTAATATTCCATCCTTGAGTCCGAAAGTAATGGCGGTTGTCAAGCCTTACCTGACCCTGGCGGAAAAAATGGGCAAATTTGTGGCCCAGTTGGCGAGCGGGCGGACCGATAAGATTGAAATCAGATACAGCGGAGATCTGGCGGGTCAGGAGGTCGCCCCCATTACCACGGCGGTATTAAAAGGCTTCCTGGATACCATCCTGCAGGAAATGGTCAACTTTGTTAACGCCCCGACCCTGGCCAAAGATCGCGGCATCAATGTGGTTCAGCAGCAGGCCGGTGAAGAAGGCGATTACGCCAATCTAATAACGGTCAAGGTTATTTCGGACAAAGATGAGATTTCAGTGGCCGGGACTATTTTCGGTGGCACCGACCCGCGGTTTGTGTTCATTGACGGCTACCACGTGGATGCGGTGCCTGAGGGGCACATGCTTTATGTTCCACATACCGACAAGCCGAAGATCATCGGCCCGGTAGCCAACCTGATTGGGGCGCATGACATTAACATATCCGGTATGCAGGTAGGCCGCAAGTCTATTGGAGGCAAAGCGGTAATGCTCTTGAATGTTGATACTTCCGTACCTGAGGAAACCCTGGCGGAAATATCTAAAATCGACGGAGTGCTGAGTGTGAAAAACGTAGGTTTATAAAATTCTCTAACCAGTTGCCGAGAATTTATATATTAGACGGCGCCTCAAGAGAGGCGCCTTTATATTGACTTATTCAACTGCTCAGGAATCAGCCTTGAAAATTCAGAATTCCGACTCCTGAATTTTGACTGCCGAATTATTTTACAAACTATTACCGTTATAGTATAATACTACGACTAATATTTTACATAACTATATTTTATGATTTCAACTGGGGGAGAGGTAATGCTTGATTTAAAATTTGTTCGCGGCAATCCCGAGCTGGTGCGGGAAGCTCTTGCTAAACGAGGCTCTCCGGTTTCCCTGGATGATTTTCTTGACCTGGACGAACAGCGCCGGGACAAACTGTTTATTGTGGAACAGATGAAAAGCAGGCGCAACATTGTGTCCGAGGAAATCGGGCGTTTGAAGAAGGCCGGCAGAGAAACCAAAGACATGATTCTGGAAATGAAAGAGCTTTCACAACAGATAAAGGAAAGAGATGAAGAGATTAAAGTCATTGAGGAAAAACTGCAAATTATCCTGCTGAACATCCCCAACGTGCCGCATGAATCGGTGCCGGCCGGCAGCTCCGAAGCGGATAACCCGGTGGTGCGCACTTGGGGCGAACCCAGGAAATTTGATTTTTCACCCAGACCGCACTGGGAAATCGGCGAGGCTCTGGATATCATTGATTTTGAGCGGGGCGGCAAGGTCACCGGCACCAGGTTCAGCTTCTATAAAGGTTCCGGTTCCCGGCTGGAACGTTCAGTGATCAGCTATATGCTGGATTTGCATACCGCTGAGCATAACTATGTGGAGATATTTCCGCCATTTATGGTGAACCGGGACAGTATGGTGGGTACCGGGCAACTGCCAAAATTTGCCGAGGATATGTTCAAAATTGAAGGTACTGACTATTACCTGATCCCAACCGCAGAAGTGCCTGTGACCAACCTTTACCGTAACGAAATTCTCGACGGCGAAAAACTGCCTATATATCATTGTGCCTATAGCGCCTGCTTCAGGGCTGAGGCGGGGGCGGCCGGCCGGGACACACGCGGATTAATCCGCCAGCACCAGTTCAACAAGGTTGAATTGGTAAAATTTTGCCGTCCCGAGCATTCCTACGACGAACTGGAGAAACTAACGGCTAATGCGGAAAGAGTCCTGCAGTTGCTGGGCCTGCCTTACCGTGTGGTTGTTCTCTGCGCGGGCGACTTGGGCTTTTCTTCTGCGAAAACTTATGATATCGAAGTTTGGCTGCCCAGTTATCAGGATTATAAAGAGATTTCTTCCTGTAGTAATTTTGAAGACTACCAGGCCAGGCGGGCAGGGATCCGCTTTCGGAACGATAAAGGGAAAGCTGAATTGGCGCATACTTTAAATGGCTCAGGCCTGGCGGTCGGCCGCACAGTGGCCGCCATCCTGGAAAATTACCAGGAATCCGACGGTTCAGTAACCGTGCCGGAAGTGTTGAGGCCTTACATGGGCGGGTTGTCCAGAATTTATTGACATCATTCTTAAATTGACACATAATTTCATCTATGATAAACTTATTAGTACGTTATCATGTGTATAAACCGGCAGATGGCGGGATTGAACGGAGGGGTGTCCGAGCGGTTTAAGGAGGCGGTCTTGAAAACCGTTGGTCCTTTTGCGGGTCCCGTGGGTTCGAATCCCACCCCCTCCGCCATAATATCGTGAATTGAAAGAAGAAGGAAATATTGTGGAGAGTTGGCCGAGTTGGCTGAAGGCGCTCGCCTGCTAAGCGAGTAGACGGTGTTAAACTGTCTCGAGGGTTCGAATCCCTCACTCTCCGCCAATATCCTGTTGAAAGCTGTTGAACCAAACATAGGAGGGGGCGACAGCTTTTCTTATGTATGATTATGTAGTATTTGTGTATGCATATGAAAATAAATCTGATTTTACTGCTATGCCAAAGAGGCAGCGGGAATACGTGATTATCGCCAAATTAAAGAGGTTGGATAACAATGGCAATAGCAAAACAATATCAATCCGATGTTAACGCGATAGTGGCAAAACGTTATGACAACGGCGCTGATTATTGGACTACTCCCGACAAACGCCTATGTAAGGGAAGCCCATTTTCTACCCTTGATTGTGCGTTTCTGTTGTCGGAATTGGGTATGGAGCCTTCCGATCCTTTATTAAGGGGGATTGCCGACCTGTTTTTAAGTTCATGGCGGAAAGACGGGCGGTTTAAGTTGTCCCCGCAAGGCGCAATATATCCCTGTCATACCATTAACGCCGCCAACGTTCTTTGCCATTTAGGATATGCTTCCGACAGCAGGCTTCAGAGAACCTTTGACCACCTTTTGGAGATACAGCACAGTGACGGCGGCTGGCGTTGTAAGAAGTTTAGTTTCGGGAGAGGCCCGGAAACAGAGTTTTCAAATCCCGGCCCGACGTTGACAGCTCTGAATGCTTTTCGATTTACAAGTTTGCTCAATAAAGAACAAGCCCTTGATCGAGCCGTAGAATTCCTGCTTGAGCATTGGACGATCCGCAAGCCTCTTGGCCCTTGTCATTATGGAATTGGTACCCTGTTCATGCAGGTTGAGTATCCCTTTGCCAATTACAACCTTTTTGTTTATGTCTACGTTCTCTCTTTCTACGACAGCGCAAAGAAGGATAAGCGATTTCTGGATGCGCTTGGGATTTTGGAATCCAAATTGGTTGACGGCAAGATTGTAGTGGAGCGGCTTAATCGGAAATTAGCCGGGCTTGCCTTCTGCAAAAAGGGAGAACCAAGCGACTTGGGGACTATGCGTTACCATGATATATTAAAAAACCTTGGTTGAAATTATGAAAAGACGGGAATGCTTCTCTTACTTGAAAATTGTTTTATCGTATGATATTATTGAATAAATTTGGAAGATTGGAGTTGAAAGGATGCGTAACATTTCTTGCTAATATATTAAGGCATAATGAAATTCATGGAAGCGGCGGTTACCGCGTGTTTTGTTATGCCTGTGCAAGAAAGTTACTAATTCCTTTAACTCAGCGAATATGGCTTTGTCCTGCCGTTTTGGCTTGGCATCGATGTGTTTATGAGCTGCAAGAATTAACTTTCTTGCAGCTTTCATAATTTCACAGGAGGACAAAGCTATGTCGCTAATCAACATTTCAAACCTAACCTTTGCCTATGAAGGCAGTTACGATAATATTTTTGAAAATGTCAGCTTTCAAATAGATGCCAGCTGGAAACTCGGTTTTACAGGAAGAAACGGCAGGGGAAAAACTACTTTTTTAAATTTGCTGCTCGGTAAATACAAATATAGCGGCAGCATTTCCGCTTCGGTAAGTTTTGAGTATTTCCCTTTCGAGGTTGCAGACAAGACTATAAATACCATTGAGGTTGTAGAAAACATTAGCCTTGATCATCTGCATTGGGAGCTTATGCGCGAGTTATCTCTTCTTGAGATTGACGAGGATGTGCTGTATCGCCCGTTTGGCACGCTTTCAGACGGAGAGCGGACAAAGGTTTTGCTTGCAACGCTTTTTTTAAGGGAAAGCAGCTTTTTGCTTATTGACGAGCCTACCAATCATCTTGATATGCATGGTAGAGAAATCGTCAGCAATTATCTGAACAGCAAAAAGGGCTTTATTTTGGTATCCCATGATAGAGCCTTTCTCGATGGTTGTATTGACCATATTCTTTCGATTAACAAGACCAATATCGAAATTCAGCGAGGTAATTTTTCGTCTTGGCTTGTTAACAAAGAACGTCAGGACAGCTTTGAGCTTGCGGAAAATGAAAAGTTGAAAAAAGAAATTAAACGTCTCGAAAAAACCGCAAGAGAAAAAGCCGCTTGGTCTAACATAGCGGAAAGCAGAAAAATCGGATTTGATCCTGCCAAAACCGAAAAAAGCATTGGCCGGCGTTCCTATGAGGGAGTAAAATCAAGAAAGCTAATGAAAAGAGCAAAGGTGATTGAAGCAAGACAGCAAAAAGCTATAGCAAAAAAATCCAATTTGCTTAAAAACCTTGAAAACTCGGAAAATCTTAAAATAGCACAGCTTTACTATCACGCAAATCGTCTTGTGGCATTTGATGATGTTTCAATTTTTTACGGAGAGAAAGCCGCTTGCCGAAATGTCAGCTTTACTGTTGCACAAGGTGACCGAATTGCTCTCTGCGGCAAAAACGGCTCGGGCAAGTCGAGTATCATCAAGCTGATTTGCGAAGAGAACATAACCTATACAGGAAGCTTTCAAAAAGGAAGCCGTCTGCTTATATCTTATGTATCGCAAGACACGTCATATCTTAACGGAAATTTATCCGATTACGCCTTGCAGAACGGTATAGACGAGAGCCTTTTCAAAGCAATACTCCGCAAGCTTGATTTTTCGAGAGTACAGTTTGAAAAGGATATGAGGGATTTCAGCGAAGGGCAAAAGAAAAAGGTGCTGATTGCCAAAAGCCTTTGCGAAAAGGCACATCTGCTTATCTGGGATGAACCGCTTAATTTCATTGATGCAATTTCCCGTATGCAGATAGAGGAATTATTGCTCGAGTTCAAACCCACAATTTTATTTGTGGAACATGACAGCGTATTTTGTAGTAATATAGCTACAGAAATAGTTCAGTTGTAGCTGCATATTGAATGACAAGATAACAATCCAATTCCTTTGAGGCCACAATAAAGGGATTGTGGCCTCAAATTGAGATTAGAGCTTATATAAAAACTGAATAATGAGCGATAAGGGAAAACGGCCTGCCTTATATGAGTTATTCCGTGTGAAGGGATAGTGTTTTATTTTGCTTCATGCACACCCCTGATTTTTCCCTAAGATAGGCCAAATGGCTATACAAGTAATCGCGCCTATAAAATGTAGCCATTATTTTACAAGTCTGTAGAAGCCGGACCCTGTGATAGGGCGGGTCCCGGACCTTGTTCTATTAAGTCTTTAGCCCGGCTGATGAAAATAGTTTTTGAGGCGCTGTCGTATTTCACCTGGCAGCCTAATTCTTCAGCAATAGTCCTTAAAGGGACCATTGTTATCGTCTCATCCCTGGTGAACGGGGGTGTCCCGCATTGTTTTTCAACGCCGTTGACAGTGTATGTCTGCCGGCCGACATACATGGTGATGGAGGTGTCTGCGCGGCAAATAGTCACCTGATCCGGCTCGGTCCATGTTACCTCGCCCCCCAGTGCTTTCGCCAGGTTTCTCACCGGCACCATGGTGACGCCGTTTTTATCGTACGGAGGGACGTCAAAAGGAATCGGCCTGCCGTCTACCAGCACATGGATTCTCGCTGAATAATCGGGTAAACATGAGGCGTCATTCAGCAAAGAATCAATATCCGAGCTGTTTGACTTGGTTAGCACGGGGATATTTACCTGGACATCCTTATCTGCTTTGTCCCTGGAACTGCATTCTAAATGCAAGTCAATAAGAGTAGTGTTCTCGCTCACGTCTTTTACATTTACCTTGATAGAATCATCGGACTTGGCATCATTGCCGGTTTGCCGCATCTGCCCTTCGATTTGCCCGGCAATATCTATTTTTTTCCATTCGTCCCGGACAGACAAATTTACACTGTATGTTCCTTTCAAGTTCTCATTGCCGCCGGTAAAATCGGTGTTTACCGTTAGCCTGCCGGCCGATTCCGAATTGCCGCCGAAATTCATTGCCGCAGCCAGCTTGCGCTGCCCCGCCGGCAACAGGGAAACTTCGTATGTCAGTTCTTCTAAATCAAAAATATTTGCCAGTTCCTGCTGTATTTTCTCGGGGCTTGCCGGGTAGTCGCCATTACTGACGCCAGCGTCAATTCCGGCTATTATTTCACTTTTAATTATTTCCTTGTCTGCTTCGGGTTCCATAGAGGAACCTATTTCGGCTATTATGGAAGCCAATCTTTCCTTTTCATCCACGCTTTTTTGCATAAACGAGTATATTACATCGCACAGCCCCTGCTGGTCTATACTAAAGGTGGCTTTCTGGTTGACTAACGAGACAGAAAAATACTTGTCCGGAATAGCTTCAACCATGAAAACCAGCAAATCCTTGGAGCCCGGCGGCAGGTATTGTCCCTCGCGGTATGTATATGAGTTCCATAGCTCACCGATTTCGTTTCCGGTATAATAGACGTATTGGGGAATGTTTTTCAGTCTGTCGGTTTCAAGAGCCGGGTCGATATCTTTGAGCAAGGACAGAATTTCCGTTGACAGGATCAGCTTGTTGTCATCAATGAACAGGCTGCCGGAATAGTTGTTATGATTGTAAGACAAATTATAGTCCAGCGCCGCTTTTTTTTCGGGGGAGTTAAGCTTGTAGCCAAACTTCAGCTCAGAGCCTTTCAATTTCTTTAGCGCTTCATCATCCGAGACGAGTGAGCCGCCGAATGTTTTTAAAACCAGGGCGGCGGTGCCTGAGGCTTTTTCCAGAAGCCCGTCCGGCGGGCTGAAACTATAGCTTTGCAGACCGTTGAGCAGCAACTGTTTTGCCGTTGAGGTAGATGCCGCCTGTACGGGGTAAATAACGCCGAGAAATAAGGCAAAACATAGCAACAGCGATAAAATCCTTTTATTTTTCATAGAGTTTGTCTGTCCCCCCATGTTAATAAATTCCTATCTACACTTTACCATAGATTGGGCAAATATTGTACATAAATTATTTTGGCTTACGAACAGAAATTCTTTAAAAGTCTATCCTGAAACGGCGCATGAACCAGTCGTCGTCGAATCTCCGCCGGGTGAAAAAAGCAAGCCGCTGTTCCAAGGCGCCGCCGTGCAGCACTCTGCTGACAATTTTTTTTAGCCGGGTGGAGGAGCTGACCAAGTCAAGGATTTTCTTAATGCGGTCATAATTGAAATGAGAGTAAGCCATGCGCAGCAGATTGTAATGCACATGATCAAATGTTACGGGGTAGGGATGTTTATTGCGAAACAAATGCAGTATTTTAACTGATGGGTTCACATATAACCGGTATCCGAAGAGCCACAGTTTAAGTGAGATTTCAACGTCTTCATATCCCCAAACAATAAAGCCGCTGTCAAATCCCCCCACTTGGTGAAACGCTTCGGCCCGGATAGCGAGGCATCCCCCCGGCAACAGAGGTACGCTTGTCAGTTCCCGATTAGCGGGCGGCGGCAGCCAGACGGTTTCCAGACGCTTGTTCCAGGTCTGCCCGTAGCCTGCCGCCGCCGGGTTTTTCAAAGAGCCTATGGCTGGCGAAACG
>JGI12104J13512_1002029_pt1 | contig 13539 bp, 12 predicted proteins | sample TerdegcTABiofilm_FD_13512 | JGI IMG/M metagenome (IMG submission 13512)
TCTTAGTAGTGTTCCACATGCCTTCCCCAATTACTGTAACTTCGTTACGGTTCCTTTTTGTGTCCTTTATCCGCTTCTGTTAGGTGTTGGTTTCAAACTTTCCTCCTCTTCTTGTTCGCGCAGCTGATTCGCTGTCTCTGACGCTATGAATTTACCGCCCCCTGTTCCAGCATAATTTGTTGTTTTATCGGCTATTCGGATTCCCTAACTGATTATAAATTCTAATAATATATTAGTCTAATAAATAAAATTTATAAAAATATTATCCAGGATAAATTATGTCAATAATTGTCGCATTGAAGATAATAGAGAACAGGATTAAAATACTAGGGACATCATTTTTCAAGAAGTTGGGAGGTAGTGAAAATTGATTGAGTTGACCCTTCCGGGGAGAAACCTGGTTCTGGAGCTTCATCACCTGATGCTCGATTTAAACGGCACCCTGACCGTGGATGGCCAGTTAATCCCCGGAGTAAAAGAGCGGATTAAAAATCTAAAAGATAAACTTGATGTCCACCTGTTGACTGCCGATACCTTGGGCCGGGGAGCGGAGGCGGCAGCTGAGCTGGGAACCAAACTCAACCGGGTGGATGCCGACCGGGGAAACCAAGATAAGAAAGAGTATTTGCTCAAACTGGGGAAGGAAAATACGGTAGCCGTCGGCAATGGCTATAACGATGTCCACATGCTGGAGGAGGCCGTTCTGGGGATTGCCGTTATTGGAAAGGAAGGTTGCAGCGTGGAGGCTGTGAGAAGAGCGGATATAGTGGTAAATGATATAAATGACGCGCTGGATCTGCTGCTGCGCCCTAAACGTCTGATAGCCACCTTGCGGGCCTAAGCTTGTGGCATAGGTCAACTGTATCATATGATTCCGGTCAATAATGTGTCGGTATGAAAAACATCCATGGCGCGGTAATGATTCCCATTGCTATACCAACCTTCCTGGCTATTTTACCGTCCATAAATTTACGGCATTGGCGATAATTAAAAAACGCAATTAGCATCCCGGCAAGTATGACAGACGCGATGAATGAAAATGCTGCTTCAAGGCTTTCAAATGCATTGTAACCATTAAATTTAAATGTTGTTGATAAAAGGAATAAGAGGAACACGCCGATTAGATCAGCCCCAAAGCCGAAAGCCCATGCTCTTATTATTATAGTTTTCAACTCTTTTCTGCTTAACTTAATCCGATTAAAGTATGTTGTTAAAAAGATAACCAGCGCATCGATTATTAAATTACCTATCAATACCAAGAAGATATATGGTGGGAAAAAAATAAGTGTCCATAAGGGAAATATTATATTATAAAGTTTAGAATTATTCATTTCCATAATAACTCTTTCTATATGATAATTCTATTCAATAATTCTATAAATTGAATAATATTCCTTTAAGAATTATATTATTTTGGGGCAAAGAGGCTGTTAATCGAATTCGAGGTGTAAGCCTTGTTTTATTTGTCCAGGGAATCCGGGAATTACAGGGACAGGTATCTCGATTTACTTTATTGCTGAATCAAGGAACCTGTCCCCTTGTTCCCGTGCTGTTTTACCTGTTTTTCCTGAGGGATAAGATTTTTTTAACTGATTCCCACAGCTTTTTAACCGTATTCATTAATTTCACCTCCTTACATGTTGCAGGACTTTTTTTAACATTGCATCACTTTACCGGCAACCTTTCTTCGCTACGTACCTGTCCTGACGCTCTTCCTGAATGTCGTCGGCAATGACACCCAGCGTTCCGCCTTTTGAGCCAGGGAGCCGGCGGCAAGGCCGTTCAGGATAGCTTCGGCGAGAATGTGCCAATAATCTTTGAATATTACCCAAATAATAAAAAAAGCCCAAAAGACCAAATAACTGCTTAAAAAAAATTATGTTGTTCTTTCTAAAGCATCAATCAAAAATTTTACCAGCAACTTATTCTCTTGGGCGCTGAATTCCGAAATATATTTTTGGAACTGACCGACTTCTTCAGCCAGCCTGCCATTTATAACGTTATGCATATTTTTGAACGTTGCTCCCAGCGCCGTGCCCGCGAATAAACTCAGGAGCAAATCAGGTTTCGGAGCCAATTGGAGTAGATTTCTCATTATCTTTACTGACTTGGCGCCCAGATTCTGAATGTGGATAATTAACACGGCTATTGTATACGCGCTGATTATTATCGGCGCCTTAATGGCCGGCATCTCTTTCAAAAGGTCGTCAATAATTTTTTTCGAACTGCGCCCTTTGGCATTTTCAAATATTCCGAGCAGTTTTTCTCTAGCAGCTTGCCATTCTTCCATGTGGTCGATTTCTTCCTTTTCTTTTAGAAATAATTCCTCCGCTTTTAGTGTCGGAAGAAAAAGGATGGCTGAGCGTCCCGGGTTTCTTTCTTCACGGCTTACGGCATACTCGCTATGCAAATAACCTTCTTTCTCCAGTTCCTTTAAAATGTCGTATGCCGTCCACTTGCTGACTCCCAGCGCTTCGGACACGGTGATATAATGTACGGGGGCGCCGGTATCTTTGTATATATTTTTAATCTTGTATAAAAACTCTCTTCTTCTTCGAGTCAAGGTCATTTATCTCACTCCAGTTAAGCAATTTCCCAAAAGACCAAAAAACTATAATTATAATAGCCCGTTTTTTAAAGCCTGTCAAGAGAAATTGGGGGGGATTAATTTGATAAGGGATGACTTTTTTCACTTGCTCATTAAAACAGGGGTACATTAATATTCATAATCATTTTTATCGGCAGTCATCAGGCACCTGTACGAGAAATTTCCCAACATCAATTCAAAGGAACAGTCTGAATAAATACTTTTTATCTCATCTTAAATGATAATAAAAATAATCTATATAATCAATAAAGGTATTTTGTTTTTATCATTGAATTACTATCATAGTCATGGGATTGAGCAGCAATGCAAAATATTGAAGACGTCTAATCGCGGTCGCGGTTTCCATATCGGAACCCTATGTGTTTAAATCACATGATACAGCAGGAGTTCGATAATGAATAAAACCGGGATTACCGAGTAAGGAGGTGAGATAAGCAATGAGTGCAGAACTTAAGTTCGAACCAAGAGTCTTAGGTTTTACGCGTAATTGGTGAGCATACGGCACTGCTGATTTGGCTGGAGTTTCCAGACTACAATATCTGACCTACCCAAAGTTTATACGCATCATGTGCGCCGGCAGAGTCGACCTGGTATATGCACTCAAAGCTTTCTCAAAAGGAATAGAAGGGCGAATGCCATTGTGTTCCTGCCGTGGCCTCCGACTCTGTTTGCGGGGTAAATGATAAATGGGCGTAAGTGAGAGCACGCTATACGATAATGAGCTCTTAAGCCAAATTGAGGCGGTTCCAAATTTATGGAGTTGTTACCAAAATAGTTATTACTGCCTCAGGAGTGTGATAAAGAATGAGTACAGAACGTGTGGAAAGAATAGAAGAACAAAATATTATAGAACAAGTTGCTAGAAGTCTCGGAACCAAAAATTTCGGAGATGTGATGGTGGTCGGCGGAGGGATCAGCGGCATTCAAGCCGCGCTTGATCTGGGTACCGCCGGTTTTAAAGTATACCTGGTGGACACGGCGCCGACCATTGGCGGCCACATGGCCCAGCTTGACAAGACCTTTCCCACCAACGACTGCTCCATGTGCATAGAATCACCCAAGTTTGTTGAATGCAACAGGCATCCCAATATAGAGATCGTATCCTACACGGAAGTTCACAGTGTGGAAGGAGAAGCAGGAGACTTCAAAGTAACCCTGTTTAGAAAGCCCAGGTATATTAACGAGAGCAAATGCACGGGCTGCACCGTCTGTGTAGAGTACTGCCCGGTCAAGTACCCCGATCAATTCAACCAGGATATATCCAATAATAAAGCCATCCATATATACTTCGCGCAGGCAATTCCCCTTAAGCCCTATATAGATGAAAGCTGCCTTTACCTTAAAGAAGGGAAATGCCAGATATGCAAAGGAGTCTGTAAGAACGACGCCATAGATCTCAATCAAAAGGGCGAGATGGTAGAAGTAAAAGTAGGAGCGATAATCCTGGCTCCCGGCTACGTGCCCTTTGATCCCAAGCTGAGGGAAGACTACGGCTACGGAAAGTTTGAGAACGTGGTAACCAGTATGGACTATGAGCGGTTGTTATGCGCCACCGGGCCGTACGAAGGTGAGATCCTGCGCGCCACCGACAAGAAGCATCCCCATAACATAGCCTGGATTCACTGCGTCGGCTCCAGACAAGTTATCCCGGGCGGCAATAGTTATTGTTCAGCCGTATGCTGCACCTATACCCAGAAACAAGTGATATTGACCAAGGACCATGACGCAGATGCCCGGTGCACCATATTCCACAACGATATACGGTCCTACGGCAAAGATTTCGAGCGGTTCTACCAGAGAGCGGAGAACCTGCCCGGGATTCGCTTTATCAGAAGCTACGTGTCAATAGGAAAAGAGATCCCCGAAAGCAAGAACGTAACTATAAGGTATTCCACACCCGACGACGGAGTAAAAGAAGAAGAATTCGACATGGTGGTGCTGTCCGTCGGCTTGAACCCACCCCATGATTTCAAGAACTTCGCGGACAGGTTCGGCATCAAGCTCAATGCGCACGGATTCTGTGAAACCAATCCGTTTAACCCGATGGAGACCACCCGCCCCGGAATCTTTGTCAGCGGCGCCTTCCAGGGACCCATGGATATCCCCGAGTCGGTGGTGACCGCCAGCGGGGCCGGCTCCCAATGCGGCGAGCTCCTCAACTACCGGCGGGGGAACCTGGCCAGAGAAAGAGTGTATCCGCCAGAAAGAGACGTCTCGCAAGAAGAGCCCCGGATCGGTGTCTACGTATGTCACTGCGGGGCCAACATCGGAAGGATAGTAGACGTTCCCAGCACAGTTGAATATGCCAAGACCCTGCCCAATGTAGTTCACGCTGAAGAAAACCTCTTCATCTGCTCCACAGAAGCCGCCGCGATGCTGGCAAAAGATATCCAGGAAAGAGAACTCAACCGCGTGATCGTCGCCGCCTGCACCCCCAGGACACATGAGCCCCTGTTCCGGGACACCCTGCGGGAAGCCGGCATCAATCAATATTACTACGACATGGCGAATATTAGAGAACACTGCTCCTGGGTGCACTCCAAAGAAAAAGAAGCGGCCACCCAAAAGTCAAAAGATATAATCCGGATGTCCGTAGCCCGGGCCATCCATTTAGAGCCCTTGCAGGAATTCGACCTGCCTGTCGACAAAAGAGCAGTAGTGGTCGGAGGAGGCGTGGCCGGCATGACCAGCGCCCTTTCCATAGCCAACCAGGGACATGAAGTGCACCTGGTGGAAAAAGAAAAAGAATTAGGCGGAATCGCGCGCAGAATACATTACACCCTGGAAGGGATGGACGTTCAAGCATACCTGCGGGATCTTATCCGCAAAGTGTACCAGCATCCCCTGGTACACGTATATACCGGCGCCACCATCCCCGAGGCAACCGGTTACGTGGGGAATTTCACGACCAAGGTGAAGTTTGACAGAAGGGTCATTGAGATAAAACATGGAGCAACTATCATCGCCACCGGCGCTGAAGTATACAAACCCACCGAGTATCTTTATGGCGAAGATGACAGAGTAATGACCCACCTCGAGTTGGAAGAAAGAATCACCAAAGGAGACGAAAAAGTAATTAACGCCGGGAGCATAGCAATGATCCAATGCGTAGGCTGCAGACAAGAAGACAGAAATTACTGCAGCCGGATATGCTGCAGCGAGTCCATCAAGAACGCCCTGAAACTAAAAGAGATAAACCCCGAAATGGACATCTACATTTTCTTCCGGGATGTCCGAAGCTATGGATTCAAAGAAGATTATTACCGGGAAGCGGCAAGTAAAGACGTCAGGTTCATCCGCTACGAGCCCGATAATAAACCACAAGTAGAAGCTGTTCAAGAAGATGGCCGCAGCTTCTTGCGGATTACCGCGACCGATCCCGTTTTAGGCAAAAAGCTTGAAATAGACGCCGACGCGCTTGCTTTAGCCGCCGCCGTTATTCCCGCCGCGGACAGAAAAGAAATATCTGGATTATTCAAAGTATCCTTGGGTCCGGATGAGTTCTTCCAAGAAGCCCACGTCAAATTAAGACCCGTTGACTTTGGCGCGGAAGGCGTTTACCTGTGCGGAATAGCCCACTATCCCAAGCTTATATCCGAAACAGTCAGCCAGGCATATGGAGCCGCCGGCCGGGCCTTGACCCTGCTCGCGAACGATACCGTGGTGGCCTCGGGCTCCGTTTGCGCGGTAAACGAGCGCATGTGCATGGGCTGCGGGGCGTGCGTCACGGCGTGCACCTACGGCGCCATAGAACTTCATGACACAAAACAAGGCAAAAAAGCAGGAGTTATTCCCGTTCTCTGCAAAGGAGACGGCCTATGCAACACAAAGTGTCCGACAGGAGCGATTCAGCTGAAACACTATACCGATGAAGAGCTATTAAATCAGATTGACGCGCGTTTTAAAGAATCATTTGTGTAATGAACAAGGCCAAGGCCGGGATTAATAACAAAGGAGTTTAGATAAAAATGAGTGCTGAAGCTAAATTTACACCAAAGATGATCGGCATCATATGCAATTGGTGCTGCTACGGAGGCGCGGATCTTTGCGGGGTTTCCCGTTTTCAGTATCCCCCCTATATAAGGTTGATCAGAGTGATGTGCTCAGCCAGAGTCGATATGAAACACATATTCCGGGCTTTCCTAAATGGAGCGGACGCGATGTTTGTGGGCGGCTGCCATCTTGACGACTGCCATTACATTACCCATGGGAACTACGAAGCGATCAGCATGGTTCAGCTATGCAGAAAATTACTGGAGCACATCGGCATAAACCCCAAAAGGTTGAGGATAGAATGGGTGTCCGCCGGTGAAGGAATCCGTTTCGCCAACATTATGAACGAGTTCGGCGCGGAAATAGAGAAGATGGGCCCTTTGGGCAAAGCCGAAGGCATTAGTGAAGCTGAATTGAAGTCCGGACTAGAAGAAGTGACCAGGCTAATCCCCTACATTAAGCTGGCGAAAAGGGATAAGCTGGCGTTGCATATACGTGACAATCATGAAGCATACAACGATCTTTACACCAGTGACGAGATAGACGAGCTGCTGCGCGAAGTACCCTCGTACTATATCGACCCGGAAAAATGCCAGGCCTGCATGACGTGCGCCAGGAGATGCCCCGTGGAGGCGATCATCAGCGCCAAGGGCCAGGTCCACGTGATCGAGCAGGAGAAATGCGTAAAATGCGGGACTTGCTTTGAAGCTTGCCCGCCTCGCTTCAGCTCGATCCGGAAAATCGTCGGCGAGCCTGTTCCGCCGCCTCTTCCCGAGGGAGAGAGAACTGTAGTCAGAAAGAGCAAAGAAAAAGAAGTTGGTTAATGTGGGGAGATGATGCATTATGGCAACTGATTACCGTCCGATGTGGGAATCCATCGGAATTGACTTGGAGGCTCACGACCAGATTTTGCAAGTCTTGCCGCCCACATACGGGGAGGTATATCTGCAGCAGGAAAACCGTCCGGCCGGCATGGAATATTTTGATTTTGTCGTTAACGAGATACATGGGCTGCGCATACAGGAACTGCAGGAGCACAAAGCCAATGGCGGCAAGGTAATCGGTACTTTCTGCGTTTTTGTTCCGGAGGAAATTATCCGCGCTGCCGGAGGCATTTGCATCGGCCTGTGCTCGGGAATTGAAATAGGGGTCACTCAAGCTGAAACTGTGCTGCCCAGAAATATCTGTCCCCTGATCAAGTCCTTTATGGGATTTAAATTAGCCAAAGTCTGTCCATATTTCGAATCCTGCGACATGGTGGTGGGTGAAACCACATGTGACGGTAAAAAGAAAGCTTTTGAAATCTTGAATGATTACGTTCCCGTCCATGTGCTGGAGACGCCGCAAATGAGGCGGGAAAAGGACAAGTCCCTGTGGAAGGGCGAACTTCAGGATTTCATGGCCAGGGTGGAAGAAATCACCGGCGTGAAAATTAACGCGGAATCCCTGAGCCGCTCGATTAAAGAGGTGAACGGCAAACGCAAGGTTCTTTTGCGGCTTGCCGAACTGCGCAAGAACAACCCCTCTCCGATCAGCGGCAAGGATTGCCTTTTGATTGAACAAATAGCCATGTACGACGATGTTGACCGGTTTACCAAAATGGTTAATCAACTATGTGACGAGCTTGAAACAAGAGTTAAAGAAGGCAAGGGCGTCCAGGAACCGGGCGCTCCGCGAATCATCGTTACCGGCACGCCGATGGCCATACCGAACTGGAAAATACCTCATATCATTGAAGGCAGCGGGGCGGTCATCGTGGCCGAGGAACTATGCACAGGCCTTCGCTATTTCGAAAACACTGTGATGGAGGACGGCGCGGACATGGAACAGATGGTCGGCGCCATAGGGGAGAGATATCTCGGCGTAAACTGCGCCTGCTTCACTCCTAATCAAGGCAGGATGGAGAAACTGGTCAGTCTCGCGAAAGAATACAAAGCCGATGGGATTATTCACTGCTCCCTGGCCTTTTGCGACCCTTACATGATCGAGGCCAATCGTGTGGAGAAGGTGTTGAAAGAACAAGGCATCCCCTTGCTGAAGATTGAAACTGACTACGGCCAGGAAGATTCGGGACAGCTGAAAACAAGGGTTGAAGCATTTTTAGAGATGATCAGGTAGGAAATTGCCACTCAGCGATGCCGGGTTATACAAAATTTAACCCGGCATTATTTTATCAATTACCATTTAAGAAGGAACCTTGATTAAATTGTAGAAATATAACAAAATGACAGTGGCATGCTAATTGACCGACGTAAAAATGTCGGTTATATTGTATTTATGTAAATCGACATAATATACAATTTATTTAATGAGGTGCATGAAGATTGAACTTACAGCAGCAACCATTTGAGCTGAAATACGAAAAGCAGGTCATTAAGAGTATTATCATAGCATGACTTTGGAAAAAAGGATGTGAGGCATTGGAATATAAGACAATCAGTCAGTTAAGATTAGGCGATGCGGCTTATGGATTTTATTTTATAAAAGCGATAGAGTGTAAAACAGCAAGCAACAATAAAAAATATTTTGATTTGATACTATCCGATAAAACCGGTACAATGAATGCAAAAATATGGGATGTGTCCGAAGGTGATGAACATAGATATTATGCTGGAGTAGTGGTAAAGGCTAAAGGAATAATAACTGAATGGCGAAATCAACTTCAATGCAGAATCGAAAAAATAAGGTTAACCGCAGGCACGGATGGAATCAATATTGAAGATTTTATTCCAATGGCTCCCTGTCAACCGGAGCTTATGTATGAAGAAATATTAAAATATTTATCTAGAATTAAGAACCGTGATGTGCTTGAAATTGTTAGCAGGATTTTAAACGACAGTAAAGATAAGTTAATGTTTTACCCCGCGGCTAAGAAGAATCATCATTCTATCAGGTCTGGTCTGCTCTATCATATTATGACTATGCTCAGGAGCGGTGAGAAACTGAGTGAAATCTACACATTTATTAATACCGACTTGCTGTATGCCGGCATTATTTTACATGACATAGCTAAGCTTGATGAAATGGATGCCAATGAACTTGGCATTGTAACAGATTACACTGTTGAGGGAAACCTGTTGGGTCATATTGTTCAAGGAATCAAAAAGATAGCTTTTGCGGCGGAGGAAATCGGAGCGGATGAGGAAATTTCATTATTGTTACAACACATGATCCTGTCACATCATTACGAACCTGAATATGGTAGCCCAACCAGACCCCAAATACCTGAGGCAGAATTGCTGCATTATATTGATATAATTGATACCAGGATGTTTGATATCGAAAAGGCCCTTGAAAATATTGGCAAGGGTGATTTTTCTCAAAGAATTTGGGTGTTGGATAATAGAAGATTATATAAAGCAAAATAATGGAAATAGCAGGCAGCCCCGGAGCGGCTGCTAATAATTCCTTTGAATATAATCATTCAGCATCGGTTCAACAAACTTGTACTTGCCCCGGCCTTCTTTTTCAATTACCGCGCTCATGATGAGTTGATCAATAGCACGCTTAATATCATTTGGGTTGTTCTTATCCTTATAAATTACTTCTCCCACGGCAAGGCGGCGAAGGACTTCCCGGACAAAAGGCTTTTTACCCACCTCGCCTAATATTTCATCGGGCAGATTTAAAGCGTATTCCAAAAGTGCCTCATCATCAGTTAATTATTAAGTTTCAAAATGAAAGCAAAAAGAACGTCCCCGGCTTGTTACTTATCCACATCATCATCCACATCATCAATATCATAAACACCAACATTCTTATGGCTCCTTAATTTATTAATCAGCTTGTTTACCTTCGGGCTTCCAAGACCTGTAACAAAGTCGTAACCAGGTCCGGCGCTGTAACTATCATTTCCGCCGCTTGTAATATCTCGATAATTCTTTGAATAGTTGACTCCGGAGCCCAACTGGTAAAGCGCGTCATGCCCATCGGTTAAAGGCCTTGAAAGCTTTTGGTCGGCAAGGGCGATGATGGCTGCCCACGCAGGTGCTCCAAAACTGGTGCCGCCCACTTCAAACCAACCTACACTTCCCTGGATGGGGGTACTAAGATATACGGCAACACCCGTTTCGGGATCAGCGTTAAAGGATACGTCAGGAACACCCCGTCCATCAGCTGAAATGCCGTACTTGTCTTGATAGTCCGGTAACGGCTCATATACACTAATCCCGCCGCCCGACCATGTCCATGCTGTCTCAGGTCCTGTCAAGTTACCCCTGGAATCCAACGGGAGGGTTGTCCCACCCACGCTGATAACGTTAGGTGATAACGCGGGCCATAAAATAGTGGAGCCTGAATCCCCTGACGCAGCGATAAATACCGTGCCGCGATGCTTAAAGTGATCTTCCAGAGAAGTCTCCTCGGGAAATTCTTCACCGCCCCAACTCATGGAAACCACCTGAGCTCCTTTATATACAGCGTAATCGACAGCTTCGATAAGATCTTCCGCTGAATCGGATTTAGCTACTACAAGCATAATTTTTGCTTTAGGAGCCAGGGCGTGAGCCCATTCAACATCAAGGGAGGTCTCACCGGCCCACAATGGGTTGATTTCAGAAGGGGGACCCTGAGGATATACAATTTCCAGGCGGGCAGGCGGTAATTTAAATTCTTTTTCAAAGACTTTGAGATCATTCTCGATGGTTGGACTTCCGAATGCCTCAATAATAGCGATTGTTTGTTTTGCTCCCGTATAAGGCAAGTTGTTTATTCCATATGCTTTTTTAATTTGGTAAGGATTATATCCCGGTATATTATTGTCGGTTATATTTTTGGCCTTATCTTTTTGAATACGGATCGTGGGGTGTATTTTGGTTTCCTGCGACGCCCACCCGGCTGTGGTGATGCTTAAGCACAAAGTTGCGACAATCACCAGTAAACACATTTTTAAAATTTTCATTTGCCATTCCTCCAAATAAATATTGTAATGCGAAAATAAACCAAATCGAGTAATATGGCTATATTGGTTTAAATTTCTACATATTACTATATCATGCTATACGTGAATAATTTGTCGTATTGTGGGGGCAGCAAATATTTCTTATCAAACGCAGGCCATTTTCTGTGACGAAGGTGGAAATCAACTTGAAGATGAATAAACGCCGAAAACAACAGATTCTCTGTCATTTCCGGCGTATAAGCATTCTATAGCGGATTCCGCGGTCTCTACAGCTTGATCGTTCTGGACGCGCCTTTCATATTGCAAAATGTCGCTTCCGCGTTTTCGATATAGAATATTTCAAAAATAGAATCGTCAACGCTGTACATTTTGCCGAGCATAGGCATAGCTTCCAGCGCGGCTTGCTTGGATTGCTTGGTGGTGTTGAATACAGCCTTGCCGTTTAAGCGCAGCCACTCGCCGTCTTTCGCCGTTTTAGAGATTTCAAAATTAGGGTTGGCTTTGAGTTGCTGGTATACTTTTTTCTGGTTGTTGGTGCAAAAACACAGCTTTCCTTCATAGATCATGGCGAATCCGAAGGGGCGCACCCTGGGCATATCGCCGTCAATTGTGGCAATATAAAACACGGAGGGGTCATCAGTCAGGAATTTAAGAACTTCATCCATAAATATTTACTCCTTTACTTTAGTTTTTTGTTTATGATAGTATCTTATGAGAAAGAAATAAAAAATCAAGTATGCAGTTATTTCTGTCTTGGTCAGGATATTATGAGTATTGGAAAAACAAACCATGAACAATAAACAGGTAATTTTTGAAAATGTCAGCGCCTGTCCCGTCGCATATGCCCTGAACATCATCGGAGGAAAGTGGCAGCTTCCAATCATATGGGCCCTCAACCAAAACGCGGTGTTGCGTTATAATGAGCTAAAGAGAAAAGTTCCCGGCATAACCAATACGATGCTCTCCCAATCCTTAAAAGAACTGGAAGACAACGGTTTAATCCATCGTGTCCAATACATGGAAATACCGCCCCGCGTGGAATACTCCCTAACCGAAGCCGGGATGAGCCTGCTGCCGGCGCTTGATGAACTTGCCAGATGGGGTGCTGAACAGATGGAGCGTCGTGTCAAACTTAAATAAGGGCTTGCGGAGCGCTAGATAAAAAATATATAATATATTTAGATATTTATCTAAATGTCAAACTAAAGGAGGGAGGGGGATTTGGTTAGCGCTACATTCAAGGCTCTGGCCGATCCGACGCGCAGGAAGATTCTCAGGCTGTTGCGGGAACGGGATATGACGGCCGGGGAAATCGCGGAGCAATTTAATATTACCAAGCCGAGCATCTCCCATCATTTGAATATTTTAAAACAGTCCCGGCTGGTGCTGGACGAACGCCAGGGGCAATATATTTACTATTCGTTGAATATGACCGTGTTTCAAGAGATAATGGGTTGGTTTTCCGAGATCTTGGAACGGAAGGAAAGGTGAGCTTGCGTGAAAACTGAGAATAAAAAAGGCAATTGGCATGTTTTCATAAGAGGAGAATGGCCGCTGCTGTTAATTGTCACCGGAGCATTAATAGCGGGCTTTATCATTTATCCGCATCTGCCGGAGCAGGTGGCCAGCCACTGGAACCTGGCGGGTGAGGTGGATAGATATTCTTCCCGGTTTTGGGGAGCTTTTGGAATACCAGCAATGACCGCCGCCATATATATTTTGATGTTGCTTCTGCCCCTAATCGACCCCAAAAAACAGAACTACCAGAAATTTGCCGGCGCATACAGGCTGCTAAGGGCCGTTATGGTTATATTCATGACTGGCTTATATGCTGTCATTGTGGCAAATGCGCAGGGATACCAGGTACCTGTGGAGCGAGTGGTTATAACAGGTATTGCCGTGCTGTTTATCGTAATGGGCAATTTTATGGGACAGATCAGGCAAAATTACTTTGTAGGCATTAAAACCCCGTGGACGCTAGCCAATGAAGCGGTCTGGCAGAAGACGCACCGGCTGGCCGCCCGGCTATGGGTGGCCG
>JGI12104J13512_1002035_pt1 | contig 13519 bp, 11 predicted proteins | sample TerdegcTABiofilm_FD_13512 | JGI IMG/M metagenome (IMG submission 13512)
CCAACCTCCCAATACTTGTTCCATTGAGCATTACGGAGAACCGCTCGATGAGCGCAGTCCCGGACTTGGCGCCTCATTTCGGGAGCTTGCGCTTGTCTTCACTTCAGGTCCCCTTATAACAGAAAACGCTCTTAGCGCAGGATGTTGATCCCCTGTGCAAGAGCGTCGCTGCCCAATCAAGTTACCCCTTTATAACCCCAAACAAAAAAGCTTTTCAGGAATTTACTCCCAAAAAGCGTCTTCGCCGGTTTGATACTGCTTCGTATCAATTACTATCTATCAACTATAGGTATTCTAGTTTAATTCATTTTGCTTGTCAATAAGTTTTGCCCAATAATATGCAATAATATTGTATACCGGTTTATAGTATCTCAATCACCATATCTCTCACTATTTCGGCGATTGCCGGAGAAGCGGTTATTCCCGGCGATTCAATACCGATCAGATTGATCAACCCGGGTAAGCCACGGTCCGCCTCGTGTCTGACGACAAAGTCTTTTGGCCCTTCACCCGGCTTTTGCAGCTTAGGTCTTATGCCCGCCATTTCCGGCTCTATATCATCATAGTCTAGAAACGGAAGCAGTTTTTTAGCTTCCTCGTAAAATCGCCGCTTGTTCGAGTCGTCTATGCGATAATCGATCTCTTCTATGTATTGCGCGCTCGGGCCGAGTCGTATCCTGCCGTCCAGATCAAGGGTTACGTGCACTCCGACGCCGGTCAGTTCGGCCGGCGGCACCGGGTATACCAGCCTGTTGATTAACCTGCTTTTTCCCCATGAAACACTGTAGTATTCACCTTTGCAGTAAGACAAGGTATAACCAGCCCCGCCGGGGTCGATACCAGCCATGCGGGCTACCTTATCCGCGTGCAACCCGGCACAGTTGATCACAACCCGTGTTTCAAAGATAAACTTCTCCCCGGCACTATCAACTTCAATTTGATAGAGATCGTTTTCTTTCTCAACGCCGGTTACTTCAGACTTGTAAACTACCTGTGCCCCCTCATCTTTTGCCTGACTCAAAAACATTTTAATCAATTCATGCACATTTAATATGCCCGTTGACGATGACAAAAGGGCGGCCACCCCGGCGACATCAGGCTCCAAGGAGCGCAGTTCGCGCCGTGACAGCAGCCGCAAACCCGGCACGCCATTTTTCCTGCCCTTATGCAATAAATCTTCCAGCGCTTCACACTCGGACGAGTTCGCCGCCACAATAATCTTGCCGGTGTTTCTATGCCCTATCGCATAGCGCCGGCAAAGCTCATATAGGAGGGTGTTCCCCGCCACACAGGTTTTTGCTTTCAAAGAATTTTCCGGGTAATACAGACCCGCGTGGATAACCTGGCTGTTCCTGCTGCTGGTCTCCATCCCGAAAGATTCGTTTTTTTCAATAACATAAACCTGCCGGTTTTTTTGGGCCACCCCGGCCGCGACAGCCGCCCCGACAACCCCGGCTCCAATAATCGTTATATCCGCTATTTCACCCATTTACCCTTAACCTTTTAATTATTAGAAAAAAATTAGTTAGTCGGTTACAATATTGCTAGGATATTTTCATTCTGACTCCTGTCTCCTGACTCCTTGATTTTACCCGCTTGGCTGCACCTTGAATTCACGGTTTACCACATCTCCGGATTTACCCATCAAACCGAGATTCTGACCGTTTAACGAGGCTTCCACCGCCCCGGCGTTGCCGAGAGTAATCTTAATTTTATCTGTACCTTCAAAGTGCTTCGACTGGCCGGGGATCAAGGTACCCACAAAGGCCTGCTTGCCATCCACGGTAACACTCATCCAGCAGTCACTGTTCTTGACATTGAGGTCAAGTTTAACCACGGAGGAATCGGCCGGTTGCTGTGGCTCAACCGGCGGTGGCTGAACCGGAGGCTCCGTTTGTCCGCTTATGGCGGGATTCTCCGGGTTGTAAGCTGACGGGTTGTCGACCGGCGTGCCGCCCTTGCCTTTTGCACTATTGAAATATAAACCCAGAACAGCCACGCAAACAATAACGGCTGCTACCGTTAAATAAAGACGGGAACGGGGTTTTCGGGGAACTCTGGCTTTTTTTTCCTCTTCAAAAATATGTTCCGGCGCTTCAGCAGGGGCTTCAGTAAAGAAATCGCTATAATTCGCAAAAACATCTCCCGCGTCGATTCCCAGAAATCTCGTGTAAGTTTTCAAAAAAGCTTTTGCATATACCGGCCCGGGGAGAACTTGAAACTGCTCTTCTTCCAAAGCGCGAAGATACTTGCGGCGTATCTTGGTTTCTTCCTCAACAGCCTCCAGGGTTAAGCCCTTTTCTTCCCTGGCTTCTTTAAGCCTTTTCCCTATTTCCACAAGCTGTGCACCTCCCCACTAAACTGTTTGCCCGCCGCGCCAAGAAGCTACTGCCGCAAATCAGGCAACGGCAAGCCTGTCACAAACTCGTAAACAACTTTAACCGCGTTTTCCATATCGCCGGTATCCACGCATAAATCGAAGCCGGCGCCTGGACTATCCGGGTAATTGTATAACGGGTCGTAATGACATTTCAACATGTAAGAAATAACCTGGTCGAAATTATTTCCCGCCAGCAACCCGTTTAATTCTTCCACCCGGGCCTGTCCCAGCTTTTTCACCAGAGACGAGGTGGCCTTCTGCAATTCGATTACCTTTGAGCCCGGCCCGCCGGCGTATACTTCCCGGATTCTTTTCACCCTGTTCTCCAAGGAGGTATACACTAGAACCCTTTCGCCGTGATGAATAAATTCCATCACCAGGGGCGGTACAATCAGGTTGCCCACCCGGCGGCTCTCACACTCGACCACAAAGAACCCCCTGTTGCAGGCTTTTTTTAACAACTGCACAATATGGCCTTCAAAAGCCTTCTGAGACGGGGAAGGGGGCAGGCCAATCTTGCCGTAGACCGAGCCGCGATGCCGGGCCAGGCCTTCCAGGTCCAGCACAGGCACCCCTAATTGGGCCAGACGAAGCAGGACGTCCGTTTTTCCCACACCGGTCAAGCCGTGCAGGACGACGGCTTTCAAAGGTATTTTTTGCTGCCCCAGATATTCGTTCACATACCGGCGATAAGCTTTATAACCACCGGCAACACGGTAAACCTGATAGCCCGCAGTGTCAAAAAGCAAGGCCATCAATTCGCTGCGCAGCCCACCCCGCCAGCAAAATACCGCAATTTTCCTGCCGCAGGCCATCCTGTCCACTGCGGACAGCTTCTCACCGAGCTTCGGCGAAACCAAATGCAAACCCATTTTGACGGCTTGCTCCGGGCCATATTTGTGGTAGGCCAACCCCACCGCCGCCCGTTCGCCATTATTTAACAAAGGTATGTTAACGGCACCCGGCATAGTGTCTGTCAAGTATTCATTCTCTGAACGCACATCTACCAGCAGCGCTTCATCCAGTGCAAGCGCTGCTTCAACTGCAATATTCTTATACACCTGATTTGCTCCAAGCCAGCTTGATTATATCGTCTCCTTTTACCCCAAATATATAACACAAGGTGTGGAAACTGTCAACGAAACGCGTCAATTTCTAATTATTCTTAAACAACTGGTTATATTGCTCTAAAGTCATCAGAATAGCCCTGGGCTTGCTTCCTTCGTAACCGCCGACTATCCCCTTCTTCTCCATCATATCAATCAATCTGGCCGCCCTGGCATAACCGATGTGCAGCCTTCTTTGCAGCAGCGAGATGGAAGCGTGGCCGCTTTCAATAAGAATTTGCACTGCCTGGGGCAAAAGTTCGTCTTCGAATTCGGGAATAGCTTCTTTCACCGGCTCTTCATGTAAAATCTTATCATTGTATACCGGTTCAGCTTGTTTTTTCAGGTAATTTACCAGATTCTCAACCTCACGGTCAGACAGATAAGCGCCCTGCACGCGCAAAGGCTTTGAGGCGCCAACCGGGAAAAAGAGCATGTCCCCCTTGCCGAGCAGCTTTTCCGCCCCGGACATATCCAAAATTGTGCGTGAGTCAATTTGAGAGGATACCGCGAAGGAAATGCGGGAAGGGATGTTCGCCTTGATCAGGCCGGTAATTACGTCCACAGACGGCCGCTGGGTGGCAACCAGCAGGTGCATGCCGGCAGCCCGGGCCATTTGCGCCAACCGGCAGACAGCGTCCTCCACATCCGCCGGCGCAACCATCATCAGGTCGGACAGCTCGTCAATAATCACGACTATTAAAGGTAATGGAAGCTTTTTGTTATCCTGATCATTTCTTTCACACAACTTGTTGTAGCGGGTAATGTCCCGCACCCCCGCCGCCGCGAACAACTCATAGCGTTGTTCCATTTCCCTGACGGCCCACCTCAAAGAGGTGGCTGCTTTTTTCGGCTCAATAACCACGGGTGACACTAAATGTGGTATCCCGTTATACATGGCAAGCTCCACCATCTTCGGATCGATCATCAGGAATTTTACTTCTTCAGGTGTTGCCTTAAAGAGTATGCTGACAATCAGCGTGTTGATACAGACGCTTTTACCGGAACCGGTGGCGCCGGCAATCAGCAAGTGAGGCATTTTGGCCAAATCCGCGACAACCGGATTGCCGGCAATGTCTTTGCCCAACGATATTGTCAGTTTTGAAGCGCCCTGAACGAACTCCTGCGTTTCCAGCAGGTCCCGCAAGTGAACCATGGAGGTTTCCTTATTTGGTATTTCTATGCCGACAGCTGCTTTACCGGGTATGGGCGCCTCTATCCGCACGCCCGGCGCCGCCATGCTCAGAGCGATATCGTCGGCCAAGCTGACAATCCGGCTGACTTTGACGCCGGAAGGCGGCTGGATTTCGTAGCGGGTAATGGCCGGACCCCGCGAAACTTGAATTACTCTGGCCTTAATCCCGAAGCTCTCCAGGGTTTCTTCCAGCTTGCGTATATTATCGTTTATATCCTTACTCAACCGGGTATTTTTCAGCCTGAACGGCCTTGATAGAATTGACAACGGGGGCAACCGGTAGGACGTATTGCCCGGCGCGGCTTCCAACGTTATACCCGGCCCGTCGTCCAGGCCGTCTTCAGCGGGTTCCGGCATGCCGGCAGTGTTTTTCGACGCCGCCTGTTGTTTCTTATTCTTCGCTTGTCCCTCAACAGATTGTTCGGAAACAGCCGGGGATTCCGGTATTGTCACGCGCTCACCCTGATCAATAATAACAGGTGTTAACGGCGGCGGTTGAGGTTCCTTTTCATTATGCTCCTGCTCATCCCCGTCCTCCTCAACTTCCGTAAAGAGGTAGTCTACCAGTCCCCGGAAACCTTTTCGGGAACCCTCCTTCATTTTGGCTAAAAACGTCTGGGCCATTGACAAGATGGAAAGGTTCGTCAACAGCAATAACGCGATTAGCCCCGCTGTAACCAGTATAATATAAGTGCCCACTATGCCGAAGGACTTTCTGAACAAGTAACTGAGAAGAGCTCCGAGCAATCCTCCCCCGTCTCCGGCGACCCCCGCGTTAAAGGAATCTTCCAGGGGAATAATCAAGTGGAAAAAGGTCAACGCGGTAAGATAGATCAGCAATACCCCGTACATCCTCGGGGAAACCACGGGCTGGCTTCGCCGGCGCACCAGCCTGCCCCCGGCCAGAACCAGCAAGAATGGGAAAAAGTAACACCCTTCCCCGGCAATGCTCCTTAAAATCCGCACCGCGAAATCACTTACCAGGCCGGAAGACTGGGACAGAAGGCTGACAATACAGAGAATACCCAGCGCGACCAAAATAACCCCGGATATTTCGTATTTCAGTTCTTCCTTCAGTTGGCCTTGATTTGCCATGATTTGCCCTCCTAAAATAATATTACCATAGGTGCCCCCAAAAGTCCCTGAAATTCATAAAAAAAAGCCCTAAATCATGAAAACAAGGGCCTTTTGAATAAAACAGAATTTTTCTGAGTTTTATACCCCGGCAGTACGCACCAAGGCCAGGGTTATGACCGCAATCCCCACAACAAAACGGTACCATACGAAAACCACGAAGCTGCGCTCAGTCAAATACCTCAGCAAAAAGCCAATTGACATAAAGCCTACCACGGCTGAGGATACTACGCCGGTAATAAAAGCCGCGTTCAAATCCCCGGCCGACAATTCATCCAATTTTGCCACGCCCGCTCCGAAAATAATCGGCGTTGACAACAAAAATGAAAATCTCGCCGCCGTTTCACGGGTCAACCCCCGGAAACGTCCGGCGGTCATGGTTATACCTGAACGGGATACTCCGGGAATAATCGCCAGAGCCTGCAAAAAACCGATAAACAAACTGTCCGCCAGACTGATCCCGTAGAGCTGCTTCCTTCTTGCCGCTTTCCGGTCAACCCAGTATAAAGCAATACCCATGACAATGAGCATTATCCCAATCAGCACAGGATTTCGAAAAACGGTTTCCGCCTGTTTCTCCAGAAAAAAACCGGATAAAGCGCCGGGCACTGTGGCAATTACCAGATACCAGAACAAAGATCCGTCCCTGGTAGGTTTGCGCAGTAAGCCATTGGTGATCAACCTTGCCCAGTCCCTCCAAAAAAAAGCGACCACTGCCACCAAAGTACCCATATGCAGCGCCACATCAAACGAGAGACCGGGATCCTGCCACTTGAAAACCCAGGGCACGAGAACCAAATGCGCAGAACTTGATATGGGAAGAAATTCTCCGAGCCCCTGTACTATCCCCAGCACCAGAGCCTGTAAAACAGTCAATAAAAGCCCCCCCGGTATACGGCCGCCACGGCACACGGCAGTCAGCCGCAAAAAAACACCGTGTACCTTTCATTAAAAGCCGGTTACCAGGGTCATTATCACAGCATATTTTGTCCGCAAAAACCTTTTTTGGGATTAACAATCAATTAAGCTGCCGGGCTGTAGATTTGTTTTCAAATAATCATAGGGGTTTGTGCTTAAAAGCTTTACTATCCTTTTTTTTCCGTTGCTTGTATTTTCAACCACCATTGAAACACCGTCGTAATTAATTTCCTGGTACTCCGGATATTTTTCCCTGTCAAAACCCTCCAAAACCAATTCCAGCTGCATCGGAGTATATAAAATCATTGTAACGGCGCCTCTCTTTTCGTTTTTTCATCGTTTTCATCAGTCTCGATCATAGCGTTCAGCTTTTTCACAGCGTCACCGATACCCCCCACCTCGTTGATCAGGCCGATATCCACCGCCTCCTTGCCGATTAGCACCGTCCCGATATCTCTGGCCAGTTCCCCGGTGCGGAACATTAATTCACGGAATTTCTCTTCCGTTATGTGCGAATGCTCCGTAACGAACCGCACCACCCGGTCCTGCATCTTATCCAGATACTCATAAGTCTGGGGAACGCCGATTACCAAACCGTTCAGCCGGATCGGGTGTATGGTCATGCTTGCCGTTGGAGCGATAAAACTGTGCGTACATGATACTGCAACTGGCACGCCGATTGAATGTCCACCTCCCAGAACAATAGACACGGACGGTTTGGACATGCTGGCAATAATTTCCGCGATAGCCAGGCCGGCCTCCACATCTCCTCCCACAGTATTCAGCACAATTAAAACACCCTTGACCTCGGGGGCTTGTTCCAAAGCCACCAGCTGCGGAATCATATGCTCGTATTTTGTGGTCTTGTTCTGTGGCGGAAGCACCAAATGCCCTTCAATCTGACCTACTATCGTCAGGCAGTGAATGTTGCTCTTTACTTCGGGCATTGGCGTTGAGCCCATTTCCTTAACCGACTCCAGCGCGCCTTTGGTTTGGCCGGCCACTCTCTTGCCAGGCTTCGGCTCCTTTTCAGGCTCGTCCCTTCTTTCAGGCTCCGGCGCGATATCCGGATCGGGCTCAGGCGCACCAGGATCAGCGGGTATTATTTCGGAATCTAGTTTATTACCGGCAATGGTCATTTTTTCACTCCTCCCAATACTTAGGGATTACTCTAGTTCATCTCTTAGTATGCTTTGGAAAAAGGAAAAGTAACCAACATAAATTCTATAATTTTGGACAAGCGATTACCGCAACTGCAATAGTTCAATAGCCATTGTTATCCCCCCGTTACAATCAGCTTGAATATTTCTTACCTGCAAATATATCACAAAAAGTATATTCATTTAATTACTTCAGACATTTTAGCAGCAGGATATTGTGGAACGCTTTTTATATAGTGGAAAATATAAAAAGGGACTTCGCGTACGCTCGTGAAGTCCCTGCTCTTCTTCCTGGTTCCGTTATATCTAAATAACTTATTAGTTGGTAAATTCCTGCGTGAACATCATTCCATAAGGACCGCCATGGGCAATACCTACCCCTATGTGTTCATAATTGGAATTCAGAATGTTTGCCCTGTGGCCGGATGAGTTCATTAACGCCGTATGGGCCGCTCCGACGGATTGATTTGCCGCGATGTTTTCACCGGCATAGCTAAAAGAGATACCCTGTGATTTCATCATATCAAACGGTGAACCATAAGTTGGCGACTGATGACTGAAGTAATTGTTGTCGATCATATCTTGTGATTTCATACGGGCCACGTTTACCAGTCTCATGTCTACTGTGAGCGGCTGCAAATTAGTTTTTGCCCTTTCTTGATTGACAAGGTTAACCATTTGCTGCTCTTCGGCGGTTAATCCGGATGTGGAAACAGGCGCCGATGCTGCGGGAGCCGGAGTTGTAATCGGAGTCGAATTTGGCCGTGCAGCAGGTGTCGGATTCGGTTTTATTTGTTGAATTGGGTTAGCTTTCTGACTGTATATTTGATTAAAGCCCGGGAAGTTATTGAAGTTATTCATGTAAAAGCCTGTGGCGGCTTCTGCTTTTGGGCTGTTAAACATAAACAACGCCAAAGCGATCGTGAAAGTACATGCTAACAGCTTCGTAATCATTTTTGTGTTTTTAATCATTGACAAAGATATTTCCCCTTTCTTTTTGCGCCTGCGAGGTTAGCTGACGGGTTCGGTAAAAGATACCCTATCCGAAATCAAGTCACGTTTTCCTCCTTTCTTGTGACTATTCCGGGATTCACCCCATTGTGTTTGGTTCCCCCGCTCCCAGTGTGATAAATTTTCTGAGATTTGGCACGAACTATTATTTATTGGACAATCATATCCTTATTAGTACTTTTGTGCAAAACCCCCTTTGCAACGTAGATAAGCATTTATCATAAAGATTATAAGATAACTTAGAAAAAATAATGTAATTTTTGAATCATATAAGCATGGTAAAACATCCCCCGGTTCTTTATTCCAGGCGCTACTTTATGTGACAACAAGAAGAACTATTTAAACAGCCGCTTAATTACAAATTCAATTATCCCAATTGTCATCTCGACATTTTCCCGACACATTCAAGTCGTAAAATAATTACAAAAAACATAGTAATCTTAATTTAGCTAGATTCCATAAACCTCCGCTGCTATAAGTGGGGTTACCCCCGGTAAGCCCGAAGTCTGACGGAAGCTAAACGAGTTCACTCCCTGTTCAGTATTAATTCAGTATTAATGGAGAGGTGGCCTATGCAAACAGTAATGGTTGTGGAAGACGATCGTTCAATAGCCCTGTTGCTCAAAACTTATCTGGAGCATGCCGGTTTTCAGGTACCTGTTGCCTCAAGCGGGGAAGAAGCATTATCTATCTTTCCCGAAGTCAATCCCGCCTTGGTTCTGCTGGATTTGATGCTGCCCGGGAAAGACGGGTGGACTGTGCTGGATGGAATTCGACAAATAAGCAGTTGCCCTGTAATTATGGTGACGGCGCGCGGCGCTGTCGAGGACCGTCTGCATGGGTTCAATCAAGGCGCCGATGATTACATACCAAAGCCTTTTGATCCGGATGAAGTAGTAGCGCGGGTTAAAGCAGTGCTGCGGCGGCCGGTTCATCTGGTTGAGCCTGAACTGGTGCAGTTCGGAACCCTGGTGGTAAATTTTACCTCTCGTGAAGTAACTGTTAAGGGAAAAACGATTTTGCTCGCGCCGCGTCATTGGGAACTTTTAACTTTCCTGGTCCGCCACCCAAACCAGGTGTTCTCCCGGGATCAATTGCTGGACCACGTCTGGGGAATGGATTACGACGGGGGAGACCGTGCCGTGGACGTGTCGATCAAACGCATCCGGCAGTCATTGCAGGAATGGCCGGCGCAGGAAGGGGAGATAGCAACAATACGGGGAAAGGGGTATTTACTGCGTGTCAAGTAAGCAGAACGATTATACAACAAATACCGTATCAATGCTGACCTACTGGACACGCCGCTACGTACTGGTATTGCTGGGTTCTCTCTTGCTCCTCGCAGTGGCCGCGGGAATTTGGATACGAATCAGCACATACGACCACATCTACGACATGCTTGAATTACGCGCCGAGCAATTAGTCGATTTAAACGGCCAAGCGCCGGAAGAAAGCGAATTCTCTAATCGGCTGCGGCAAATGGAAGAGAGGCCGCACGAACCAAAGCATCTCTTTCCAGAAGCAGATATAAAAAAAGACGATTCTTCCAATAGACTGGAAACGGAGGCGGGGCCGCACGAACCAAGGCCGCCCATTCCGGATGTAGTGCACACGGTAGATACAGCGGGAAACATCAAAATAATTAAAAAATACGAAAATGAGGCTATTGATACTTCCGCGTTGTTTGCTGTTCCACCTTCATACCAGAATGTCCTCGCCGGGGAGAATGTCCGCGATCAAGTTAATGTCGCTTCTCAAACCTGGCTGCGTATCGGTGTGCCCGTTTATCAAGACGGAACCATTTGCAAGGCGCTTTATATCAGCATGCCCGTGGATAATCAAATCCGCGGCCCTTATGGTTTATTAGCCCTGCTTACCGGCATTATTACACTGGCCGGCTGGCTCGTACTGTACTTTCTATCCCGGAGGTTAATCCACCCGCTCCGGGAAGTGGCCGCAGCCGCGCAGTCCATAGCTGAAGGCAAGTATGACCCTGTCCTGCCCCAGGAGGTAAAAGAGCGGGAACTGCAGCAATTAATCGAATCATTTCGCTATATGGCCGCTCAGCTGAAACAGCTTGAACAGCTTCGGTCGGTCCTGCTGGCAGGCGTGTCGCACGAACTGCGCACACCCATTACTTCAATCCGGGGGATGATCCAGGCAGTACATAATAAAATAGTAACCGGTGCGAAAGCGGAAGAATTTCTGCAAATTTCCTGGAATGAAGCCAAACGGCTCCAGCAAATGGTTGAAGAACTACTTGATTTTTCTTCGTTTGAAGCAGGCGCGGCACCCATTAAGGGAGAGCCCGTTAATTTATCAAGCCTGATAAGTGAGGTGATCCATCAATTGAGTGTGCTTCCTGAATTCTCCAATATCCGGTTCGACGCAGCCCTGCCGGCTGAACCTGTTTGGCTCAACGGAGACGCGGGAAGGCTCCGCCAAATGTTCCTAAACCTATTCGACAACAGTAAAAAAGCTGCCGCAACTTTGCTCAGAATAACATTTCAGATACATGATCACCGGATCATGGTTGACATTGAAGACAATGGGAAAGGCATTGAAGCAACCGATCAGCCCTTTATCTTTGAGCGGTTTTACCGCGGCAGCGCCCGGCAGGCAATAGGCCGCGGGTTGGGCCTCGGCTTAACGATCAGCCGCTTGCTGGCTCACGCCCATGGCGGAGATTTGGTGCTCTTGCGTACAAGCCCCGCCGGCACAACGTTTCGTCTAAGTTTAACACGGTCCTTAAAATGATCACCTGAGGAGGAAAACCACTTGAGTTATAAACCGAAGATTATTGTTAACGGGCTTGGCTACCTGACCGGAGTCATAAAAAGAAGAAAATTGCTTTTTAGTATTATTGCAATCGCTTTAGTTACGCTGACAGGGTATTTTGCTGTAGGCAACCGGGGAAAAGCCTCTGAAAATTACTTAACCGATACCGTTAAAAAAAGCACGGTCACCAGCACTATTTCAGCCACCGGGACAATCGAACCGGTAAGCACGGTTACCTTAAGTTTTGAAAACTCTGAAATAATTAAAAATATTTATGTTAAAGTAGGTGAGCACGTAACCAATGGCCAGCTGATAGCCGAACAGGTCACCGACAACCTGGAGGCTGATGTCATTCAAGCCTCAGCCAGCCTGAAAGGAACCACCGCCAAGCTGCAGCTCCTGCAAAACGGTTCCACCCAGGAAGATTTGGAGCAAGCCGCAACCGACGTGCAAATAGCCCAGGGAAGCTATGACCTGGCAAAATCCAACCTGGAGCGCTATCAGCAGCTTTATGAAAATGGAGCGATAGCCAAGTCCGACTTTGACAGCGTCAATTTGGAATACATCAATGCGGAAGGCAAATTGGCACAAGCCAAGCAGTCCTTAAAATCGCTGCAAGCCGGCAATCGCGTGGAAGACATTGAAGCGGCGGCCGCTGATGTGGAAAGCAGCAACGCAAAGTTAAAACAGGCGCAAAACAGCCTGGCGGGGGCCAAAATGTACTGTTCAATTGATGGTATTGTCAGCGAGATCAACGGCGCGGTCGGCCAGCGCGCCACCGCCAACAACAACAGCACCACCGGCGGCGGGTTCGCTACCGTTATCTCGGAAGCACTGCAGTTAGAAACCCAGGTCAACGAGGCCGACATCGGCAAAGCCGCAGTCGGTCAGAAGGTTGAATTCACAGTAAATTCCTATGCTGACAAAACATTTACCGGCAAAGTAAGCAGCATTGCTCCCCAGGCAACTACTGTTTCCAATGTTCAACTCTACGATGTATACGTACAACTGGACGAAAACTACAAAGAGTTGAAAGCAGGCATGCCCGTCAATGCTAACATTATCGTCGAACGGCATGAAAATACACTCACTATTCCCAAGGGAGCCGTTACCTATGCCACGAGTTACTTGAATAAAATAAAGCAAACCATCCCGGCAAACTCTGCGGAAAACGGAAACGTCAGCAGCGGCAAGCAAGAAAACAGCCAGGCAGATAACAATAAAACGGAGACCCCAAGTACAACAACAAGTTACCAGGAACAGCAGAGCGTGGTTCTTGTTATGAACAACTCCGGCAGTCCCGCGCCGAAACGGGTTGTATTGGGCCTGTCAGACTTGAAAAATTACGAGGTTGTGAGTGGCTTAAACGAAGGCGAAACGGTGGTAATCGGCTCTTTGAGCGACACTGCAACCACAACTACCACAACCACCAACACCAAAAGCAACAGCATGCCGATGATGGGAGGAGGTGGTGGAGGAGGACCGCCACCAGGAAACTGATAAATACAGGTATTCAGAATTCAGGAGTCAATAATCAGTAGTCAGAATTTGAGAATATTTCGGGACGATAAGCTTTTTCTTGTTCTGACTCCTGAGCAGTTTACAATAATTTATCCGTAGGTGATGCCACATGCAGGAAAAGATAGTGCTCAAGCTTGAAAACATAAAGAAAGTATATGACATGGGAGAATCCAAAGTTAACGCCTTAAGAGGCATCGACCTGACCGTCACCCAGGGAGAAATGGTGGCGATTATGGGCTCCTCCGGCTCCGGCAAAAGCACCTTGCTGAATATTATCGGCTGTCTGGACAAACCAACCGAAGGCGCCTACTATCTC
>JGI12104J13512_1002038_pt1 | contig 13511 bp, 14 predicted proteins | sample TerdegcTABiofilm_FD_13512 | JGI IMG/M metagenome (IMG submission 13512)
TAGAAGGTTTTGGCCAGGGCGCCGAACATCTGCTGCGGCGACTTGCATGTGGATACATGCGGCAGCAGGGTCGGGTAGAAGTGCTCAATGAACTTGACCCAGCCGGGGCTACAGGAAGTAATTTGCGGCAGGATGCCACCGTTATTAATCCTTTCAAGCAACTCGCTGCCCTCTTCCATAATGGTCAGGTCGGCGGCAAAGTCAGTGTCGAAAACTTTATCGAAACCGAGTTTCCTGATCGCGGCAACCATTTGTCCGGTCGCCACGCTGCCGGGCTCCATGCCGAACATTTCACCGATAGCCACACGCACCGACGGGGCGGTCTGGACCACGACATGCTTTTGGGGATCGGCCAGGGCGGCCCAGACTTCTTCAGTCTGATCCCGTTCGTATATAGCGCCGGTCGGGCAAACCAGCACGCACTGGCCGCAGTTAACACAATTAGATCCGGCTAAACCCATGTCCACCCCGGGTGCGATAACGGTATCAAAACCGCGCCCCTGCGGGGCGATCGCGCTTACCGTCTGCACCTTCTCACATACCGAGACGCAACGCCGGCACAGGATGCATTTATCGGGGTCGCGCACCAGTGACACGCTGGAATTGTCTTCTCTATGTTCGGGATTCGCGCCAGTATAACGGACTTCCCGGATTCCGAACGCTTCCGCCAGGGTCTGCAACTCGCAATTCTGGTTGCGCACACAGGTCGGGCATTCAAACGGGTGGTTGGACAGGATCAGTTCCAGGGTCATCCGGCGTGAAGCGCGCACCGCCGGGGTATTGGTCAGCACAACCATGTTTTCTGCCGCCGGGGTTACACACGCTGCCTGCAGCGTGCGGGCGCCCTTGACTTCAACCACACAGACGCGGCAGGCCCCGATAACGTTAATGTCCTTTAAATAGCACAAGGTAGGAATATTTATATTAACTTTCTTGGCCGCTTCGAGAACAGTTGTGCCCTGTTCCACCTGCACTTCTTTTCCGTCAATTGTCAAAGTAACCATTGGCATTTATCTCACCCCTCCTTCTGCTGTGTTTTGACAGGGTGAATCAAAAAGAAACGCGCATACTGAAGCCGGACAGTGCTTATCCCTCACATGTGCTTCGAGTTCTGGCCTAAAGTAGCGCAGCATACTCAGCACGGGATTGGGGGCAGATTGTCCCAATCCGCACAGCGCGGTGTTCTTAATATAGTCGCACAGCACTTCAAGTGCTTCAATATCTCCGTCTTTTCCCTCGCCGCGGGTAATCCGCTCGAGTATTTCCAACATCCTCTTGGTCCCGATGCGGCAAGGGGTACACTTGCCGCAAGATTCCTCATGGCAAAATTCGACAAAGAACTTGACGAGGTCAACCACACAAGTGTCTTCATCTATTACAGTCAGGCTGCCGGAGCCAATAAGGGTCCCTAATGCGGCCAGCGATTCGTAATCCATACTGACATTAAGGTGCTCAGCGGGAATAAAGCCGCCTACGGGGCCACCTGCCAGCACTGCTTTTAATTTTTTGTTGTTAAGTATTCCGCCACCGATATCAAAAATGATCTCTTTCAAAGGTATTCCCATCGGTACTTCGATCAGGCCGGTGTTGTTCACTTTCCCGGTCAGGGCGAATACTTTTGTGCCTTTGCTCTTTTCTGTGCCCATAGAAGCATACCATGCGCCGCCTTTTAAGATAATAGGGGGAACGCTGGATAATGTTTCTACGTTGTTTATTAATGTCGGTTTACCCCACAGCCCTTCATTGGCCGGGAAGGGAGGCCGCGGCCTGGGTTCGCCGCGGCGGCCCTCGATGGAAGCCAGCAGGGCGGTTTCTTCCCCGCAAACAAAGGCGCCGGCGCCGACCCGGATATTTACCTCAAAATTAAAACCTGTACCTAAAATATTCTCTCCCAATAACCCGAACTCACATGCCTGATTAATGGCATGCCGCAGTTTTTCCACCGCCAGAGGGTACTCGGCCCGGACGTAGATATAGCCTTGATCAGCTCCGACCGCATAGCCGGCGATGGCCATCGCCTCAATAACGGAGTGCGGGTCACCTTCTAAGATTGACCGGTCCATAAAAACTCCCGGGACTCCTTCGTCTCCGTTGCATACCACATATTTTTGCGTTCCCCGGGCTTTAGCGGTAAATTCCCACTTTAAGCCGGTTAAGAAACCAGCGCCTCCCCGGCCACGCAAGCCGGATTTTTTCATCTCAATGATTACTTCCTCCGGTGACATGCTTGACAAAACCTTGGCCAACGCCAGATAACCTTCACCGGCAATATATTCCTCAATATCTTCGGGATTAATAAGTCCGGCATTACGCATGGCAACCTTGGTCTGTTTGGACAAGAAAGGGAGATCCTTCATTAATGTAACAGTTTTCCTGGTATTGGGATCCTGGTAAAGCAAATGCTTTACGATCCGCCCTTTAAGCAGGTGCTCGTTCACGATCACTGCCGCGTCTTCAACCTTAACCCGGCAATACATCACTCCTTCGGGATATACCACGACAAGCGGACCTAGTTCACAAAACCCCATGCAGCCGGTTTCGACAACTTTTATTTCTTCTTCGAGCTGGTGTCTTGTGATGCCTTCTAATATAGCTTCTTTAACGGCGCGGCAGCCTGAGGTAACACATACTGACCCCGCACAAACCAAAACATGTGCCCGGTAATAATGCATATTGGAATCCTCCTCTCACTAATTTCAATTAAGCTTGCTGCATCAGTGCGTATTCCTCAACAACTCTGCCGTTAATAACATGATCAATGACGATCCGCCGGGCTTTTTCTTTGTTTAAACGAGTGTAAATAACCTGGGGCGAACATGGCTTGATTACTTCAAGCATGGGCTCATGCTCGCACATCCCTGCGCAGCCTGCCTGAGTAATAATTACATCGGAAATATTTCTTTTTTCTATTTCATCAATAATTGCCATCATCACATCCCGCGCCCCGGCAGCTATGCCACATGTTCCCATATTTACCACAATTGTTGTTTTGTCGCCTATCTGCCGCTCTTTGATTTTAACCAGCGCGGCTTCTTTGAACTTTATCAGTTCATCAACTGACTTAACCCGTTTCATCATCAATCACCGTCTTTCATCTTTACTCTTTTTCTTTGAGCTCATTAATGATTTCCGGGACAAGATCCGGCTCCATCCGGGCACGCGGCTCTGAATTGATTGTAATATTCGGAGCCACGGCACAAGCTCCTAAACACCTGATTAAACCAAGGGAAAACATATTGTCGCCGGTGGTATCATGCGGCTTAATCCCCAGTTCTTTTTCAAACCGCGCCAATACTTGGGGCGCTCCCCGCAAATGACAGGCGGTGCCATTACAGAGGGATATCTCATACTTGCCTTTTGGCTTTGATGAAAAAAAATGGTAAAACGTAATAACTCCATTAATAGCGCTCAAGGGTACATCCATTTTGTCGGCAATGATTAGCTGCACATCTTTTGGCACATAACCGTAATTCTTTTGCACCCAGTACAATATCTCGATTAAATCGTCCTTTTTCCCTTCATGCCGGGCAATCACTCTTCCCAGCTCAGCATCTAGATCACACCGGCACTTGGTGACTGCTGCTTCCATTTGTTTCACTCCTCGCTCTCGGCTATTCGATTTTTATTCTTATCAAATCTTTAACAGCCCTCGTTGATTATCAGGTCATATTTGTTTGTCACAATATTGCTTTCAATGCTACCTCCACTCCTTCGATTTTAAATTATTATAATAATAAATGAACATTCATTAATTTGTCAAGCAATTTAAATACATAACCACTAGATTCTTTCCATATAATAAGGTGGAAATAAGCCAAAAAAATAAATAAATATTAATTCACATAACAAATAAATTTATGCAATATATTCAGAGCAGAAAGCTAATTACAAAATATTGCAATAGATAGTATCGTTGGATATTGATAATGGAATAGCCTGCATAGTCGCTATGGGTTCTGGGAATCAGTCTGGGGATTTTTAAATAACTAAAAAATCAGTCCTGCGGGGCTGCAGAGGCGGTGATTCCCGACCGGCTTAAAGTGGGAGTTCACCGCCAAAGCCAACGCGATACAAAAATATTGTATAATATCTAAGATATGCAATTAATGTGCCAACATTGAAACCCGCAGCGATATAAATGCATTCACAGATAAGCCACTAAAAATTTCAACCGTTAAATTCGGCTAAAATCGGCTATTTACCATAAATCACATATAAAATAGAGTAATAGCTGCCGGGGAAACATGCTTACTGAAATAACGAATAGGGTAATTAAAAAAAACCACCAGCCATATTAAGCGCGGCATCCAATCCAACATACGTTCATATAATGGACGGGTGTCCATATAATCGACACCCGTCCATTTAATTGACACCTGCACCATAACGATAATCTGCCAAGACATCCCGTAAGCATCAATACAGATATGTGCGCGGAATGCGCTGACAAGCCTTGCGTGACGGCTTGCCCGGAGTCGGTTTTCGCTGTACATAGAAGACGATTACGAGGATGAAGCAATTGAAATGGTAAAGGAACACCGGAAAAAAATCAAGTATACCTGCACCCCGTGCCTGCCGACCGACGGCAAGCGGGACGCGATGCCCTGTGTCGCGGCATGCGGCAAAGGGGCCATTAAACACTCCTGGTAGGCGGATAAACTTACAAGGTGGGGAAATAGGCAATGGATATGATTAAACTGATTATTGACGAATCTTCCCTTGCTTGTTTGGCAAGACCCCAGGTCTTCAGGGGCTCACTCGGGTACAATCGGCCTTTTGACATGCTCATACCTCCATTTAACAAAAATTTCTTAAATAATAACCGTCTGCGATTAATTAAGATCTAGAGCAGATCTTCCTGCCTCAGCATTTCCAGGAACGCGTCTACCCGGATGCGGAAGGGCCCCAGGGGAACAGTAACGTCGAACTCGGAGGAACAGGTAGGAATGCCGGCGGCTTCAAACGCCTTGCGGAACGCAGGGATATCCAGTTCGTGCAATTAGAAGGGGGACCACCAATTTACGGCAACTCGGCAGTACTGAAATGCTGGTTGACATGCAATTAATTCTGCGATTATAATTGTTTCAAAGAAATACTAGGAATTGAAAGTACTCCGAGCCTTTTTGCCTAAAGGATATCTCTCATGGCAAGCGGCCGCTAGGTATGGCGGGAAACGGCCATGCCTCCCTGACGGAAAGGAGACAATAAGCAGCGACAGTTACGTCTGTTAGCAAAAAAAACGTCTTCTCGAGAAGACGTTTTTTTACCGCTTATTATTTAACCCTTTCCACCAGACGGAAGGGTTTTTCAATACTTATAAATTTTTACTGCCAGTTTCTGCCGCGTGAAAAAAGCATAAATAGAAAAAGGGAGGGGGCTAATAATATGGATGCATTACAAATTACTCCTGTGGGTATTGTTCATTCTTCATATAATAATCCGGAGACAATCCCTATGCAAAGCCATACTGCCACTATTGAGATTTTACCCGCATATGTGCAAGGATTATTGAGAATCGAAGCGCACTCGCACCTGTGGATTTTATCCTGGTTCCACAAAGCGCGGCGCGATCTCTTGAGGACCGTTCCGGGCAGAGTGAATGCCAATGCCCCGGAGTACGGTGTGTTCGGACTGAGGGCGGCGGGACGCCCGAATCCTATCGGGCTCTCTTTAGTAGAGTTGATAAAAGTAGAGAAAAATATTTTGCATGTACGCGGCCTGGATGCCGTTGATGGCTCACCTGTCGTAGACATCAAGCCCTATTTTGAGCACGATATTATTTTTTCTCCTCGCGCTCCATACATAATGCCGCAAGATAAAAAAATACGCTACCGAATACTTTTCAAGCAAGCCTATAATCACCACCAGGAGGAATGCCGGGATTTGCAGCTTGCCCTGCGCATGGCAATGGTAGCTGAAGATGAGTTTGGCAAGCTTAACTCCCCAGAGCTTATAGTATCGGTTAAAGGGTCTGGTTGCCTGGCAGACACTATTCAGGGGTTGTTCAGGGCCAGGCTGGCTAATCCAGCCAGATTTGCATATCTGGAGAGCACGAAGAGCGCTGTAAACTGGACAAACGGCACAAAGAAATTGGCCGTAAGTCTTATTAGAACTCCAACTCGGGAAGAAATGCTGGACCTTGACAATACTGATTTTCTGAAGATAAATAGGCAATGATAAGCAATTTGATGAAAAAGAGGGGGCGATTTTTTCCGCAATCGCTAAAGCAATTTCAAGAATACAGGCTTATGAACACCTTGGCCGAAAAAGAAAAGCTTTTACAGCAGCTTTGGGGAAAGTTGATTTGCGCCCAGGGGAATGAGCACAAAAGAGCCGCATTGGAGATTCCACAACGGGAACTTTTCAATAGCATCCCAGCACGGCTGGGATACAACAGGACAATTCAGGTTGCGATGCCGCTTTCCAACCAAGGGGGGTGTTACAGTGTCCAATATCAAACTACTGATTGTTGATGATCACCAAATGATCCGTGAAGGTCTGGTCGCGATGCTGGGGCCAAGACAGGATATCGATATTATTGGCTGCTGCTCGAACGCTGAAGAAGCGTTGGAATTCGTTACACGCCATATTCCCGATGTTATTCTCATGGACATAAAAATGCAAAAAATGAATGGCATTGAAGCCACTCGTGAAATTACCTCCCTTGTACCCGGAATAAAAATAATTATGCTTACCATATTCGAAAACGCGGAGTCGGTCAGGCTTTCCCTGCAAGCCGGGGCAACCGGATATATGTTAAAGCAAGCTTCACAAGAAAAGCTTGCGGAAAGCATTAACCAGGTTTATCGCGGCAAAACGGTAATCGACCCGGTATTAATCAATCAACTAATTAAGGACTACGCCCGGATAGCCCAAAATTCTTTTAACCTGCCACACCCACTAACAAAAGACGACAAAAGGAATTTTACTCTGAGGGAACATGAAATCCTCAAGCATTTAAGTCAGGGGTTGTCAAATAAAGAAATATCAGAAAAAACCCGCCTGGCCGTGAACACGGTAAAAGCTCACCTCCGCAATATCTACCGTAAAATGGGCGTAAAAAGCCGTTCCCAAGTCATTTCGAAAATTATCAAGCAAAATGGAAATTTTAAAGCCCAGGAAAGGTCACTTTTCAGATAAAACATCCGTAATAACCGGCATCATTTTTATTTTCGTCATAGACCTGTCAAAGTATTTTATATATAAAAGTGTCAGAACGAAAGCAGCGATACTTGCGCCAACCTCCCACAACAACACCGGGAATCCATACTTATGCGAGATCCACATACCTATTAAGAAACCCATAAAAGTTGTCAACAGAGGCAGCATGTAAACAACAAAGGCCGCTTTTAACATATGCGCTTCAGATATCTGAATAATAACCCTCTGCCCCACCTTGGCATCAATGCGGTTATAGGCATCCATGACCGTGGCCTTATCCCCAGGACATGCCCCGCAACTGTCACAATCACTGTGCCTGCTCGCCCGCACCTTCGCTATTTTGCCATCCATAGTGATAATAATACCTTCCGCTTCCTTTTTCACTTGCCTCGCCATCCCGTCTCTAAGTATTCAAAATCCAGGAGTCAGTAGTCAGAATAAATTTAAGGCAATATTTATGGCTTATTTTCAGGTTCTCAGGGGCAGTAATCAGCATTCAGGAGAATATATGGGCGGTAAACGATTGACTCCTGACTCCTCAGTATTACCAACGCTCAAATCATCCTATTACCCAAGGACTTGTATAACTGCTTTGTCACGATACCAACAAAGTAACCAGTTATTATAGCAGATATCATGAGTACAGGTAAAATAACGTAAACAGAAAAATTATGAACCACCAAACCGGCTACAAACAATTGGCCTATATTATGAAACACGGCGCCAACCATACTTATGATGACAATACTGACGTGTTTATTTAAGTATTTCCACATGAGCACCATAACCAAAATACTTAGCATGCCCCCGGTGATGCTGAACAAAAAACTTACCGGATTGCCTCCCACCAAAGCCCCCAGGAAACATCTGACAGCGACAATTATTATAGCGTCCTTGCTTCCCAACATCATTATAGACAATAAAGTCATGATATTGGCCAAGCCCAGTTTAATGCCGGGAGTTGCGCCGGGAATAACAATTGCTCTTTCGATAATGTTTAAAACGGTGGCCATGGCGATAAAAACAGAAATATACGTAATACGCCTTGTATTATATATATTAAACCCTCACTTCATTTGACACTCAGTAGGAAATGGTATCCACCTTATTAGATTTTCCTTTAACGGCAATATTAAACTTATTCGGCACACATACGGCTATCTGGCCGGGCTGGCTGATCCATCCCGCTCTAACACATATTTGATTGGGACAGTCGGCCTCTTTAATCCTGGCTCTTCCGTTTTCAATTTCAACCACGTTATAATGCCCGTCCGCGTTAACTATTTTAATTTCCTCAGTGATCGCCTCAGACAAATTTATTGTCTGGTATAACTGGCCGTCTGCGTATATCTCCAGTCTCAGTTCCCCCTCCGTCATCTGGCGCCGCACCAGGTGCGACACTCCAAAACTAATCAGCACCAGCGCCAGGAGTCCTGCCATAATGTAATAATTAAGGTTTTTCATGAACCTCACCAAGCATCATTTTTCACTGCTATATTTTAATGAACCAGCGCAATTTCCAATTTTATTTCTGATTGATAATCTGATAATCGCCACCGCCGGTGAACTCCAATTGATTCGCTAAATTATCGGTGAATGTCACTTGCTTATCCGCGTTGACAAAGATGGCCCCAACGCCTTGAATACCTTTGGCAAAACTCATCCCGCGCTGCTGACCCAGCACAAATAACGGTTTATTCAAAATATCGGCGTCGGTGGATGATTCTGCCACTACTGTGGTTTGTATTAAATCTCTGGCCTGTTTCCCTGTGGATGGATCGATAAGGTGGGAGTAACGGACACCTCCCTGTTCGAAATACCTCTCGTAATCACCTGATGTTACTACCGATGTGTCTTTTACCGACAATACGGCGATAAGTTTTTCCCCGTCGCGCGGATCCCGGACACCAACACGCCACGGTGAGCCGTCCGGCCTGGCGCCCAAAGCATATACATTTCCCCCCGCATTGATTATAGCATGTTTTATGCCTAATTCCCTGAGAATCTTGGCAGCTTCTTCCGTGGCATAGCCCTTGGCGACACCGCCAAAATCCAAACTCATGCCTGGTTTTTGCAAATATACCGTTCCATTATCTGCATCAACTATGACTTTCCTGTAGTCTACCAAGCTCAGCGCCTTCTTAATCTGCTCGTCGGAGGGAACGTACTGTTCGTCTTTTCCAAAACCCCACAGGTCCATAATTGGTCCAACTGTAATATCAAATGAACCGCCGGACAACTGTGCATAATAAAGTGAGCGCTGAACAATGTTGAGGGTATCGCTGCCAACCTGAACGGGCTTGATCCCGGCATTTTCGTTGATCCTGATCACATCGCTGGATGCGGAAGTATTTTTCCCTTCTTTGGGAAACCTGTCAGTTAAATCATTAATCCTTTTAAATTCGGCAAACGCTTTATCCAGAGCTTCCTTTCCGCTCTGCTTATCATCACTGTATACAGTTACCTGGACCAAAGTATCCATAACGAATTTTTCATCACTAAACTCCTGCAATTGCGCAGAATTCAGCTTACAGCCAGAACAAGCGAAAAGAATAAATAGTAAGCTTATAACCAGACTCCAACGCTTCAATTATTTTTACACCTCACAAAAATTGAGCTTCTTTCCCCAAAACCCTGGTTTCTGCCGTCACGTGGAAGCCTTTCTCTTGGCCGAAGCAAAAACTGCATAAGCTGTGTTATTTTGTCCGGAGCAGCTTTTTAATATGCCGCACAATACAAGATGGTGTAGTCCGCACTTTTAAAGTTTGTATGCTCTAAGTAGCGCAAACTACACCAACAATAATATAGTTGTCCAAAAAACATTTGGATAATCTCGTATAATTAAGTTGATATCTTAATTAAACCGCAACTTTTTCCGCAGCAGAACCATTTACAACAGCTTCAATCGCTTTTGTGGGACATTTAGCAATGCATGTCGGATTATCGCACTTTTCAATACATATCTTGTGGTCAACTACTGCAAGGCTGTTCTGTATTTTGATTGCGTCATGCTCACAGTTCTTCTTACACAGGCCGCAGCCCAGGCAGGCAGCCGAGCAGTTTTTCTTGGCGACGGCCCCTTTATCTTTTGAGTTACAATTGACGCTAACTTTTGCGCCGATTAGCTGCATTTCAATAACACCCTTGGGACATACAGATTCACACTTGCCGCAACCAGTGCACTTTTCCGGATCAACATAGGGAAGGCCGCTGGGCAGCATTGTCAACGCGCCGAAAGGACAGTTCTTTACGCATGTCCCAAACCCGAGACAGCCGTATTGGCAGTTTTTCTGACCGCCTTGCAGCAAATTTGCCGCCGCGCAATCTTCAATTCCTCCATACTGGTACTTTATGACAGCTATTCCGGGGGAACCGGAGCACCTGACATGAGCGATTCTGGGTTCTATTTCCGCAGCAGCTTTGCCGGTCAACTCACCCACAATTTTTGCCACAGGAGCTTTACCGGGAACACACAGGTTCGGAGGCACATCTGCATTCAATACCACAGCTTCCGCATAGGCCATACATCCGGCATAACCGCAGGCGCCGCACTGACCCTTTGGCAATGCATCCTCAACCAAGTGTATCAATGGGTTTACTTCAATTGCAAACTTTTTATTCGCAAATGCGAGAATCAAACCAAAAACCACTCCCGTAAGCAGCATGACTACCAAAACCATTAGAGCAATTTGCATTTACTCACATCTCCTTTCCAGATATTATAGAGATATCATGCCTGAAAAACCAAGGAAGGACAGCGCCAGCATACCCGCCAGAATAAAAGCCACACCTAAACCTTCCAGCGGCTTCGGCACATCGGCCAGTCTCAGCTTTTCCCTCAAACTTGCCATCAGGACAAGGGCTACGCCGAAACCTGCTCCGGATCCAATAGCGTGAACAATACTTTTAGCCAATGAGAAACTGGACTCAACATTTAAAAGGGGCACACTAAGCACCACACAGTTAGTAGCGATTAACAGAAGGTAAACCCCCCACATATTGTATAGAGCCGGCGCATGCTTCTTAATAATCATCTCTAATAACTGCACAAAGGAGGCGATTAGCAGAACAAAAACAACAGTTGTCAGGAATGTTAATTTAAACGGCACTAAAACATAAGTGTAAACCAGCCAGGCCATTATCGAACTAAGAGTCATAACCGCCGTAACCGCCATGCCCATGCCTACAGACGCATTTACGTTTTTGGAAACGCCAAAGAATATGCACAGGCCTAAAAATCTTGTCAAAACAAAGTTGTTCACAATTACTGCACTAATAAAAAGTGTTAAATATTCCACAATGCTCCCCCTCCCTAAGCCTTGGATTTTTCAATATGCTGGACCAACATTTTACATCCCGCAACCAGATAACCAATTAGGATAAAAGCGCCTGCGGGCAGGACTAGCATTAGCGGAGCGTTGTATGAAGCGGGCATGACCTGAATGCCCAAGAATGTGCCGCTTCCAATGATTTCACGGATAGCTCCGATTATCAACATGGCAATGAGGAAACCGGTCCCCATTCCCAGACCGTCACAAAACGAACGGATAACACCGTTCTTGGAGGCAAAAACCTCCGCCCTCGCCAGAATTATGGCAAAAACGACAACAAGCGCCAAATAAATACCCAAGGCTTTATAAAGATCCGGCAAATATGCCTGCAATACCAACTGAGCCACAGTAACTATAGTGGCGATAGAGACAATATATACGGGAACACGCACTTTGGGGTTAACAAGATTTCTGACTATGGAAACGACTGTATTGTTGGCAGTAATCACAAACATGACGGTCAAGCCCATGGTTAGAGAAACAATTACAGAACTGGTAACTGCCAGCGCGGGGCAAAGGCTTAGCGCCAGGACAAAAATTGGGTTCTCCAATATTAATCCTTTATTAAATATACTCCATAATTCTTTCATAATTATTTCCCCCCTGTAAACTCTACAACTTCTTCGACCGCTTTTTTAACACCGTTAGTTACGGCTCTCGAAGAGATTGTAGCGCCAGTCATAGCCTGCACGTTCTCTTTGTCGGAAGGATCTTTCACAACCTGCAGATTTTCAATCTTCTTTCCGATAAGCTGGCTCTTAAAAGGATCCTTCCCCCCCTTGTCTCCAAGGCCAGGAGTTTCGTTGTGTTTGATGATGTCATAATTAAGCACTTTCCCCTCGCTTGTTACAGCCACGAGAAACTGTATAGGTCCTCCAAAACCTTTGCTTTCTGACGGTACTACATACGCTATGGTTTTTCCGCCTTTTTCCGCTTTATACCAGCCCTCATGGCCTTCTACCGGATTAAATTTATCCGCGTCCTGGACCAAGGCTTGCATCGCGGCGTTTTTCATATCTACAGCCTTTTGTGCCGCCGCGTCGGCTGTTGTATAGTAAACACCGGCAATTATTAACCCTGAAACTAAACAGGTCATGGCCAGGTTAAACGCGATTTTAAAGATGCTGTTGCTATTTTCATCACTGTGCCCGGACATTTAATTACCTCCTTGCTCCAAATTTTTTCGGCGTAACAAAGCGGTCAATCAAAGGCGTAACGCAGTTCATTAAAAGAATGGAATAACATACGCCTTCGGGATATCCGCCTTTTAAACGAATAAGGACGGTTAGCAGACCGGCGCCTAAGGCAAAAATAATTTGTCCCTTGCGGGTGATGGGAATGGTAACCATGTCGGTTGCCATAAAGAAGGCACCTATAATCAGTCCACCGGCCAACATGTGGAATACCGCGTCTCCCGTAAATAATCCGGACGGCCCGAATACCCAGGTTAAGATTCCTACCGTACCGATCATCACCACAGGGACTTCCCATTTTATATAACCTTTATAGATCAGGAAAAGGCCTCCAAGTATAAGCAAAACTGCGGAAGTTTCACCGATACTGCCGTTGCGCATGCCTAAAAACATCGCTTTGTACATATTGGGGGCATCGCCGAACGTTTCAATTAATTTGGCGTATCCCTGCTGTTTTAAAATATTCAGCGGGGTGGCGCTGGAAACCACATCAACTGGTGTGGTCATTTTTGTCCATGTGGTCATGGCCACAGGCCATGACACCATTAACGCGGCGCGGCCGATGTGCGCCGGGTTGAATATGTTGTACCCAAGGCCGCCCAAGGATTGTTTGGCAACGGCAATAGCCAAAAACGACCCGAATGCGGTCATATACCATGGAAGATTGGGAGGAAGACACATAGCCAGTAAAAGTCCGGTTAAAACTGCGCTGCCGTCCTTTATTGTCACTTCTTTTTTTCTAATTATTTGTACTAAATATTCGGTTGCGACCGCCGATACGACTCCCACCAGCATGGTGATTATGGCGGGCATACCGAAGTACCAG
>JGI12104J13512_1002040_pt1 | contig 13502 bp, 14 predicted proteins | sample TerdegcTABiofilm_FD_13512 | JGI IMG/M metagenome (IMG submission 13512)
TGCGGCAACAACCAGGAAAAGTGTTAATAGATTAGGAATTGTAATCACCCTGCCTATCACCGCCAGGAGGATAAACAGGCCTATTAATCTACTCAGTTCGATCGGGTTAAAATTCAGCACGGCATAAATGTTGAAAGGCAAATCAAGGTATGACTTGCTCAACCAGAAATACACAGTCAACGCCAGGCCGCCCAGGAATACCCCTTTCAGGAAGCGGTAAAGGCCCGGCTTGCCCCAGACGGCTGCTGCCAGCACTGGCCCGAAAAAAATCACCATATTGTTAACCAGGTAATATTTTGTCTTCTGTATTCCGTATTCTACAAACAGGCTTTCCGGCAGGCGGACCAGCATTAATAAACCGAGCCCAAGCATGGCCCAAAATTCCCAAAGTCTGATTATAGCAGTCAGGGTATATGCTCTTCTTTTATGAAACAAAAAAAGCACAAGGGAAAACATGGGAAATAAAAATGAACCCACATTAAGAAAAAGCAAAGCTTCCCGCTCCAGGTCAAGGGTTCTTCCAACCAGGTACAGGCCGCCTCCGGTAAAAAAACCCAGGACCTCCGGAGCCAATGGACAAGCAAGAAAAGCTATGATTACACCGGACAGGAGAACAGGCCATTTCACCCCGGCTAAACCTGCCAGGGTTCCCGCCAGTAATGCGGCCGGCAGCGCGTACCTATTTTTTAATTCCGCAGGTAATTTTTGAGTATTCACTAATTAACAAACTCGCCTCCGCCCGCCATGTCAAATTTTCCCCGGCTTTCACGGTATTTTGCCTCAAGGTGTCCAGCTTTTCCACATCACCCAGTAGTTCTATCAGTGATTTCCTGATACTACCGCTATCCCGGGGGTCCGCAAAAACGCCAACTTGATATTCGTCCACCAGCCGGCGTATTTCCGGCAGGTCAGATGCCAGTACCGGTACCCCCGCAGCGATATATTCAAGCAGTTTATTTGGCAGAGAGTAGCGCTTACTCAGATCAACATCCTCAATTAAAACCACTCCCAGGGTAGCCCCACGAATAAATTCCGGCAATTCCCATGCTTTTACCGGGGGTAGGAAATAAACATTTTCAAGCCCGGCACCCAGCGCAAAGTCCCGCAGGCTGCCTTCCAGCACCCCCTGACCGACTAAAGCCAGGTGCCAGTCAGCGGGCAGACCGGCCCAGGACTTGAGCAATTCTTCCAGACCACGCCCTTTTTGCAGTATGCCGGTATAGACAACCAGCCTTTCGCCGCGGCCGAGCCCCAGTGCTTCCCGCAGGCCGCCTGTAGAACCGCCTGCCACAACCGGGTCAACACAGTTCCTCAGCACCAGCGGGAGCCGTACCCCCAGTGATCGGGCCATTTCCCGGGCACAGCTATTATTGACGGTGATGATCAAACGACAATGTTTTGCCAGCGCCTTTTCCAGCCATAGCCAGCCCTTCCAGAGCAGGCGTCTTAATAGACCCCACCTGCCGCCGCGGCCGGGCCAGCCGTACCCCTGCCAGAACTCGTGGGAGTCGTATACAAGTTCGCCCCTCTTGAGCTTTGCGGCTATAAAAACGAAGGGCAGCATATCCAGATCGTGCCCGTGCCATATATCCCCATTTTCATGCAACAGGGCCTGTATTAACTGCCTGTAAGCCCGCAGGTAGGATAACTTGTAAGGAAACCAGGCCATCCTTCCGGTTGTGGGATTCAGCACTCTAACACCCATGACGTATTGCTCCCGCCGGACGTCCATGGCCAGAGAGAAAACGGTTACGTTGTACCCAGCCAGGCTGAGGGCGACGGCCTCCTTCTGCACCCTCGCATCGTACCGGAAATCGCTATTCACCACCATGACTACCCTGGGCAACAATATTCCTCCAGCAACCGGGAGATCAGACGCGAAGCGTTCCCCTGCCCGTATGGACAGCCGGACCAGTCGCCGTGGGGAGAAGCTTCAACAGCTTCCCGGATTAGCCGCCGGTCGCACCCCACCAGCACATTGCAACCTCTTTCAACAGTTTCCACCCATTCTGTCTCTTCACGCAAAGTTATGCAAGGAACTTTAAGAAAAAAAGCCTCCTTTTGCACACCGCCGGAATCAGTGATTATTTTCCTGGCGTTTTTACTCAGCCAAATCATCTCCTCGTAGCTTACCGGTTCAATTGCATTTATATTTGGATATGCTAAATAACCATCCAGGTTGAATTCATTAATTCTTTTAACGGTACGGGGGTGCACCGGGAATATAACCTTTTCTCCCAATGCCGCAAGACTTTCCAGGATAACGGACAGCCGCTCCTTTTTATCGGTATTTTCCGCCCGGTGAACGGTAGCAAGAAGATACTCGCCGGGGTTTGGGAACCGGTACCTTGCCGGAGGCGGTAAACACTTCCCGCTGCTCAGACACTCCTGGAAAGCATCATACATGACATCCCCGGCATTTACCACAATAGGTCCGTACTTACCGGTGGTACCGGTAATCCCCTCTATCTCAAGGTTGCGCACCGCCGTTTCAGAAGGACAGAATAAAATAGCAGATGAATGGTCGGTTAGCACCCGGATAAATTCCTCGGGCATGGAATGATTGTAACAGCGCAAGCCGGCTTCAACATGCGCCAGGGGTATACCCATTCTTGACGCCGTCAGCGCTCCGGCAAGGGTGGAGCGGGAGTCGCCGTATACTAAAACAATATCAGGCTTTTCCCGGTCAAATACAGCCTTTAGTCCGTTAAACATCTTATTTAACTGCCGCCCTGGCGTACCCGGTCCGACATTTAAGTGATAATCCGGCGCGGGATAGTCTTGTTTGGAATAGAATACCTGCGACATATTAAAATCGTAATGTTGACCGGTATGAATCAATATCTCCTTATGCTTTTCCCTGACGGCTCTGGAAACCATCATTGCTTTGATAAATTGAGGCCGGGTACCGGCTACGGCGGCAATCTTCAAAGAACCCCTCCGGAATCGTGCTCGTTAACTTTACCTTCATCCTATGAATACCTGAAAAAAATCGTTCCACAGTTCCTGTTCATTTTATCACCAGGAAAAATAAAAATTGACAGTGAACTTTATGACCATAAAAAAACCGGACCTGCGGTAAACAGGGATCCGGCAAAAATTTCTCGACTTTAAGTAATACTTGTAAGTATTCAAAGCCTGTCTGAGTGAGGCACGGCGCTATCCACAGCGAACGACTTGCGGAGCGCCGGTAACAACAATCGGCGAAGCGAGGGTAACCGGACTGCGGTGCGAAACCAGCGGTGAAGCCGCCTTTGCAGTGCCGCTAGTCCGGTCCGAAGCGAGCCGCTTTGTTGTCGGCGCGGAGCATCGGAGTGAGCGGGGATAACGCCGTGACTACACAAAACACTACCTATCGAAGGATAATTTCAGGCGGGTTACACAGTTTCTGTAATCCTTTTTTTATAACAGCTCTCAGCTTATTTATGCTCCTCGACCATTGGCGCTCAAATTTTTCACGGTATAATCTGGCAATTGCCTCAACCCCGGGAAATGTCATCTCAAGCGCCTGCAGTTGCGCTATGTGCATTTTGTGGTAAAAAGGGCTGGATAGATTATTGCTGGTGTCATAGTAAGACCAATACCCGGCGTCGTAACGGGGTAAATAAACGCTCAGCGCCCGGAGCGTTTCGTTAAGCGCCCGGTCTATGTCAATAAACGAACATCCTTTGACAAGCCCTAAATCGTATAGGCCATAGAGTGCAAAAAACCATCCATTGAGAACGGTATTTGGTCGCTCTGAGGGAAATTCCTCGAGCACAAGGCCCTCCGGCGTGTACCGGGCGGTCCCACCTTCGATAACTGGTTTAAGCATTAGCCGGGCAGCGTTTTCCGCTACTCTGATCCACAAGTGATCCATATCATTCAGGTACGCCCGCACCGCCACCGAAATGGCCTCACCTTGAACCATCGCCGAATAATGAGAAACACTGGCCATGCCCAGTGCCGGCCATATCGGCCAACCCCCTTTCAAATCCTGGTTTTCACGCAGCCAGCCGGCAAGCTGCATGAACTCTCTCAGGTTTCGCCGGTCCCTGCCCAGCAACCACTCATCATAATGCCCCAAAGCTTTTTGCGCAATAGTTGTTGGGACTAAGACCAGCCTCCCGTCCATTATCCGGTTCAAGGGGAAACCGTCCTCAGAAACTGGCCCTCTCCATTTTGTTTTGGCCGTCAAGTCGTTGAAATAACCAAAAATATTACCTTGCTGAAAGAGTTTACCAAGCGGTTGTTCCTGATGATAATAACTCCTGCCGGTAATTATTGATAACCAGCTTTTCAGCATTAATCCAGTATTCAACAAGCTATGCATATAGCAAATTCCTAAAAATTCATACCAAATTCTAACCGCATACTTTTTTTCCATTCTTTTTACTAAGTAAAATCTCCTTAACCATACGGCGAATTTCATTTAAATCAAAAGGCTTACTCATGTAATGTTGGATTAAGCCATCATCCTTGGCCGCCATTACCGTGTCCAACTCGGTATACGCAGTCATCATCACTACCGGTATATCCGGAACGAGTTTCTTTATTTTATCCAGCGTCTCCAGACCATTCATGCCTGGCATTTTGACATCAAGAAGGATTAGTGAAGGGGTTCTGGCAGAAACTTTCTTGAGCGCTTCCGCGCCATTTTGCGCCGTCTCAACGATATATCCCTCATCGCTGAATAATTCAAACAAAAGACGGCACACCCCGGCATTATCATCAACAATAAGCAGATATTGTAAAGATTGAGACATGATGTCCTCCCTCTATGGTATATTTTTACAATAATTATTTATTTAATATTCGTTAAATCTTGCTGAAATCCTCTCCAATAACATTTGTTTTAAAATTCTAACTATTTAGAAATTTATAGCAATGTCTCTACTTTTTTATACTATCAATCATTTTACATATCAACATTTGAATTTCATTGATTTCTTGCAACAATAATAACGAATAATCAACCTTCTTACGCTCGGTATTTAGTTGGAGATATCCTTTGATTACTGTTATTTTGTCTAATAAATCGCTACAGACATTTAAAATATCATCACTATTCATTGATTTCATCAACATCCCCCGGCAGCCCTTTGAATATAGTAAAATATACGGCGCCGGGAGGATAATTATGTTCTCAATTTTGCTGCTTTTAATGACAGGACATATCTTTGCTGATTTTTTTCTCCAGCTAACCCGGTTAGCTGCTTATAAAAGAAAAAAAATCATGGCGCTTGCCGCCCACGCCTTCACCTGGGCGCTGGTAATCAGCCTCGCCTTGATTTTGACTGGTTTTTTTTCAATATGGAAACTTTATTTTCTATTTGTAACCCATTTTGTAATCGACTTTCTCAAGATTCGCCTTTTTACATCATCACTTTCAAAATTGCATCCGGTTAATATCGCAGATCAGCTTTTGCACCTTGCCACCATCCTGGCGGTGCTTTTTTACGGCTGATAATATCCAGGGTTATCCTTGAGCCAGCGGTGAGTCTCAGCCAGCCCTTCGGCAATCTTGAACGTTGGTTTGAAACCCAGTACTTCTTTTGATTTCCGGTTGTCGATAAATAGCCTGCGGCCTGCCGCCGGGCTGTCCTGAAAAAGGACCAGGCTGGAACTGCCGGTTATTTTTTTGACTGCGAACGCTAATTTGCGCATGGATACACACTCATCACCTGCAACGTTAAATATACCGCCCTCTGCTTCGGTCCGGATCATGCTCAGGATAACCGCTTCGGTAAAATCAGCAACAAACGTATAAGTACGGCTGTCGGAACCATCTCCGTATACTGTAATAGGCTCGTCTGACACGGCTTGGCGCAAAAATTTTATCGGCACACTGATCCTGGTGTTTCGTGGACCGTAAATATCCGCAACCCGGAGGATGACCGCCCGCAGTCCGTTACTTTTGGCAAGTGTACGGCAAAAATTTTCGCCGGCCAGTTTTACGGCACCGTGTATTAGGACAGGTTCCAAAGGGTGGTTTTCGTCAATAGGAATGTATTTTTCATTCCCGTAAACAGCAACGGACGAAGTGTAAATAAGCAGAGCGTCATGGGTAAGCGCAGCCTCAATCAAATTTAGAAGGCCGGTTAATATGCCCACTATAACCGGGGTTTCAATTGACCGCTCGCGCAAGGCCAAGGGAAAAGCCAGATGAACGATAGTATCGGCATCCTTGACAGCCTTTGAGACTGAATCCGCACAGGCAATATCACCGCTGATAATGTTAATTTGATCTAAAACACTGTTTATATTAGCTGCCCTGCCGGAAGTAAACAAATCCAGCACCCGTACCTCCGCCCCTTCCGCAAGCAGCTTTTCACAAAGGTGGGAGCCGAGAAAACCGGCTCCCCCCGTCACTAAAACCTTTCGTCCTTTCAGCCTCACCTTAATCCCCCAATTTCTATAATAAAAAGTTAGTATTCAGTAAAGCTGACCTGAGGGGTCACGGCGTTATCTGGATAAGTGACCTATGGGCTTACATTAAAGCGACGATTTTGAGGCTTAATTCAAAGAGCGAATGAGCCCGAGGATAAGTGAGGGAACTGTTTGAGGCGCAAAGCGCCGAGTTTGACCGAACCCGAGGGCGAATGAGCTCGAACAATTGTAGAGGCCGAATATGAGCCGCGTTGTAAGCCTATAGGTCACCGAAGCCGCCTTTGCAGCGCCGTTAGTCCGGTCCGAAGCGAGCCGTTCTGCGCATCTTACGTGGAGCATCGGAGTGAGCGGGGATAACACCGTGCCTCCCGGATTCACTGAATAGTTACTACATTTTCATGAATGGATCTACTTCTTTACGGTCCTCCCTGGCGGTTCCGCCACGGCGGAGGAAGACAACGGCAATCGTCCTTGCAATTATCTTTATGTCCAGCCATAACGAACAATGCTCGACATACCAGACATCCAATTCGATACGCTCCGGCCAGTAAATAGCCAAACGGCCGTTTACCTGGGCCCACCCGGTGATGCCCGGTCTAACGTTGAGCCTTTTTCTCTGCCTTTTATCATACTTGCCGTAGTGGTGCAAGGGAGCGGGCCGGGGACCGACCAGGCTCATCTCGCCGCGCAGAACGTTAAACAACTGGGCTAATTCATCAATGCTGGTTTTTCTTAGAAATTTTCCAATTTTGGTTATGCGCGGGTCATCCTTCTCCACAAACATCCCGGAACCGATCTTCTCAGCGTTGGGAATCATGCTCCGGAACTTGTACAAGTAAAAGATTTTTCCGTGCAGACCCAGGCGTTGTTGTTTAAAGATGACCGGCCCCGGAGATGTTATTTTTATCGCCAACGCCACAGCCAATAACAGCGGGCTGATGAGCACCAGGATCAGTAAAGCGCCGGCCAGGTCAAATGCCCTTTTCATCTCAGTTGCTTACCTCCGGTAACCGGGAAAATAACTTTCACTTTCCCTTGGAACTTTTGCCGCCAACAGATCCTCCAGCATACTCACTGCTTTACGGTCATGCACCTTTTTCCCAATGTAATAATCCAACACTCCATTGTGGGCGAAAGAACGTTTATAACAATAAATACCATCTCCCTCGCGGTAGCCCCCGCCAAGTAAAAAATAACTGATGCCTTTACTTTTTGCCCACTTGATTACTTCATGCTTTAAAATATTGTTCGGCCGGTACTGATAAAACTGTTCCAGCGTTCCTCCCAGAAATGAATGGATGTAAGTTTGATTATACAAAAGCAATTCTGTTGAAATAATCCGGTCGCTTTTTAAGGTGTGTGCATATAAAAAGTTTCCCTTTAATTCTCTATGGATACAATCATAAAAATCACTGTTAAAGAAGTAAAATTCACTGGCCCGATTCCTAAAAAGCGTATGGTGGTAGATCGAAATAAAATCGGAAAAGTGTGCAGGCGTCTCTTCCAGGATCACTTCAAGACCTTCACGGTAGGCTTTATTAATATTTTTGCGGTTATTGCGCTCATACCCCGACCATATTTCTTCATCTGTCCTTCTGAGATCTACACAAATTACTGACGAGACCCTTTCGATTTCCATATTGTTTAATAGCAAGCGGTGATTTCCTAATAAAGGATGGAACCGGATAAACTCGCTGATGATACCGTTCCTGGCGCAATAATCCGTAAAACACTGGTAGAAGTTGCTCCATACACCTTTACCGGATGCCGGAGACGCCAGCGGTCCCCCATAACCGTAATGGCTGGTTATATCATACAGGTCCTGCTCAAGTGCACCTTCAAGTCCCGGGATCAAGTTCACCTTCCTGAGCTGAAAAGGATAAATAACTGTGGCTGTTCCTTCCCGGTAGATGAAAAGCCGGGCTTCTCCCGAGTCCCTGAACAACCCGCAATATTCAGGCCGGTAATGAAGATCCGGATTCAACTCCTTTATACAATCCAGCTCCCGCAGCCACTGCTCCTTATCCAGCAAACCCAATACATAATAATTACCCACTATTTGCCACCCCGGTCCATAACATTATTAGTATTAAAACATGAGTTTAGTATTGGCATGGTGCTTACCTTGAGGGCGATTTTGAGGACGGCAATGGCGAGAGCCACTTTATAATATTAGCGTTTCTGCAGTATCGCCATTGCAAGTCAAACCTATTATATTAGAACCACCCTCGGAATAGCGAAGGAACTGTTTGAGTGAGCGAAGCGAGCGAGTTTGACCGAGCCCGAGGGTGAATGAGCTCATACGATTTTAAAGGGCGAACATGAGCCCGTAGGTAAGCACCATGCCATACTAGCTACCAATACTTGAACCAGTAATAAATCAGTTTTATGTACTCTCTCCGGACTATCTGCCTGTCAATGTCGCTTTTGCACTGCCCATCGACGTTAAATCCCGAGTCTTTGGTCGAACAGTAAAGCAGTTTCACACCGGTTTTTCTGAACACCCTTCCGAATACCAACTTGGTTCTTCTCATGTGATATGGCGATGTTACAACAATGGCAGACTTGAAATTTTGTGCGACAACAATATCCCTGGAATAAACGGCATTTTGATATGTGTTCTCAGATTTGTCATCAATTAAAATATCCCGTTCTCTAACACCTGTGTTGACAGCCCTTTTTGCCATCTGCCCACCCCCGCAGCCCGACATGATTATTTTTGGCGCCAGGCCCAACTTGTAAAGCTGCACAGCATAGAGATCCCTTTCCGAATCACCCGCGAGGACTATCAGCACATCAACCTTTTCAGGCCTGTCGTCTACAACCAGTAATTTTGCCAGTAACGGCCATGGGGGGTAAGAAATGATTACGAACATCCCAATAAAAAGCAAACTAAATAATATGACGATATAATAAAACTTTCTTTTTATCTATATCACCCTACCCTGGTCCATCCTCACTATTTACGCGCAAGGAGAGAAGAAACTGAATCTTCCCGGTTCATTTTCTCGATCCTGTAACCGCACCGTTTTAAGCATGACGAGATAAAGCCTTCCAAAGCGAAGACTGTGGGAATCAACTTTTTTCCGGTAATTCTATAAACATACGGTGAAAATAGCTTTAAAGGAGATTTCCAGGTTAAAGGTTCCCTAAAGATCCTGCGCCAGTTACGAAAGGTTAGGTAGAAATATCCATTTTCTTTAAGCATCCGGTAAACCTCGGCTATGGTTCTTTTTTCATCGGGGGAATGAAAAATAGAGTCTCTGCACATAACAAAATCAACTGATTCGTTTTCCAGAGGGATAGACCTCATATCTCCCAATATAAATTCTACATTACTACAGCCCTGCAACCTGCGTTTCGCTTTTTCGTAAAAAAACTCGGAAAGGTCCTGCCAGATTACCTTACCGGCGCCCAGGGACAGGAAAACTTCTTCCCAGTGGCCCGTTCCTGCCGCAAGATCAAGGATGGTTTTATTTGTAAAATCCAGGTCCAGACCCTTTATCTCGCGGTGCCACTCACCCTCTTGAAAAAGCTCTTCATTTTTCTCGTAAAATTTACTGCTAAGTTCATTATTCATTACTGTTCCAGCCAAAAAACATACCTCCACCGTTATCTACCTGCCAGCCGCATATCTTGTTGAAAAGTAAGCATTCAGTAAAATCAGCATTTCCAAAACAACTTTCGTTTTTATTTTAACCAAGGAAGGTGTGTCCCCCTTCCTCTGAGTGAGCGGGGATAACGCCGTGTCTATACCGGGTTCTCAGAATAATTAAGTTGAAAACTATGAGCGTCCCCCATATATAGCTTTTCAATATACTTTACTAAGTGATCTGTCTCAAAATGTTTTATGTCGTTGTAAGCGCATTCACGAAACTTGACGGCTTCGGTTTTGTTATTTATCAAGTAACTAATACCCTCAGCCAGAGCATCGGGATCCCGCGGCCTCACCAGGTACGAGTTTTTCCTATTCTTCAAAAAATCAGTCACTCCACCTACTTCCGTAGCTACCACCGGCAGCCCGTGGGACATTGCCTCTACTATGGATATACCGAAACCCTCCATGAGTGACGGTGAAACATACAAATCAAACAAAGGCAGCAAATCCCTGATATCTTTTCTGAAACCCAATAACTTTATATCCCCAATCAACTGGTTTGCCCGGATCTGGTTTTCAAGATTATCCCGCTCCGGCCCCTCACCGGCAATAACCAGCTTTACATTTACCCCTGTTTCTTTTAGGATTTTCATCCCATCTATCAGGTAGCTCAAACCTTTAACCGGTCTAAAATTCGCCACCGTTCCGATAATTATGGAATCATCGGGCCATCTGAAGGCCTTGCGAAATTCGCTTTTCGAAACAACTTCTTTGCGCACCCAACCAATCTCTATGGGATTTGGTATCAAAACCAGCTTCTTTTCGGGGATTCCAATAGATTTTAACCAGAGTATTATCTTGCTGGATACCCCAACAAAATAATTAATCCTCCATTTTGCCAGCCGGTAATAAAACCTCCCCAGCACTGTTACCTTTCTCCGGTCTGAAAGATTGTGCTCGGTGCTGATCAGTTTTACCGGAGTGAGAAAGCCTAAAAACAAACCATAAACATCTGCCAATGCCAGATGTGTATGCAAGATATCATACTTCTCAGCTTTAATTAACTTCAATATCTTAAAATAAGTTGAAATAAAACCACATTTTTTTACATCAATACAAAAAACTTTATTAACAACTTCTTTTACCGATAATACAAAATCATCTTCAAAACCAAAAAAACAAACATCGACTTTAAATTTATTTCTATCAATTTTACTCAGGAACCGGTAGGTAGCTGTTTCCGCTCCCCCGACTCCGTTAAAATTGCTTATTATAATAAGGATTTTTTTCATGGTATAAGACTTCCTCATAGACGGACATAACCTTTCGGCCTACTTCTGCCTCATCGAAATACCGGCGCATCCGCCTCCGGCCCTCCCGCCCCATTCTTTGGCGAAGTTCGGGATCCAGCAGCAGTTTGCGCAGCACTCCTCTCAATGTTTCACTATCCCCGGGCGTTATTAGAAATCCTGTTACACCTTCTTCAATTACTTCCCTGCATCCCCTGATATTAGTAGCTATGCAGGGTAAAGCCATTGCCTGGGCTTCGATCAGGGAACGGGGCAACCCCTCACGGTAAGAAGGAAGCACGTAAATGTCCGTCACCGCCAGTAAATCGGTAATATCGCTGCGCAACCCCAAGATCTGTATACGATCCTGCAATCCGTAACGGTTAATTTGCTGAGTAATAATGGACGAAAACCCCTCATCAGGGCCGATAAAAAGAGCCTGCCATGGTATATCCCTTAACTTTTGCAGCACATCCACCAAATCGTGGTATCCCTTTTCACGGTTGATGCGGCCAATCATGGCAATCACCGGTTCTGTCACACCGATTGCCAAGCTTTCCCTGACCCGGAGTTTTTGCCGGGAAGAATATTTGTCAGGATCAAATTCAACCAGGTCAATACCGTTTCCAATGTGAAACAGATTACCCTTTCGAGGCTTGATACCCAGATTGAATGCAGTAATAACGTCCTCCTCGCTCTGGGACAGCATAATATCCGTGATTCCGGCCATCCATCTTTCAATTTGCCTGTAGACCCAGTGTTTAAGCTTAGGCATTCCCGGGTGGAAAGGAAATCCGTGTACAGTATGAATTATGTTGGGAACGCCTGCAAGTCTTGCCGCCATCCTGCCTACTACTCCTGCTTTGGAAGTATGGGTATGGACTATGTCCGGTCTTGCGGTCCGGAAATAACGGAACAATTCAAATATGGACTTTGAATCTGACCAGGGATTAATCTTTCTGTCGATATAAATCTCTTCTACCGGAAATCCCAGTTGGCGAAGCATTTCTCCCTCCGGTGAGGGACTGAAAACAAACCCCACCTCGATACCTTTTTGACGGAAGTACTTGCATTGAGCCAGCAAAGCCCGGTAAGAGGTTATGCCGATGGTAGTTACATGAATTACCCGGGGCGTATTATGTTTTTCAACCATTCAACCGTCAACCTTAACCCCCTTTCAATACCGGTTTTTGGTAAGAAACCGAGTAAACTGGATGCCTTTTCTATACTTGCCATCGAGTGTTTTACATCACCCGGCCGTTTTTCTGTATATATCGCTTCCACCTTCGAGCCGGTAATTTTCTTTAAAGCACTTAACAATCCATTAATAGTAATCCTGTTGCCGCCGGCGATATTGATCACTTCACCGGCAACTCCTTCCGCCCGCCAGGATAAAAGATTTGCTTGAACAACATCGTCAATGAAAGTAAAATCCCGGGACTGTTCTCCGTCACCGTAGATTACCGGTGGCGTTCTTTGCAATAGCGCTTTGATAAACTGTGGAATAACCGCGGCATATTCAGATTTTGGATTCTGCCGCGGCCCAAAAACGTTAAAATATCTCAGTCCCACAGTCTCTAAATTGTACAGCTCGTAGAAAATCCTTCCAAATACTTCCCCGGCGAGTTTGGTTGCCGCATATGGCGACATCGGACGGGGAGACATACTTTCAACTTTTGGCAAAACATCATCGACACCGTAAACGGAAGACGAGGATGCGTAAACCACTCGCCTGACACCGGCATCCCTGCATGCCTGAAAAATATTCAGTGTTCCGTTAATATTTACTTCACTGGTGGTCAGCGGGTCTGCTACCGACCTTGGTACTGACGGCAATGCGCCCTGGTGAAAAACCACCTCAACCCCTGCAACAGCCCGCCGCACATCACTCAGGTTTCGCAGTTCCCCTTCAAGCACTTCTATATCTTTTAAGACCGGCTGTAAATTTGCCAGGCTGCCGGTAGAAAAATTATCCAGAATCTTCACCCTGTGGCCCTGTTCCACTAAGGCAATGGTCAGGTTAGAACCAATAAAGCCGCCCCCTCCTGTAACCAGAAAGGTACTCATTCAAGAACACCAGCTTTATATAATTTACTGTGACTACTCAGGGGTCAGTAGTCAGTAGTCAGAATATTTTTTGGGTATAACTCAAGGGTTTAAAAACCCTAAAGGAATACAAGAAATCCCTACTGGTAACTATTCAGTCAACCAGGCTGAAGCATGGCGTTATCGTTAGTGAACGACTT
>JGI12104J13512_1002044_pt1 | contig 13496 bp, 12 predicted proteins | sample TerdegcTABiofilm_FD_13512 | JGI IMG/M metagenome (IMG submission 13512)
CCAGCTTGTCCCGCCGCGCCTTTCGGGCCGCCGGCAAAAAACCTTCGAAGGCAAAAGCGCCGGCGGGCAGCCCCGACACAACTAGCGCGGTGATACCCGCGCTGGGGCCGGGAACCGGAACCACCTTCAGATTGTTTTTCAGCGCCGACACCACCAGTTCGGTGCCGGGGTCCGAGACTCCCGGCATGCCGGCATCGGTCACCAGCGCGATCTGCTTGCCTGAAGCAAGCAGATCAAGGAGATACCCTCCCTTTTTTTGACGGTTGTGCTCGTGGTAGCTGGTCAGCGGGGTGTGGATATCGTAACGGCTCAGCAGCTTGCGGGTATGGCGCGTATCCTCGGCCGCTATCAAGTCAACTTCGCGCAGCACCCGCAAGGCTCTTAACGTGATATCCTCCAAGTTGCCGATGGGAGTGGCGCAAAGATACAGCGTCCCTTTTTGTTCCATAGTGAAAATTCACCTCTGCGGCAGTTCAGCCTTTCGTTCGCTCCGCGCGCGGCTCATGCTCCTTTCTCAAAAAGGCCATACAAAATAGACAATCCACCGTCCGCCTGCTCCCGAAGTTTAAATTGCACACATGAAAACCCTGATCATAAAGCTCCAGAAGATTTATGAAGCCCTCGCCCGTTTTCCCCGCTTCACCCTGTCCCGCGCAGGCAATGCCTCTCTCCCGGCAGGCGTCGGCCAACCCTTTTCTCAGCCTGGCGTTTTCCTCTTCCAGCTGACGCGCTTTATTTTTTATATCCTGCATTTCCGCTAACAGGGCATGCAGTTTGGCTTCCATATCTTTCGCTATTTTAAAAAAAGATTGCAACTAAACACTCTCCTCGCCCGGTGTTCCGGCGCTTTCCTTTTGCTCATCCGTCAGGCAATTGCAATTGCAGGCGGGACTGTTTTTCAACGTTACTTCTTCGCTCTGGTACTCCTTCACTATTTTGCTTTCCTTTAATTCCACGCTCAGGCCTTTTTTGATAATATTAACGGCCGCTACCTTCCCTTCGCCATCAGGGGTTATAACCCATGTCCCAATTTCCGGGAACTCCTCCTTGGCATGTTCGTAGCACTCATTTTCATATTTCAGGCAGCACATCAGCCTGCCGCAGATACCTGAAATTTTAGTCGGATTTAAAGACAGGTTTTGGTCCTTCGCCATCCTGATCGATACCGACACAAAATCAGACAGCCAGGCCGAGCAGCAGAGTTCCCTGCCGCAGCAGCCAAGTCCGCCGACCATCTTCGCCTCGTCCCGCACACCGATCTGCCTCAGCTCAATCCGGGTCCGGAAAACAGCAGCCAAATCCTTAACCAGTTCCCGAAAGTCGATCCTTCCTTCGGCGGTAAAGTAAAAAATTATTTTATTTCCATCAAAGGTTTGCTCAACACCCACAAGTTTCATCGGCAGTTTATGGGCGGCTATCTTCTCCAGTCCGACCTGAAAAGCCCTGCATTCTTTTTCTCTGTTCAGCGATACTTGGTGCAGGTCGGCGTCGGTAGTCTTACGGATCACCTTTTTCAAGGGCGCAACCATCTCATCTTCTTCCACCTCGAGGGGACCGGCCACCACCTGCCCGTACTCTATACCTCTGGCAGTTTCTACGATTACGCCGTCACCCAGGGTCAACATATGCCCGTCAGGGTCAAAAAAGTAAACTTTTCCAGCCTTTTTGAAGCGCACCCCTACCACTATCAGTCCCATTGGTTAACCTCCAAATCTGTTTGTGTGCCGCTCATACCGCCGGCCAGGCGCAGGAATAACGCCTCAAGGACCAGTCTCATGTTTGCATTGGCCAGGATCTTGTTTTTGGCCTTGGCAATAATCTCTATTATTCCCACAAGACGCCCGGTTTCAAAATAACCAGCCCCTTTTTTTAACGCATTAATCTGGTCGGGGTTAAATAATAGTCCTGCTTCGCCCGTTTCCTGCCAAATTAGCAGATCCCGGTACCAACAGGCCAGCATTTCCAATAAACCCAGAGCCTCATCCCTATTCTTGGACATCCTTTCGGCTTCTGCCAACGCCTCCAGGGCGCCCGCTTCCTGCAATAAAACGGTTAACCGGACAGCGGCGTCCCGCCTTTTTTGAAAAGCACCTGAAACATAGGCAAGTGCCTTGCCCGGGCTGCCGCCGGATAGAGCAGCCAGCAGCCTGGCTTCCTCCCGCGCCAGTCCATGCTGCTTGTTCAGGAGCGAGGCCAGCTCATGAAAAGGAATCAGCTTGAAAATATACTGCTGGCAGCGCGACAAAACGGTGGCGGGCAATGCCTGCGGCAGCGCCGTCAGCAATACAAAAACGGTTTCGTCAGGCGGTTCCTCAAGGGTCTTCAGCAGGCAATTGGCAGCTTCGGCCGTCATGGCTTCAGCCTGCTCAATGATAATAACTTTCCGGCCGCCCTGATATGAGCGAAACATTACCTTGCGCTGAATGCCGCGAATCTGTTCAATCTTTATTGACGAGCCCGCCGGACGCACCCAATGAAAGTCAGGGTGATTGGCGTGCTCAAACTGACGGCATGCCCGGCACCGCCCGCAGGCGTCTCCCCGGTCCGCACCTTCGCAGAGCAGCGCCCCTGCGAACGCCAGAGCGGTTGTCGCCTTGCCCACCCCTTCCGGCCCCGCAAATAAATAAGCGTGGCCCACCCGGTCATGTAGCAGAGCGTTAAGCAAAGCCCGGATAATTTGTTCGTGCCCGGCGATTTCCCTCAAGAGACGCATTTAAATAAAACTCCTACCATAATAAAGTAGTCAGTAGTCAGAATAAAAGAATGGTTAATTGTCTTGATATATTTTAAATTCTAATCGGAAACAATATCCCTGACCACTTGATAGATTTCTTCGTGAATCTCCCCGATGTTTTTCAGCCGCCCGCCGGCCACACAATCGATCCGGCGCCATTTGTGCCGGTCGGCGATCTCGCGGGCATTACGGTAAGATTTTACGATAAATCCGTAATCCCGCTCATGAATGTCTTTTTTATCTTCGCCTGACTTGTTAACCCTGCCGTCAATCAGCTTCCTGCTGTGCTCCGGCGGCATGTCCAAAAAAATAACGCAGTCGGGCGCCGGGAGCTGAAACAAGTTAAACTCGAAATCCAGCAACCAGTTGATATAATTTTCTCTTTCCATATCGCCGGTTATTTTCGCCGCCTGATGAACCATGTTCGCCGTCGTGTAGCGGTCAGCGACAATAATGCCGCCGTTTTCATAGAATTCTTTCCATTCCTTTTTATAGGAAGCATACCGGTCGACAGTATAAAATGTGGATGCGACATAGGGATTTACATCACCTGGCTCACTGCCGAATTCACCGTTCAAGTACATTTTAACCAAGGCCGAAGATGCGCTTCCGTAATTCGGGAACTCAACTTTTCTCACATGATACCCCTCCGCCGCCAACCGTTTGTACAGTTTTTCGGCCTGGGTGCCCTTGCCGCTTCCGTCACCCGCTTCTAAAGCAATGAGTTTTCCTTTCATGATTGCTCCCGCACAGCCCCCTTGCTTCCTCATATGCTATTCTACCACAACTTTTATACTTTTTAACGTACGGCCGGACAATCCCTGGCAGGTCAATCCAAGTTTCACCACCGCGGCCAGGTACTCATAAACCGCGGGAGTTATTTCTTCGCCCGGGCACAATACAGGAATACCCGGCGGGTAAACCGCCACCATCTCGGCGCATATCCTGCCGCGCGCTTCTGCCGGCGCAACCCGCCGGGCAGAAGCAAACCAGGCGTCCCGGGGCTTCATTCTTTTCACCGGGCAAGCCGGTATTTCGGGCAATGAAACAGGCGCCGCGGCCAGCCTGTCCCGCCGCGCTATGTCCCGCAAGGCGAAGACCAGGGCGTCGCACTCCGCCTGGGTGGTGCCGGTTGACAGAAACGCCACAATATTGACCAAGTCGGCCATTTCAATAGCAATATTATAACGGCTGAACAACAATTCGCCTACCTGATAACCGGTCAGGCCCAAACCGTCAACCGACACGACCAGCTTAGTCAAATCAAGAGCCCGGCTGCCGCCGGACAGGTGTTCTTCCGCTAAAACCTTCAGCCCGCTGACACCGGCCAGCCGCTTTCTTGTTTCGTTCGCCAGCCTCAAAGTCTTTTCCAGCAATTCCTGGCCGGTCAGGACCAGCTGCCGCCTGGCCAGGTCAAGAGAGGCCATCAGAATATAAGACGGACTGGTTGTCTGCAATAAATCCAGCGCGCCGGCCACCGCGCCGGCGTCAAGGAGTCCGCCGCTCAGATGCAGCAGGGCACTCTGGGTCAAAGAGCCGCCCATTTTGTGGGTGCTCTGCACGGAGGCATCGGCACCGGCCGCCATGGCGTCACCGGGCAATCCGGGGTGAAACCGCAGGTGGGCGCCGTGCGCCTCATCAACAAGAAGCGGTTTGCCCGCATCATGCGCCGCCCGGACCTGCCCGGCCAGCTCGTCCGCCACCCCGTAGTAGTTCGGCCGGACCGCCAGGACAGCCCCGGCACCGGGGTTCGCTTCAAGCGCCCGACGTACCTGCCCGGGTGAAACGCCCCCAGCTATCCCAAATTCTTTGATTGTCCAGGGAGTGACATACTCAGGGTCGGCGCCGGACAAAATCAAACCGCCCATTACGGAACGGTGGGCGTTCCTGGGCACAATTACTTTCCCCCGGCCTCCCACCGCCAGCAGTAAAGCATGCACACCTGCCGTGGTACCGTTTACCAGAAAAAAGCTCTTGGCGGCTCCATAGGCCCGGGCCGCCAGTTCCTGGGCGCGGGCAATCACCCCCCGCGGGTTATGCAAGTCGTCCAGTTCCGGTATTTCTGTCAAATCCAACGCGAACAAAGCTTGTCCGCCGAGAGACGACAATTCCACGGGCAGACCGCGGCCCTGCTTGTGCCCCGGCACATGAAAATTTGCCGCCCGTTTCCCGGCATAATTTTGCAGCATCTTAAAAAGGGGAGCGTCACACTGTCTGGTAATCGCCGGCAACCTCCAGACTCATTATTTTAAAATGCCATAAATTGCTTAGGCAAGATCGAGTCCATTATATTTCAGAAAAATGCAAGTTATACTAATTAAATATTTTATCATACCTGACATCGACCTACCAAGTTTAGGCATTGTCATTGCCAGCAGTTTTAACTCATAGATAACCGATTCCTGGTCAAAATATTTTTATGCAAGAGTCAGTAATTGAACTTTTATCGTCCCGCATTATTCTGAATTCTGACTCCTGAATACTTAATACTTAAAGAAAGGGTGTGGACAGCCACGGCCGGAAATATTAATAAGAAGGTCGATGAAAAATCCCTGTCAAGAAAGTATCGCACTAATGTCGGCAGATTAATCAGGGCGTTTAAACTCGGTCTTTCCGATCAAGAAATTGCCGAAAGAACCGGTGTCAAGCTTTCCACCATCTATTTAATCAAGCAGGACATCGAAATGCTCCACAGGCGGATCCGGCTTGCCAAAAAAAAACAAGCCCTGGCGGAAGCTCAAGCCCTTGGGAAACACCAAATTTTTTTCAACCCTGTAATAAAATAATCATAATCAGGGTTATCAGCGGATAAAGCCAAGATTTTATTTTCGCAGTCGCAACAGATATTATGGCCGGCGACCCAAAGCGCCTGCTCTCCCTCTTGCAGCGCCCGCCGGCAAATGATACACACTGGAAAAATGCTGCTCACCCTTCTTCATCACCTAATATTTTTTTAAAAGATTTCAACATTAGATTATGCGCTCAATCATTTCGGGGTGACCTTATTAAGGTCGCCTGCAAATAAGAAAAGTAAATTTTGTAAAAAAACAACCGCTTCGACATATTACAACACTATCCGCCACTATCATATGATATAATACAATTTATAGTATAAAATGGCAAACCGATTGAAAAGTTGGGGCGCAAAGCTATGGGTCTAAGGCTGGTAAGGCTATGACTGCCAGGCTGCTGTGACATAATCCAAGCTGATCAAGCCTCTTATCCTTCACCGGTGCGGAGGCTTTATTATATATCTCCAATCTAACCAAGTTCGGGGATTGCCAAACAATCCCATAATCTAATAAAAGCGTTGCTAAATACTTTGAAAACTTGACCTTAAGGATTGCTTATTAGTTGACGAACTAATATATATAGGGTCTATTTGATTAGCGAATTATTTTACCAAGTTTGAGGAGGCTTGAAAAGAATGATTCCAAAACTGAAGCTTATAAAAAACATACTATTTTTCTTTTTGTTCTGCGTTGCCTGGTTGAATCCTTTTCAAATTAAACCGTTGTTCGCAGCTACGCAGACGTCATTTTCAGCTGTTACGTACACGGTAGCGGAAAACGCGGGCACCGCGACGATCACGGTCTACCGGAACGGCGGCTCCACTGGACCGGTGACGGTTGATTACGCCACCAGCAACGGAACAGCCCGGGCCGGCACCGACTACACGGCCGCCAGCGGCACTTTGACCTTTGCCGACGGTGATACCAATGAGTCTTTCACCGTACCTATTATAGATAACGACGCCAAGGAACCAACCAAAACAGTCAAGCTCACCTTGAGCAACCCGACCGGCGGCGTTGCCCTCGGCTCTCAGAAAACGGCTGTCTTATATATTACTAATGACGACGAGTCCAACGGACAGCTTGAGTTTTCCGCCGCCGCCTATACTGTAGGGGAAGACGAAGCGACCGGATACGCAACGATTACAGTCAACCGGAACAACGGTTCCCATGGGGCGGTAACGGTTAACTACGCCACTGCCAACGGAACGGCCAAGGCCGGCACGGACTACACGGCCGCCACCAATACGCTGACCTTTGCCGACGGTGATTCAGCTGCAAAAACATTCACCGTACCTATTATAAATGACACCGCCTATGAATCGACGGAAACAGTCAAGCTTACCCTGAAAAGCCCGACCGGCGGCGCCACCCTCGGCTCCATGAGAACGGCTGTCTTAAACATTACCAACGACGACGCGTCTCCCGGTCAGTTTGAATTCTCCGCTTCCACTTACACGGTTGCGGAAGACGTATCAGGTGGAACCGTAACCGTCGAGGTTTACCGGAACGGCGGCTCCAGCGGGGAGGCGACGGTTAACTACGCCACCAGCGACGGAACGGCCAAAGCCGGCACGGACTACACGGCCGCCACTGATATTCTGACCTTTGCCGACGGCGAGACTATACAGACGTTTGAGGTTACTATTACAAATGATGAATTTTACGAGCCGACGGAAACAATCAAGCTCACCCTGAGCAACCCGGCCGGCGGCGCCACCCTCGGCTCCCCAAAAACGGCTGTCTTGCGGATCGCCAGCGAAGATTCTTCCAACGGCGAGATGGAGTTTTCCCTCACCTCGTACAATGTGATGGAAGATGCGGGCACCGTAACCGTCGAGGTTAACCGGAACGGCGGCGACAACGGCCCGGTGACGGTTAACTACGCCACCAGCGACGGAACGGCCAAGGCCGGCACGGATTACACAGCGGTCAACGATACTCTGACCTTTGCCGACGGTGATACGGCCGCAAAAACATTCGACGTGCCTATTTTAAACGACAGCACCTATGAGCCGACCAAAACGGTCAAGCTTACCTTGAGCAGCCCGACCGGCGGCGCCACCCTCGGCTCACAGAAAACGGCTGTCTTGAACATCATCAACGACGATGAGTCCAACGGACGGCTTGAATTTTCCGCCGCCGCCTACACCGTGGCGGAAGACGCGGGAACCGTAACGGTCTCGGTCTACCGGACCGGCGGCTCCAACGGGCTGGTGACGGTTAATTACGGCACCACCAACGGAACAGCCAAGGCCGGCGTGGATTACACAGCCGTCAACGATACTCTGACCTTTGCCGACGGTGACACGGCCGCAAAAACATTTGACGTGCCTATCACAGACGATACCGTCTATGAGCCGACGGAAACGGTCAAACTCACTTTAAGCAGCCCGACCGGCGGTGCCACCCTCGGCTCACAGAAAACGGCTGTCTTGAATATTACTAACGACGAAGCGTCTCCCGGCCAGCTTGAGTTTTCCGATGCCTCATACACATTTGCGGAAAACGCGGGAACAGTTGCGATTACGGTCAACCGGAGCGACTCCAGCGGCGCGGTGTCGGTCAACTACGCCACCAGCAACGGAACAGCCAAGACCGGCGTGGACTACACGGCCGCCAGCGGCACTCTGGATTTTGCCGACGGACAGACCACCAATACATTTAACGTACCTATCATAGATGACGGCACCTACGAGCCGGCGGAAACGGTCAAGCTCACCCTGAGAAATCCAACCGGGGGCGCCACCCTAGGCACCCAGAAAACGGCTGTCTTGAACATTGCCGACGACGATAACAAAGGGCTGTTTGAATTTTCCGCCGCCACGTACACAGTAGCGGAGGACGTTGTCACAGCCGAGATCACGGTCAGCCGGAACGGCGGCTCCAGCGGCGATGTGTCCGTGGTATGCTATACCGGCAACGGAACGGCCAAGGCCGGCACGGACTATACGGCTACCAGCACCACTCTTAATTTTGCCGACACAGAAACGACGAAGGCATTTTACGTAACTATTACAGACGACGGCCTGTGTGAATCAACGGAAACGGTCAAACTCTCCTTGACCAGCCCGGCGGGTGGAGCCATCCTCGGCGCGCTGAAATCGGCCGTGTTGTATATTACCGACGACGACGCTTCCAACGGCCAGCTTACTTTTTCCGCCGCCACGTACACAGTAGCGGAAAACACCGGAACGGCGACGGTCACGGTCAACCGGGAGGGCGGCGACAGCGGTGCGGTGACGGTTGATTACGCCGCCACCAACGGAACGGCGAGGGCCGGCGCGGATTACACCGCCACCAGCGGCACCCTGATCTTTGCCGACGGAGATTCAGCCGCAAAGACATTTGACGTGTCTATCACAGACGACGGCCTGTATGAAAAGACGGAAACGATCAAGCTCAAATTGAGCAGCCCGACCGGGGGCGCCATCCTGGGCCCCCAAAAAACGGCTGTCTTGAATATTACTGATGACGACTGCAAAGGCGAACTTGCATTATCCGACGCCGCATACACAGCAGCGGAGGATGCCGGAACGGCTGCAATCACGGTCGAACGGAGCGGCAGCACCAGCGGAGCGGTGACAGTCAATTACGCCACCACCAACGGGTCAGCCAAGGCCGGCGCGGACTACACGGCCGCCAGCGGCAGTCTGAGCTTTGCCGACGGAGAGGCTTCCAAAACATTCGACGTGCCTATTATAGACGACAGCTTGTACGAGCCTGCGGAAACAGTCAAGATTACCTTGAGCAGACCGACAGACGGCGCCACTCTGGGAGCCCGGAAAACGGCTGTTTTGAGCATAACCGACGACGACGAGTCCAACGGTCAGTTTGAATTTTCCGCCGCTTCGTACACGGTGGCGGAAGACGAAGCGACCGGATACGCAACGATTACAGTCAACCGGATCGGCGGCGACCACGGGGCGGTCACGGTAAGATACGCCACCAGCAACGGAACGGCCAAAGCCGGCGCGGACTATAAGGCGGCCAACGGCACCCTGAATTTTGCCGACGGAGAGACTTCGCAGACGTTTGAGGTAGATATTAATAACGAAGACTTGAATGAGCCTACGGAAACGGTCAAGCTCACCTTGAGCAGGCCAGCCGGGGGCGCCGCTCTCGGCTCCCAAAAAACAGCGCTATTAAGAATTACCAACGACGACTCGGCAACTGGCGAGATAGAATTCTAACAATTAGTGTATTATGAAACTAGTTTTTGAAAATGTAAAACCTGCCAGCTCCTAATAGGAACGGCAGGTTTTAAACTTTCATGCAGCTCATATCGGGGTATCGCCAACATTTTAACGAGAATATACTCTAAGACATATATTACCATTTTTATATAGTGGTCTGCAGTGGCCTCAACGAATCCAGCGTTGTTGTGTTCGTAAATCAAAGGTGTATTCTCCCAGGAAGTTAATGTGTTCCCATGCAAGAGGGGAAACGTGCGGCAGTAGTTCTTTAACCCTTTCGTCTGTTTTTAACTGCTTAGTCGCTTCTGTGAGATAAACCGTATTCCAAATGCTAATAGCATTAATCAGTATATTTAAGGCACCGATTTCAATGCCTGCATGGAATGTGGCACCTGTGCCAGAATTTGCCTGCCCGCTATTGATGTCGGGATCGGTTGCGCATCGGGACTCATCAACGAATGGTTTCTTGAACAAAGTTACTATAGTTCCCTTAAGAAATGCTGCGGATGAGAAATTGCTTCAGGTCAATTGATCAATCTATTCTGTTTGTGTTTTATAGCGAAGGATTTCCCCGTTGAACAATTCCAACAAGAACTTGGCTTTTTCTCGCATTAATTCGTCCTCGCATCCCAGAAATTGAGAAAACGCATCCTCTTTTATAAGGGCGGCCTCGTCCAAAGTCTTCCCTTTCACCAATGTACAAAGAATCTCTATGGCTACGTTGGTTGTTGGATCGCTGATACATTCATACTTGATATCAGAAATAAGGTTATCGACCACCTGGATATAGAGATACAAGAAATCGTCCGTATTTCCACAGACGGGGCTGACTTCTCCGAAAGTTTTCAGGGAAATGGATGCATTTTCGAGTTTACCTATATATTCAAATCCCGTTTTTAATAATCTATGGTAATACGTCATAACTGCTTCGTGCATTGCGTTCTCCTCCTTTATTCGCTTGACTTAAATCTCAGATATAGCCGCGCTCTTTGGATATCACATCCAGTGTTTCTGGGAATATTCGACATTCATCCATGGTATTGTAGAAGTAGCAGGAAACCTTAGCAAAAACTATATAACAGAGCAGGAGCTGCAGCAAATGCAACTCCTGTTGATACCCATCAACCGCTTCAGCATAGACGAACTACCGATTTCAATGCCTGCATGGAATGTGGCGTCTATACCAGGAATTTTCCTGTCCCCGCTATACGTGTTGATGCCGGGATCGGTTTACGCATCGGGGCTCATCAGCGAATGACTTTTTGAACAAAGTTTCTATATTTCCCTTAAGAAATGCTGCAGATGAGAAATTGCTTCAGGGCAATTGATCAAATCTATTCTGCTTGTGTTTTATAGCGAAGGATTTCCTCGTTGAGTAATTCCAGCAAAAACTTGGCTTTTTCTTGCATTCCTTCGTCCTCGCACCCCAGAATTCGAGAAAACGCATCTTCTTTTATTAGGGCAGCTTCGTCTAAAGTCTTCCCTTTCAACAATGTACAAAGAATCTCTATGGCTACGTTGGTTGTTGGATCACCGATACACTGATACTTGATATCAGAAATGAGGTTGTTGACCACCTGGATATAAAGATCCATGAAATCGTCCGTGCTTGCACCACAAGCGGCGCTGACATCTCCTAAAGTTCGCAGGAATATAGATGGATTTTCGAGTCTACCGGTATACTCGGATCCCGTTTTTATTAATCTCTGGTTATACGCTATAATATTTTCGTGCATTTCGTTCTCCTCCTTTGTTCACTTGACTTAAATCTTAGATATAGCCGCGCTCTTTGAATATCTCATCCAGCGTTTCCAAGAATATCCTGCACTCATCCACGGTATTGTAGAAGTAGCAGGAAACCCGGTACACCATTCTATGCTCACTGTGTGATATGGGGCGGGTCCATTCCGGTCCGAACTTCTCGTTAAAATAGGAATGCACACAGAAAACACTGTCCCTGATCATAACGTTATTCTTTTCGCTGAGATCGACGGCCATCCCCACCGCATTCGGCCGTTTGACCTCGAAGGTCAAGATTCCGCCCCTTTGTGACGCATCTTGTGGGCCGACGATTCTGAACCATCCCGTATCCCCATAACGGTTCATCAGTTCCTCGGTCAGAAAACGGTTCAAACCGGCCTCATGGTCCCTTATCCTGTCCATTCCAATCTGCTGCAGGTATTGGACAGTTATTCCTGAGGCAATCTGGGCGGGGTAATTCTGGATTCCTGCTTCGAATCTATACGGCGGAAGCATAAGGGCGTAGGAATGATATGTCGAATCGGCGACCGTTCCACCGCCCAGGATGACAGGCGCGACCACATGATCTGCCTCATCCTCTTCATGGGGATTCTGTCCAAGAAGTTCTTTTTTCCCATAAAGCACACCCACCCCTCGTGGCCCACACATCTTATGAAGTGAAAAAGCCAGGAAATCGACGTCCAGGTTCTGAACGTCAATCGTTTGGTGGGGCACGGCCTGAGCGCCATCAAGGAGTACCAGGGCACCGTATTGATGTGCTATTTTGGTTATTTCTCTTGCAGGAATGGTATAACCGGTTACGTTTGACGTGCAGGAAATACTGACCAATCTGACCCGGCCAGTTTTCATCTTCCGCTCGAAAGCATCGAGGTCAAAGTTATCCTGATCATTGGGTAATGTAAAATCAACCTTGATACGTCCTGCTTTCTGCAACTTCAGCCAGGGAAGCAAATTCGAATTGTGTTCCTTATCGGTCAGTAAAACAACATCCCCGGGCTGGAACGGGAAACCAAGCGCCACCGTGTTGAGGGCATGAGTTGTATTGAGGGTAAAGATGATTTCTTTTTCAGAACCGGCGTTGATAAACTCGGCTATAATCTGTCGTGAGCCCTTTATGCCCTTTCCGGGATTTCCTTCAATTCGTTCGGAAACCTCTTGGGCAAACCAGTGACGGCTTCTTGTGCCGCTGCATGAGGGATATTCCATATAATACTCTTGAATTGACTCAATGACCTGTCTGGGCACCAAGGTTGTGCATGCATTATCCAGGTAAATGGGAGGTTTCCCCTTTCGCTGTCTCTTAAGTGAGGGAAAGTCTTCTCTACATTCCTCAATGGATTTTCTGCTATCCATGCTTTCCACCTCGTCCTGGTAACTCTTGATAATTATATAGAAGGATCTCTGATGATGGGCGATGCCATTAAGTCTGTATCACCCCGCCCCTTACAGCAACTGCGAGTTCCAAGGAACCCACAGTTGCTGTGTAATTTAATTATGTTCTACTCGGTTAATATTATTGAGTTAGTTGGGCAACTTTCTTCACATGCGCCGCAATCAAGACAGGCATCGGGGTAGACAACTGTCGAAATTTCTTTGATTTCAAATACCTTGGGCTCTGCCGGACACAATTCATAGCATGTTGCGCAAGCAATACACGTCTCACCATTTACAACTGGATAAATGCTGTAACCCCAAACATGCGGCATATTGCTGACCTCCCTTTTTCTGCCCTTACCAATTTGAACCTTTATTACTGTTAACCTCGGCATAAAAATAACCTTACTTTGTCCCCCTTATCGGCAGACTTGATGTGTAGGTCTGAATGTACGCTTGTGGCTGCAAATGCTACGCAAAAACTTTCCAAGATCTCAGTCTTCCTTAAGTAACTCTTCCAAGATTTCAACAGAATCCTGTACGAATTTAGGGCACACGGAGGTAAAGAGGTTCTTATCTATAGCATACTTTATCCCTTCAGAAGTACTAATGTCACATTTTATTAAATCCTTGCAAATT
>JGI12104J13512_1002071_pt1 | contig 13374 bp, 12 predicted proteins | sample TerdegcTABiofilm_FD_13512 | JGI IMG/M metagenome (IMG submission 13512)
GCCGAGAAAGAAACGGTCCACGCCCAGTTGACCGAGAAAGATGGACAACAAAAGGGCGGTGAGCCAGTCTTTGCCTTGAGCCGGCGTTTGGTTGGTTTCGGTTGACATAAATAACTCCTTGTTTGGTTGGGGCTATCATATAGAATTACCAGTAACTGTCAATATGTTTCATCTTTGGTGTCCCGGTTTTCAACGGACGATGCCAACCGCCGCTTGGTGTTGTCAATTGTAAAGTGTAGTTCCCGGCTTGATGAGTATTCAGGAGCGGGCGATAATTTCAGCGCTTACCTTTCATAACAGCCGATGTCAACGCCACCACCCTGAGGTCGGGGTTGATATTCGCGGTCAAAACCCGGTGCGACTGAGGCATCACCGGCATCAACCGCCGGGCTGCTGGTGTTTAAATGGTAGTCGCCGGCGCTCTGCCAGCCGGTGCGGACAAAGAGCGGATTGCCGTAGATGTTGCCGGTACCAATCTGGCTGACCTCAGCCGCAGTGTAGGTTGTATCACCATGGATTAACAGCCGGTCGTCTTGCGGTGTGTAGAAAAGGTTGTGGTGGATGTCGTAGTTCACGGCAGTGCCAAGCCAGAGTGCGGGCGCATTTGCTCCCCGGCTGGAAAATATCGTGTTGACAACACGCAAAAAAACCGGCACCGCAGGGTTGTCGTACTGGATATGCATCAAGTAATTTTCGCCCAGTGAATCGTCAACCGTGCAGTTCACGATTTCAAAATGGGCGTGCGCGTTCTCGGTACTGATGACAAGCGGCGACCAGGGCGTAGTGGTGTTGTCGCCATCGCCCCGGCCATAAATCAGGGTGTTTACCACCCTTGAAGAGTCGCCCCACAGTTTTACGCCGTCACAGGAGTTGCTGGCAACCAGGCATTCGTGGATGTAGGTGCGCTTTGCCTTGGAGTCCAGGCCATCGCCGTAGTTGTGAGTGACGGTCGTGTTGGCAATCTCAATCGGTCCTTCGGACGCCTCAATACCAAACCCATCGGGTCGGTCATAAGGTCGGTTAGAACCGTTGCCACCCTGATAGTAATGGCCGCTGTAAGAAAGGTCACAGTCTTTAATCAGCACATTGCGCAAACCACCCTGTTGTCCTGCCGGACCGCCAATACAGCCAAATCCGCAGTAGGTAAACTGGCAGTTGATGATTTGCAAATCGTTGGCATCGCCGATATCAACGCCAAACTCGTCAATGTGATGGACTTTGATGTCTTTCAGAACAATATGGGCAATTGGACCATTGGTGCCGGTAAAGGCTTCGCGAAACTGCCGACCGTTATTGCTGGTTATTTCCAGATTTTCAATCCGGAGATACTGACAGTTGGATATGTCAAAGGCGGCGAGCAGGTTGTTTTCACCGGCGATTACGGGCGTGCGGCTGCGGTCGCGGGCAAACACCACAAGGGTGTCACCCGGTTGAAGCTGTGCTACCGCATAACTGAGCGTCTGAAAGGGCGCGGTAACGGTGCCCGGATTTGTGTCACTGCCGTCCGGTGCCACATAGTATTTGCCCGTATGGTTGCCGCCGATGATGGTCACCCATTGCTGAGCGGTACCTGAGGGCGGGAAGACGATGTCGGACTCCCGGCTTAACAGATAGTCGTAATCGCCCTGCGGCGCTGGTGCTTTACAGCGCAAAATGGCAAGCAGAACGAACAAGAACACATAGACCTTTTTCAATTAGCCTCCTTGTATTCATTTTAGAATGGCTTTATTGCCGCCAATTTTCCTGAAGCGTTGCGCATAGCACAAGTTGCCCGGGTCGGCGGAATCTGGGTTAGTGCCTTAGTGCACGAAATGCAAAGTTTGTTATAAGGCATCGTCTTCAAACTCTTTTTCCATTAACCTTAACTCCTGTATCAGCCGCTCACGCTTTCTTTGATAACCGGCAAGCGTGCGCTCAATCTGGTCGTCCTTCTTCTCCCGGGATTGTAATTTTGCAATGATGTGTTCAAGTTCAGTTAGCGCCGACTTTCGAACCCAATACCGGAAATAACTTTGGACCTCAGTGTCAATCTTCAGAACATCAAACGACCGGCCCTGACCTATTTGCCGGTCTGTACTGGTGTCATAACAGACCCAGTGTCCCTTCTCGCCCCAGATATAAGCACCCGGCGCGAACTCCTTTGCCAGCTGCGCCACATCGTCCTTTGTGATGTCGGGAATGAAAAGCGAGCGTTCTGGTACACCGCCCCAATAACCTTTAATCGGGACATATCCATAGCCCATTTCCCTGACCCTCTCCATCAGTTTTGCCATCGCCGCAAGATTTTCCTTTTTGGGTCGGTCGCGAAAGGCGGACACAATCCCAAAACGCCCGTTTTTGAATTGGTGCGACAACCGCCGCAGCGCGAGCTCTAACAGCATCTTCCCTAAAAAATCGTCCGGGTGCGCCACAATCATATCAACCCAATATATTTATGCGTAATCTGCGGTCAAGCAGGATAAACGATTCAGTAAATCTGGCCTTGGGTAAACCTGAGCATCTCTTCAACCAGACCCTCTGGCAATTTAGCGAAAGGAGTTTGTTCGGGGCTTTGCATAATTATTCTCCCGAATATTTTAAACCTTTTTCTTTCAATAACCTTATTAAATAATTTTCGCCATTTGATAATATATTTAAAGAATTCTTATTCACAATTTCTTCAAATTTCTCTTGTACCTTTCGAGCCAGATCTTTATATTCTTCATCGGTATAAAGTTCACCTACTTGTTTGCTACCACTGGAATTAAGTTTATCCGCACTTTTGAATATCCATTCACTATGCATATCAAGTTTCAAAACAGCCAGAATAGCTTTATAATTTCTACATCTGTAATTTTGTAATCCTTTGTAATCTTTCTTAGAGAAGTTAATGGCATTTTTGGAAGTAGTTTTCACTTCAATGGCATATTTATTGGTCTGATCATCAATAACTATATCTACCCCTTCTACATTTCTTACTTCAATTTTTTCAGGTGGGAATATATAAGACAGCGCTAATGCAAGGAAATTTTGGCAAATCTGCCCGAATACTTTTTCTTTGCGTTCATTTTTTATTTTAGTGAGGTTGTTGTAAGTATCAGTGTCCACTTCTCTGTTAACCTCTTTTTATCACTTCAGGTCCATGATGTGGATTCCATGACTTAAATTCATAAATTGTTTTTTGTTTTTTTATCCTTTTTTCTGCTGATTCAAATAATTCTCCATCCATAGTTGATATAATCAGATTTTTCTTTTCGGCAATTGTATTAAGCAAATCAGTAAGTTTCTCCTTTTCTTCTTTTCCCAAACTTTGGGATGGGTCATCAAAAATTAAAAAGGAAAATGGAGAAATTGCTGTTTCTGCAATGGAAAGAAAAACACTAAGGGCAAGGGAATTTAACTGTCCCTGGCTTAAAATTGGTGTTACATATTTGCTTTGATTGTCTTTAAAAGAATAGTTATTACCACCCGTTCGTTTATCTTCTTCTACTTCTATTTGTAATTCTGTTATCTGAGGGTGTTGTGTTAAAGATTTGAAATTCTCGCTCACTTTAACTCTTATTGAATCAATTTTATCTTGTGCATCTTTTTGAGAGGTCTTTTTCACTTGCGCAACAATATTTTGAAGTATATCTTTGAGCTTCTTTAATTCCTCCGCTTTGTGCCTTAAGTTCAGCCATTCATTTGTTTTTTCTACTTCACGAGCGTCTTCTCTTTTTTTCTTCAGCCCAATTAGCCCTGAAAGCTTTTCGACCATGGTGAATTTATTTTCAATCTCTGTCAGATGGGCTTGTTTTTTTTCAACCCCCTTTTTAAGTTCCTCTTCCAGTCTATTTATTTCATCCTCTTTAGCCTTAAGGCAGTCACCAATATCATCTCTTTCTGTTAAGTTGAACTTTTTTCTTAAAGTGGCTTGTAATTTATTAAAACTTTTTTCTGCTGCATCGTACGTTTTCTTTAACGTTTCTGCCTCATCGATCAACTTTTCAGTGTCTTTTATTTGTTCTTGTAAATTTTTTATTTCATCATCTAATTTTTTTAATCCTTCTTCAAATCTTTCACTATATTCTTTTTCAAGGTGTCCCACAAGGTTATCTGTTTTAGAACCGCAAACAGGACATTTATTTTTATCTGTAACTACTTCTGATTTTAGATAATCCAAAGCATCTCTAATTATACTACCAAGCTGGCTTATATTTTTTCTTTCCTGCTTCTTCGATTCAATGTTCCTTCCTGCTTCTTCCTTTTTATTTTTAAGTTGTTCTAAGGAGCCATACTTTTCAACAAACTCTTTGAACCTTTTGCGGCTTTCTTCGCAATCACTCTTTAATATATGATAGTCAGAAAGGTTTTTCTCAATTTCCATCCTCTCCTCATATAATTGTTTTTGTTTTTTAACATCAGGCATTTCAGAGCGAAGTCTTGTGATCTCTTTTTTCCCTATTTCTATGAATTTATTTGCATCATCGGAAGATATGTTACTAAACACGTCAGACAGATTAATATTTAAAACATTGCTAAAATTAATCAGTTCTTTTTTTATTTCAGCACACATACGATTTATGCCGCTATCAGAAATTTTTTCGTAAGAAATACCTTTTTGTGATAGCTCGTTTTCCAAAGCCAAAATCTGTTCCTGCCAAAACTGAACTTTTGCTTTAATCTGCTGGGCTAAAGAATTAAGCTCCTGCTCAAGCTCATCTGGCTTTATTTTTGCCAGATCTATACCTTCTATTATATTTCTATATTCGGAAAGCCCAAGAAGTCTATCTATCGCCTCATTTCTATCCTTAGGCTCTTGGGTTAACATAAATCTTATTACCTCCTGATGTTGATAAACAGAAGACATAAAATCTTTAAATGTAAAGTACTTAAGCAGGGCATTTAATTTTTTATTAGCCTCATCATATTCTAAGACATTTCCATCAGAGGATATTATGGAGAATTTCTCTTTTGTTTTACTTACCCACGTTCTTTCTAGGGTATAATTTTCACCGTTTTCCTCAATTTCCACTTTAACAATACATTCTGAACTATTTCGGTTTTTGACTTCCCAATCAATTCTTTCTCTTATGCCAGTCTCTTTACCTATTATTTTATTACCAAAAAAGCACCATTCTATAGCGTTAAGCAAACTGCTTTTGCCGCTTCCATTTTCACCAAAAAGGATTACCACAGGAGCAGATAGATTAAATTCCTTTTTCTCTTTGAAACCCCTGAACCCGGTAATTTCAATATTTTTGAGTTGCATAATCATCCCCCCATCTGGTTTTCTAGCTGTTTTTTAATTTTTTCGAAGTCTTTTTTTATCTGTTCTATTTCTTTATTCACTACCCTTTTAATTCCTTCCCCTCCATCCTGTAAAAATGCATTGTAAATTTCTTCAAATAATTTTTTTTCGTGTTCATCTTTGAGATTCGCCAAAATTTTTTCTTTTGTTTCCATTGTTCAAACCTCCTTTATTAATTTTTCTGTTTTCTTAAAAAATTCGTCCCTTCAGGCATTCTTTCTGCTCTTTGTATAGCCCACCTTTCTTTCCAGCTTTCAAATAGCTTATTTAAAGGCAGATCAATCCAGATTGGTTCTTCTCTCTTAGGGATAAGTTCTCTTAAATTTTTGAAACCAAGATATTCCAATTTGGGTCGGTCATTTCCAGCGCAGTCAATCGCAAAAGAATATGGGTGAGATGTAATAACAGTATCTGGTGAGTTGTCTTCTAAATTAAGGTGCCGCGCATCGCCGATTTCAGATTTTGCATTACCAATTTTGACATCAGGCTTACCTTCTGTCTGTTTCCCGGGCATTATATGCCGGGTTAGAGGTACTGCCCGTGCTTCTATTTTAACCTTTCGACTCGGCATCGCCGAAATATAATTAATAAAAATTAAAAGTCAAGAAATGCAAGCATTTTAATTCCATTTCCCGGGATGCAATTCAGGGTCCTGTTTGTAATTAAAATGGATTTTTGCGCCGGGAGCCGGTTTGCCGAGGACTTTTGCGACGATTTCGGACGCGGTGGTGTATTCGGGGTAGTGGGTGTAGACATAGCGAAGATGGTAAGGGCGGTTGGTTAATTTTAATGGCGCGTTTGTTCATCAGCAGGATAAGCAAAGCGAAATCAAACTTTTTTATGCTGTCAGGCGAAGAGCGTCAAACATCTTTCTTTTCCCACCTGTAGAGCCTTCTTGCTTTTTCCATACAGTCATTATAGGTGGTTTTGCTTCTCAGGAATGAATATTTCTCGTCATTAATGTATTCGCGATATTTTCCCCTCTTAAATGTTTCGCTAAAGATAAAACGTATTTTCTTTGAGGCTATATCTTTTAACAGTTCCGTGTACTCCCCCTGAATTATCAACGAATCCCCGTACTTCTCAATGTATTCTTTCAACTTTTTGTCGTTCAAAAGACCTTGAATTAACAATGCCCATAATAAGTTTCTCGACTTAGTCACATAATAATACTTATTTTCACCCCTGCTAAGAATTTCTCCAATGATACTGGTAAGTCTGTACTGTATTTTATAGCAGAGAATCAATTTTCTGGCATCTACATGGAGATATTTATCCTTAAAAGTACTTTTGTAATAGTTTTCATTTTCAAAAACTTCGCTTATTTTTGACATTTTATCAATTTCGCCCTGGATAGCCAGAAGTGTTTGGGCAAATTTTTTGATTTCAATAGCTTTATCATCGTTTATACCCATTTGTTCCAGATCCTCATTAGTCAAGTTTTCAAAAGCATTTTCCCTTCGCTCGTAATAGATGTGTAATTCTTCTCTAAATTTATCTTCAAAACTCGATTGTATTAAGTCATTGGCCCTTAAATTCCAAGGCATGATGGGGTTTTGCCTGTTATTGTTTATTGTGACCTTGTTAAGAAACTCATCCTGTGAAGACTTAACAATACGCGCCATTACTTTTATCTTGGATAATTTTTCTGATAGTCGAGTATCTGTTTTATTTTCTTCTACAAAGCGCTTCAAAGTCATCACGGTTTGGGCACCATTTAATACCCTTGGTTCAATCATCAACATAGTATTGTCGTTTTGAACTAAATGCCCGGCGGTTAACGATATTCCATTGTGATAAAAAGTAAAATTTTCGATGGGTTCTTCTTCGGCGACGATTCTCTTCAGTGAACGCTTTATTTCCCGATTTGTTGCTTTTCCTTCGTCTAGTCCTGACCGGATATTCTTGTGGAACAGTTTTTCTCCCAAATCATTGTACATTTCAAGCAATTTGTTGAGGGATATAAAGGTTATAATCAGTTCGTTTTCACGGGATGACAATTTTAATGGATTTTCGCACTGAATCTCGTACTTATGAGATTCTTTCTTTTGAACTACTTCACTTACCAATCTTTGATTGGAGATGTATTGAAAAACTAAGCCAACTTCGCGGTTAAAGAAGCTATTAATAAGATGTGTTTTACTTTCCAGGTCTTCTTGCAGGTTGGCAAGAACTTTACTCTGCTCGGCTTTTTTGGGGTCGCCATCGAAGACAAAATGGATGAATATTCTGTTAATAATATCTCGATTCTCCAAGATGCAACTTCTGAGTTTAATTAATACTTGATTTTTGTTCCGGTCTTGAGGTGGATTACCAAAAACTCTTTCTAAACCATCTTTTATTAGCCTTTGAAAAGAGTCTTTAAATAACAGGGGGTTTGAGGACCACTTGAACTGGTACAAATACAGATTTTTTCTTTCTTGGTCAAAAAAGAAACCATCAATACCGTAGTCGTTTCCCCCAAAGGCAACAAATTGAGCGGCATCATCGAGTGTCAGATTGAATTTCTTGGACAAATACAACAAGCCAAAATAGTCTTCTTTGCGTCCTTCATACCGCCTACTCAAGTTTTTGTAGGCATCATTGATCTCGGCTTGGGTTATCTTGGTTATCATCCTTATCACCTCCAGCAATGATCTGTATATCTTTTAATGACAGATGCGGGGAGATATAATTGCAGTGTAGGGTCGATATTATTCACAATTTTTATACCTTTCGTACCCTTTACTGCTTTATGCACATTTTATATTTAATTTTTCTAAAAAGTCAAGTAAAAAATTGGTTGGGATTACGATTAGAAATATCACATAATGTTTCGAGCATAAAAGGAGTTTTTGTGAAATTTTGGGTGAGTGAAAGCGAATCTTTTATGCTGGGTTATATGAAATGGCGGTTTCATCATTTTGTTATTATTAATACTTTAGTAACTGCAGTATATGTTTTTCTTCCAAAAGTAAAAACAATCTCATCTTTCTTTGAGACCGTCTCGTTGTTAAAGAAATTATCAATCTTTTGGAATACAAGAGCAAAATCTCTTTTTAATTCCCAACTTCTTTCAGGATTATCTTTATCCAATAAGACAACAAACAATCTGTTATCAGAGCCGAATCTTTGAGCACCTTGATTTTCATACATCCAAACTGCTAAATCAGAAGGATTCCTTACGGCATCATTAGGATTATATCCACGCGGGAGATTGGTCACTTTTAAATCAAATGGCTGACCATCAAAGAAAATATCAATTCCTTTTATATTTTTGATAGTAGGAATTACTCTCCTATGAGTGCTTATATGTTCTTCAATTAAGACTGTTGTCCAATGATTAAACCAAGTGCAAACCACATAATTTGTCACATCATCTTGAAGTTTTGCTTTAACATTATTCAATAAATCTTCGTAGCGCACAATCCTTCTTACATATTCAGTTTGTATCTTTTGGTCTAATTGCCCTTGAACCACACCCCAGGAAAAAGTTTTTACTTTCAAGAGTTCTTTCCTCAAGTCTTCATCAGAAATAATTATTCTTCGTTCTTGAATCCTCTCGGTGTATTTTTCCTTGATAAATTCATCAATTACTTTCTCCTGTGGATGCTTTTCTAATATTCTCTTAATAATCTCTGCTGCCGGCCCCTTGCTGAAAACTCCTAAATTTTGGCCAAGCATTTTTAAATCTGGCAAGGGGATACAACCAAGTTTCAAATTCAAAACTTCTTTTGGGCTTAATAAAGGCATAGTTTTTATCTCCTATTTTTTCTTAAAGAGCATAATGTATTCATGCTTAAAGATATAAAATCCGCCAACTAATGCTCTGTAACGCCAGAGTTCTTTTTGATTTCTCTTTGCCCTTGTTTCTTCAAAATTTTTTACAATTATACTTTTTAGCGAGTATCCTCTTTTTAATACTTCCTCCATGCAGTAAAATCCCAATGGTATCCATTCACCTTTAGAATATTTGTCACCAATAACCAACACAAAGTAGCGTCCCTTCTCTAAATATGGGGTTGCATTTTCCACAACTGCACCAAACATTTTTAAAAATTCGCCTGTATTTTTTGCATTTGAAAGGTCTTTCTCATCTTTTGAAAACTTGATAATGTCGTGATAGGGAGGATGCATAATAAGAAGTTGGACTTGGCGTACATTGTATCTATCCAGAATTTGTTTTATATTTATTGTCCTGCTATCGCCAATAATTACTTCACCGATTACATTGTATTTATTTTGTTCTTTTTCGATCAGTTCTTTCGCCTTTTGTGCTACCTCAGGATTTAACTCTATTCCAATTCCGTTCCTGCCTAATCTTCTGCACTCAATTAAGGTTGTTCCACTTCCAACAAAAGCATCTAAGACCCAGTCTCCTTTTTTCGTATATCTTAACATCATCTGGTGAGGAATTTGAGGAATGAAATTTCCCCAATACCAGCCAAGATGCGCACCTGAAGTATCTCTCTTATCTAATATCCAGAGGCTATCAGTAATAAGTTCGTCATATTCTTTCCACCTTAAAAGATTTATGTCGTTGATTTTACTTGTTTTGACTTTTTGGACTCCGTTTTCCAATCTTTTTAAATAATACTTAGCCCTTTCTATTGTTTGAGACTCAAGGATTTGATTTAATTCAGCAATCAAAACATCTTTGCGTAAAGAGATCGTATCTCCGTTGGTGTCAATATTTAGCAGAGCTTCTTGGTCTTTTTGGGGATTAGTTATAATGTCTTTTAATATCAATGTTCTATTTTTGATAAAATTTAGATCGTTTAGGGTAGTAAGTTCGGATAAAACCGCAATAAATTTTTCTTTATTTAATATCACCGCTCCATAAGTAAGCGGAATAGCTTCTAAATTTTCTACTGTTGTTAATTGAGCAGTGTCGTTAGTTTTCATATCCCCCTGCCTTTATATTTATTTTGAACCCGCAATTTCATATAACGGTATCGGTGTTTGTGAAGTCCGCCAAAGGCGGAATTTGGCTGAGTGCCCTGGAGAATTTTTGTTCTTTGGTCATAGGCTCAATGTCCTGTTTGCTCTATAATGCCTGCCGCCTTTTATTCGTGGCCTTAATCTAACCACGGGTAGTCAGTCTGTCAACTTTGGAGCCGGTTTGCCCAGGACTTTTGCGACGATTTCGGACGCGGTGGTGTATTCCGGGTAGCGGGTGTAGACATAGCGAAGGAGCTGGGTTAAGGGAAGGGTGCCGAAGATGAAGGCGGTCTGTGCATCGGCACCTAGTAGAGGATATTGAGCCATTTGTTTCTTGCGAACCGCGCAAAACCAAAACCCCGCCATTTTGCGGGTAGGTTGTCAAAAGGAATGGCGTCTGTGATGTTTTGTAAGTATAAGTTAGACATAACATAATATTAAGCTATCAAGAAAAATTTAAATGGTAATCTCACAATTTTGTCATTTACCAGCACTGGAGTGCCTTCTTTATAACAAATTACAATTCCATAGTTATAACCATTTATGACTTTACCTGTGCTTTCTATTTGTTTCACCCCTGTGCTATGTTTTCCATACCCAACTTCCACAATTATTTTTTTATCTTTCCCGAGTCGCAAAACGAAGTCAGCACCTCCGGCGGAAGAATCATACATAACTTCAAATTCGCCGTACTTTTTCGCCTTTTTACAAAAATCCTTTGTGAAAAGCAATGCTAAATAATCTTCAAGAATTTTCCCTTTAACTTCAGGTGGGATAATACCGTTCAAGATACTTGTCCTTAGAGAAGGCGAGATGAACAAAAATTTTATTGGTTTTCTTACCTTTCTGAATTTTTCTCCATAACTTTTTATTTCGACTAGAAGCCCCGCCTGGACTAAGGAGTCGAGTACAGCTCTAACCGGCCTATAATCCAATTTTAATGTGCTGCATAATTTATCAATATCCGTGCTGTCAGAACTGGCAATTAAGTAAAGCAGGTCTTTTATTTTAGAAATGGTTTCCGAACTAAATCTTCTCATATCAAGTATATCTTTAGTTATCAATTTATCAATGACCCCCGAGACCAATTCAAAGATAATCGATTTCTTATTTTTTAATTTAAGAAGAAACGGGAACCCACCAAAATATAAAAAATCATCTTCTGCATTGATTGGCAGGTTGCTGAAATAATTAGAAATTTGTTTTTCGCTACTTTTATAAAATTCAAATAATTGTTTAGCATCTTTGCTATTCAAAATCGCCTCAATAATGTTATCCGACAAACCCGATTGCGGATAAACCTTATCCTTCAATATTTCGTATTCATTAAACTTAAGCGGATATAGTTCATCTAAAAGAGTTCGTCTGGACAAATCCGGGTTTAACTTTATTTTTAATGCTGAGGAACCGGTTGCAATAACCAGAATATTATTGTGGCTTTTTGTCGCATCAAAAAGATTTTTTAAAAACAACCCCCATTTCTCGTCATAGTGAACTTCATCCAATAGAATTAACAACTTCTTCTTTAAATCAACAAATCTAACATTATTTACCTCTTGATAATAATTAAAAAAATCATACAAACTAATGCCTTCTCCAGAAAGCCTGCTGACATCCAAATAAATTTTTTCATAATTCTGAGTGATTACATTTCTATAACTTGATTTCTTATGAGGCCAAATAAATTTAGGCGCATAGTATAGTTGGGCCAAAATTGTTGTTTTGCCAACCCCCCTTAAACCAGATAAAAGGTTTATTTTTTCTATTTCTTCTAACCTATTGCCGGCAAATTTTTCTAAAAGAGCTAGGTAATGAGAAAAAATATACCTCGTCGGATTCAGTTTTTTTTCTTCGTCATAGATGTAGCCGTGAAACAGCTTATCTATCTCCGAGACCCAGAGACGATAAAAATACTCTATTTTCTCTCTATTAGACTCCATATATTTCAATTGTATTACAATCCAATCAAATGATCAAGTTCAATTGTATTACAATCCAATCAAAACCACTCTCACCAACTCAACGGCTTTACAAATTTATAATCCAAATCTTCAATGTTAATTTTTGTCCCGTCTTCAAACTCCACTTCATGTTCTTTTATTTTCTTAATCCATTTACCAGTAAGATTAGATAAGGTTTCGGCAATGTCTATGTTTGGCATAAAAGCTTTGTTACAAGCACTACCAGTAAAATGATTGCTAATATCAATGTCCCTACTTGAAGCCAAACAAATAAGGTGCAAGATTCATTTGGAATATTTTTTTGCATTTCTTTGACCTTTTCTGAAATGTTATCTTTATTAATTTCCTCCTTCACAATTCCTTCTACAATAGCGAATTTAGCGCAGCTCCATTTCTTAAAGTAGAAGTAGTCAATAAAAAATTGACCAATGCCAAAAATTAAAGAGAGGGTTAAAAATATAAAAGCGTGTATAAGAATACATCTATCGCAAATGCTGATTTTCTTGGTGAAATCGCCGTTTCCGAAAACAATTGCTAAAACCGAAAGGAAGGCGGCGTCAACGAGGATAAGTTGTCTGGTTAGTTCTCTAAAAACTTCATTTGTTTCTTTTCTATAGCTTTCAGCGTAATCCTCAAATTTTCTCTGTTGTTCTTTAAGATAATCACTCATTATTTTACTTGCGGTCAGCCCTATTTGTTCCACCGCCTTGGTTGCTTTGCGAATCTGGTTTGTCACCCCCGGAGGTTCCTGTTGCATTCCCCGATGAATCGGGTTTATGATTCGGTGGCGGCGGGTCTGGATAAGTTCGACCTCCAATCCCCTTGCGTATATTTCCTGCTGTTTTTTTTGGGTTTTTGTCATCTATCATATCCTTACCTCCTAAAACTTAATTTCTGTTCTTTGGTCATAGGCTCAATGTCGTGTTTGCTCTATAATGCCTGCCGCCTTTTATTTGTGGTTTTAATCTAACCACGGGTAGTCAGTCTGTCAATTTTGGAGCCGGTTTGCCGAGGACTTTTGCGACGATTTCGGAGGCGGTGGTGTATTCGGGGTAGCGGGTGTAGACATAGCGAAGGAGCTGGGTTAAGGGGAGGGAGGCGAAGTTGGTTTTGACAATCTGTAAGCCGGGGAGGAGGTTTTTTTTCTGCCGGGAGGCGGTCTGGGCGAGAAGGCGGGCGATTTGTTTGCCCTGCGGGGTGAGGGTGAAGGCGAGGTTGACGGCG
>JGI12104J13512_1002092_pt1 | contig 13274 bp, 11 predicted proteins | sample TerdegcTABiofilm_FD_13512 | JGI IMG/M metagenome (IMG submission 13512)
AGACGCTCGCGACACCGTCCGCATCCGCTCCGGAAGTCTCCTTTCGGGCGGCTTCCGCTCCGCCGGTTCCGCTGGCGGTCCGGAGCTGTTCCCGGGCGTCGTAGACGCCGTCGAGGCGGGGATCGGGCTGGAAGAGCGTCACCGGAAGGAGCGCCGCGAGCTCCCGGACCAGGTTCAACTGGGCGGAGGTGAAGGAGAGAAAGCCCACGAGCACCAGCTCGGAAGGAAGGGCGCGGATGCCCTGGGGGCGGGGGATTGCCCGGCCTTCTTCCGCTGGAAGGGACTGCATTGAAGCGGGCGCCGTGCGGAGGCGCGCCAGAAGATCCCGCGTCAGGGAGGGCACGGCGGCGCTGTCCGCGAGTCCCTGGTGCTCCAGATAGTCCAGGTAACGGTGGTAGAGACGGCAGAGGAGTGCCGCCGCCGGGTCGTCCTTCGGACAGGGAGGCGGAGAGGGCGCTTCCGCCGCGGAGGTGAAGGTGCCGCAGGCATCTCCGCACCCCAGGGAGAGTGCCAGGTCCCGGGGGGAGACGTCCTCCCGCAGCAGCTCCCGGATCTGTTCGCCCAGGATCGTCACGAAACCGCGGTGCCGCAGCGGCGGGGGCACTGTTCCCGCGGCGGTGCGGCGTTCCTCCGCCACCAGCAGGGAGAGAATGAGGTGATGGTCCGGAGGATCGATCTGTCGCCGCAGGATCTCCTCTGGAGCGAGCAGGTCCGCCGCATCGCGGTAGAGATCGTTCCAGAGCCGAATCCGCGGTCGCTCCCGGGAAAGCGTCGCGGGTTCGGGAAGCAACGCCCGGAGCAGCGCCCGTCCTCCGAGGAGGGCACCAGAAAGACCGGCGGTGCGCTCCTGTGCGCCGCCTCGTGCCGGGCGAGCCCTTCCCGCAGTTCCGTCAGACTGTAGTAGGTGGAAATGGTCAGGGACAGAGAAATTCCTCCTCCATGCCGAGGCGCGGCAGCTGTGTCCACCGCGCATCCCTTTGGGCCCCGCCGCAGGGGCAAAACGACGCGCAGGCTCTGGAAAGACTTCTTTCATGTTCCCTCGCGTTTCACGACCTTCGGGTGATGCGCCCGAAGAGTTTCCTGCCTTTCTGGGAAAACTCCTTGTACGTCACGTTTCGTTTCATCTATGGCTTCCACGTAGAGGTGGCTTCGATTATAGCAAAGGAGCACATGGCGGAGGCTAGGAATGTGTGCCTTGGTGTAACCGACAGTGATCTTGTCGCCCCTGAGCGGGACGAGAAAAAAGTCACCCATGACGAACAGGGGCGACGTCTTCATGAAGATGAAGGGAGCGCGGTGGTTCTTGGTGAGTGGACCGGCATCTGCCGGGGGAAGTCCGGTGTCGGAGGACGGAGCCCCGGAAGGAAACGAGGGCTCATTGCGCATCGGCGCTTATGCTCGCAAAGGGTGCGACATGGCGATGGCAATGAGGACGCATCGGGCGGGAGCGCGTTGTCGGGAAGGGGAGAGGCGGGTTCGTTTTCCGAAGAAAGCGCCCGCCTCGTCACGGATTCCGGCGGCGTGAGTGGATCGGATCGAGAGCGCCCATGGGGCGCCTCAGTCGAGGTAGATGCGCTTCACCCGGGGAGAAAAGAAGGAAAAGACCTGAGCGACGATGGTGTCCAGACGGTCCGCCACTTCCTGGGCGGTGATCTCCTCGTCCCCCTGGCGACCGATGAAGACCGCCTCGTCTCCCACGGCGGCGTCCGGAAGGGCAGTGAGGTCCACGGTGACGGAGTCCATGCAGATGGCGCCCACCGCCGTGACGCGGTGTCCCCGGAGGAGAAACTGGGCGTTCTTCATGGAGCGCACCAGGCCGTCGTGAAAGCCCATGGGGATGATGCCGAGCCGCTGGGTGCCCCTGGTGACGTAGCGCAGGCCGTATCCCACGGGATGCCCCGGCGGAAGGGTCCGGACGGACGCGAGGGTGCTCTTCACGGTAACGGTGGGTGTCTTGGGGACGACGCGGTTCTCGAAGCCGCTCCGGTAGCCGTAGAGGAGAAGCCCCGCGCGCACCGCGTCGAGATGTGCCTCGGGGACGTTGATGAGCCCCGCGCTGTTGCAGGCGTGCCGCAGCGGAAGGGAGATGCCGTTGCGCTCCAGATCCTCGATGCTCTCCGCAAAACGCCGGTACTGCGCCCGCGTGTAGTCCAGGTTCTCCTCGTCGGCGGTGGCGAAGTGGGTATAGATCCCGGCGATTTCCAGGTCGCCCCAGGCGAGGATGGTTCGGACCGCCTCGACGAGTTCGTCCGGAAAAAAGCCGATCCGCCCGAGACCGGTGTCCACCTTCAGATGGATCCGTCCCCGCCTGCCCACCGCCTTCGCCGCGTCGCGCAGCGCCGAGGCGAAGGCCATGTCGCCGCAGGTGGCGCACAGGTTCTGCCGCACCACCGCCTCGGTGGCGGAAACGGGAGGGATTCCCAGGAGGAGAATCTCCACGTCTCGCAACGCCGCCCGGAGCGAGAGCCCCTCGTCGATCGTGGCCACGGCGAAGCGACGGCACCCCTCGCCGAAAAAAACCTCCGCCGCGGGATGCATGCCCAGTCCGTAGCCGTCGCCCTTCACCACGGCCATGATGTCGCATGGCGGGGACAGAAGTCTCCGGACGGTCGCGTAGTTTCGTCTCAGGCCGGAGAGAGAGACTTCCATGCGGGTGGGGTGGAAGCGCTGGATATCGTGATCTGTCTGAAACCGGCTCTCCATGGGGGAACGTGCCTCCTCGGCAGGACAATGTCCTTCGGTGCAAGATGTGTTGTCTGTCCGTCCAAATTGTACAACCCGGTCTTCTTTCGCGGGTACCGTGCCGCTTTTCGCCGCTTCCGGAGAAGCGCACGGAATGATCCGGCGGGACGCCCGGTCCCTGGCGAAAGCGGCCCCGGGCGGGCGAGGGCGATTCTCCGGAAGCAGCGAAACACGTTTTTCGGCGGAGTTTTCCGTTCCGGAAGCGGTGTGCAGCTCCGGGAGCGTGCCGGAGGATGGGAGGCGGTTCGAAGGTCACGCCCCTGTGGATGTCTTCAGGCAGACCCGGCCGGAGCGGCTGGAGGTGAGGCGTCCTTCCTCCACGGCGGCGACCCCGTTCACGAAGAGATGGACGATCCCTTCGGCGAAGCGGGGGGTCTCGCCGAATCCGGGGCCCCCGTCGAGGCGGGAGGGATCGAAGAGCACGATATCCGCCCTGGCTCCAGGGCGAAGAACGCCCCGGTCCCGCAGGCCGAGTCTCTTGGCGGGAAGGCCCGTGATGCGGTGGATTCCCTCCCCGAGGGACAGAAGGTTTCGCTCCAGGACGAAATGGCGCAGAAAACGGGGAAAGGTGCCGAAGACCCGGGGATGGGGCGCGCCGTCGTCCGCCGGATCGGCGATCCGCGAGTCCGAGCCGATGATCGTTCCGGGCCTGGAGATGACGTATGCCACGTCCTCCTCGTCCATGGCGAAGAAGATGGCCCGGGCGTCGCCGCCGCAGGCGAGAAGCCAGTCGAAGAAACGTTCCGTCCGTTCTTCGGGAGACCCGTTTCCGAGAATGTCGCTCAGCATGCGCCCCTGGTCGCGGGGGAGGGCGGGGCAATTGGCGATCATGATCGACTCCGGCGGCGACTCCCGGGGAAAGATACTGTGCGGATTCTCCAGCATCTCCCGCCGCAGCGCGGTTCGCGTGTCGGGATCGCGGAGCCGGGCGAGCATCGCCTCCTTGCCCCCCTCCAGAGCCCTGTCGGGAAGACAGATGGTGATTCCCGTGGAGCTGGCATGGTAGGGATAGGCGTCCCAGGCGACGTCCAGGCCTTCGTCCCTGGCGCGACGGAGCATCTCCATGGTGGTGCGGACCTTCCCCCGGTTTTTCCGCCCCGACGCCTTGTGGTGCGAGATCTGGAGCGGAAAGCCCCAGCGTCGCGCCAGGGCGATGTTCTCCGCCACGCACTCCACCACGAAGTCGCTCTCGTCGCGCATGTGGGTGGCGTGGAGCGCCTTTCTCCGCCCCAGAAGGCGGAAGACGGCGTCCATCTCCTCCTCGGAGGAGAAACACCCCGGAGGATAGAACAGCCCCGTGGAGACGCCCCATGCGCCTTCCCGGAGCGCGTCGTCGAGCAGGTTCACCAGGCGGGCGATGTCCTCCCCGCCGAGGGGTTCCTTCCGAAAGCCGCTCACGGCGGTTCGGGCGCTGCCGTGTCCCACCATGGGGAGGATGTTCACGCCGGGGCGGATCTCCTCCACGAGGCGGCAGAACTCGCCGAAGCCGCGCCAGGTCCACCGGAAACGCGCATCCTCCGGCACGGCGCCGCCGGTGCTGCTTTTCGAGAGGGCGAACAGCTCCTCCGTCGTTCCGAGAGGCGCCATGGAGATGCCGCACTGGCCGGTGACCACGGTGCCGACGCCCATTTTCAGGTAGTTCGGCGCGGTGGGCTTGGCAAGAATGTTGAGATCCGCATGGGAGTGGATGTCGATGAAGGCGGGACAGGCGACGAGCCCGTCGGCGTCGAGGATTCTGCGGGCCGTTCCGTTGCAGTGTCCCACGGCGGCAATGGTATCTCCCGCGATGGCGACGGCGCCGTGCAGGGCCTCTTCGTTTCCCGTTCCGTCGTAGATCGTCGCGTTGCGAATGAGCAGGTCGTACACGGTATCGTCTCCTTGTCGTCGGGGTCCGAAGGTCTCTCCGTTCCGGGCGGCAGGATGTCGTTCCGCCCGGAGGCTGCTCATTCCGAAATCCGGTGGCACGCCACGAAATGTCCCGGAGCGGCCTCTCTCATGGCGGGTTCCTCGGTGTCGCACAGGTCGGTTCTGTAGGGGCACCGCGGTGCGAGGCGGCACCCGGGGGGAAGATCGAGCAGGCTCGGCGGATCGGAGGAGAGCAGGGTCCGCCTGCGCCCGCGCTCTCGGGGCGACGTCGGGGGCGATGCGAAGAAAAGCCCCTGCGTGTAAGGATGCAGCGCGTTCTCGAACACCATTTCCGAGGGACCGGTCTCCACTATCCTTCCCAGATACATGACCGCCGTGTGGTCGCTCACGTAGCGCACCACGTTCAGGTCGTGGGAGATGAAGAGATAGGCGAGGCCGAGGGTGCGCTGCAGGTCCGTCAGGACATTGAGCACCTGGGCCTGGACGGAGATGTCCAGGGCGCTGGTCGGCTCGTCCAGCACGAGCAGCCTGGGGCGCAGGAGCATGGCCCGGGCCACGCAGACCCGCTGCTGCTGGCCTCCCGAGAGCTGGTGGGGGTAGCGGTGCAGCACTTCCTCCCGGAGATGCACCCGGGCGATGGCTTCCAGGATCCGCTCCTCCGGATTTGCCGTGCCCTCTTGGTTGACCTGGAGAGGGCGCTCCAGAGAGCGGCGGATGGTCATCCGCGGATTGAGCGAGGCGTTCGGGTCCTGAAAGACTACGCTCATCTTCCGGCGCAGGCGCTTCATCTCCCCGGGAGGAGCGGTGGCCAGGTTCTCTCCGTCCAGGAGGATCTCCCCGGAAGTACAGGCCAGAAGACGCAGCACGAGCCGGGCCACGGTGGTCTTGCCGCTGCCGCTCTCGCCCACGAGGCCGAGGGTCTTCCCTGCGGCGAGACGGAAGCTCACGTCGTCCACGGCCCTGACCGTGCCGGGTTTCCGCAGAAAACCGCCGGAGACGCGGAAGTGCTTCTTCAGGTGACGCACGTCGAGCAAGGGGTGCGCGCCGGTCATGGCTGTTCCTCCTCTTCCGCGCGCCAGCAGGCCACGCGATGGGTTTCTCCGAGACGGCGCAGGAGGGGTTCCTCCGTCGCACAGCGCTCCACGCGCAGAGGGCAGCGCTCGAAAAAGAGGCACCCCCGGTACGGCTCCGTAGGATCCGGCAGGGTTCCGGGAATGCTCTCCAGCCGACCGCCCTGCTTGGTCCCCCGGGGGAGGGCGCGCATGAGCATCCGCGTGTAGGGGTGCCGGGGCGCGTCGAAGAGGGCGAAGACCTCGTTCTCCTCCACGAGCTTGCCCGCGTACATGACGCCCACGCGGTCGGCCGTCTCGGAGACGATGCCGAAGTCGTGGGTGATGAGGAGCATCGCCATGTTGAAGCTCCTCCGCAGTTCCAGCATCAGGTCGAGAATCTGGGCCTGGATCGAGACATCCAGCGCTGTGGTGGGCTCGTCGGCGATGAGCAGCTTTGGGTGCCGGGCGAGCATCATGGCGATCATCACTCGCTGGCGCATGCCGCCGGAGAGTTCGTGGGGATAGCTTCGGAGCTTCTGCTCCGGATCCGCCAGACGGACGCCCCGGAAGAGCTCCAGTACCCGCCGCATCGCGGAAGCCTTGGCGAGGCCGTCCAGAAGAACCGCCTCGCAGGTCTGGTATCCCGCGGTGTAGAGGGGGTTCAGGGAGTCCAGCGGGTTCTGGAAGATCATGCCGATGTGGCTTCCCCGGACGGCGGAGAGTTCCCGGTCCGGCAGGGCGAGAAGATTCCGCTCCCCGAAGCGGATCGTCCCGGTGATGCGCCGTCCCGGCGCGTTCGTCTCCGAGAGAAGGCCCATGACGGCCTGGGCGGTGCTCGATTTGCCGCATCCCGATTCGCCCACCAGGGCGTAGATCTCCCGGGGGCGGATGGAGAAGCTCACCCCGTCCACGGCGCGGCTCGTTCCGCGGGCCGTGCGGAAGGAAACCGCCAGGTTCTCCACCGAAAGGAGTGGCGTTCCGTCGGCACCGCCCGGCTCCGTGCGCAGGGATTCGCCTCCGCTTCTTGCCCCGGCCCCGGGAAGAGCGTCTCCGGCGGTGCCGTTTCCTCCCTCGTGGCGGTGGAGGCGTTTTTCGTGTCCGTTCGGGTTGTTCCACACGTTCGTCATCGTTCCGTCTCTCCCGTCAGATCTTCAGCCGGGGATCGAGGAGATCCCGGAGTCCCTCGCCGATGAGGTTGAAGCCGAGCACCACGTAGATGATGGCCAACCCCGGAAAGACGCTCAGCCAGGGGGCGCGGGTCATGTAGGTCATGCCGTCCGAGAGGATCACGCCCCAGTCCGGCGAGGGCGGCTGCGCGCCGAGGCCGAGGAAGCCCAGGGCCGTGGTGGTGATGATCGTGGCGGGGAGGGAAAGGGTTGCCAGCACGATGGTCACGGGAACCACGTTGGGGAAAATGTAGCGGAAGAGGAGCGCCGCGTCGTTCTCGCCGAAGGCCCGGGCCGATTCGATGAAGGGAAGATTCTTGATGCTCTGGGTCTTGGCACGGATGACGCGGGTGAACCGCGCCCAGGAGACGAGCGCCACGGCGATGATCACGTTCGTCAGCCCCGGGCCGAGGGCGGCGCAGATGGCGATGGCGAGGATCGTCGGCGGCAGTGCCCAGGTGGCGTCGGTGAAGAAGAGGATCACCTTGTCCCGCCAGCCGCCGTAGAAACCGGCGAGAAGTCCCAGGGTGACTCCCAAAAGCACCTGGATGGTTACGGCGATGACGCCGATCTTCAGGGTGATCCGGGAGCCGTGGATCACCCGGGAGAAGAGATCCCGCCCGAGATGGTCCGTGCCGAAGAAGTGGGACGCCGAGGGGGGCTGTAGCTTCTCCCGCACGCTGATTTCGTCGTAGGGGCGGAGTGCGATGCGTTCGGCGAAGAGGGCCACCACCACCACGCTCGCCAGAATGAGGAACCCCGCGAGAAAGGTTCTGTTGCGGCAGGCCTCGCCCAGGTGGGTGCGGAACGCTTCCGTCTTCATGCCTGTTCCCTCCTCAGTTCCACCCGAATGCGCGGGTCCAGCAGCCCCGTGAGGAGGTCCCCCAGAGTGGTGCTCACCACGGTGAGGATGGCGATGAGGAGCACGATGCCCTGCACGACCGGGAAGTCCTGCACCGACACGGATTTCCAGAGCAGACGCCCCATGCCCGGCCATGCGAAGATGGTTTCGGTGATGATGGAGCCCCCGATGAGCCAGGGAACGGCGAGAAAGAACATGACCGTCACGGGCACGAGGGCGTTGCGCAGCACGTGGCGGATCATGACGGCCCCCTCGCTCAGTCCCTTGGCGTAGGCCGTGGCCACGTGCTTTTCCCGGAGAATCTCCAGCACCTCCGAGCGGGTGATGCGCAGCGTCTCCGCCAGACGGGGGAGCATGAGGGTCAGCACGGGCAGGATGTAGGACGCCGGTCCCGAGGCCCCCGAGACGGGAAGAAGGCCGAAGCGGACGCTGAAGACGAGAATGAGCAGGATGCCCAGCCAGAAGAAGGGAATGGCCCGGAGGACCGATGTGACCACCACGCAGCACTTGTCGAACCAGGAGTCCCGCTTGTAGGCCGCCCAGAGTCCGAGGGGCGTGGCGACGAGATACTGCAGCAGCAGTGCCGTGAGGGTGAGCTTGAGCGTGAAGGGAAAGCGCCCCGCGATGAGGGACGTCACGGACTGCCCCGTGGTGATGGATCTTCCCAGATCGCCCCGGAGGACGTTGCCGAGCCAGTAGCCGTACTGCACCAGGAAGGGTTTGTCGAGTCCCCATTCTTTGCGGAGGCGCTCGATGGTCTCCTCCGATGCCCTTGGATTGTCGATGAGCTGGATCGGATCTCCGGGCATCATGTGCATGATGGAGAAGAGCACGAAGGAGACCGTGAGCACCACGAGTGCTCCCTGGAAGAGACGTTTTGCCGTGAACGCGAGAAAATCACCCAACGGAGATCCTCCTTCCGTCGTTCTTGTTCCGCCTTCCCCGTCCCGCGTCGTTCCCCGGAGGTTGCCCTCACGGGCGAATGCCCGCCGGAACGTTCCCGAAAGAAAGTTCCGCGAATGCCCGCCGCCGTGACGGGAAAAAGTCGCGCGGCGAGCGACAGAGACGCCGTCCCCGCGTCGTTCCCCGGGGGGCTTCACGGGCGAATGCCCGCCGCGGAGATGTTTTAGGGCGGGACGCGCGGGCGGCGGAAGGAATTTCCCCGTCCGTCTCCAGCGCGTCCCGAAGGCAGGTATTCTACTTCACGAACTCCACGTCGTTGAGCAGAAGGATCGTATTCCCCGTCATCTTGTATCCCTTGATCTGCTTGCTGAACGCAAGGTAGCGGAAGGGCGTGAGGAGCGGAACGCCGAGCCCCTTCTCCAGAACCAGGCGCTGTCCCTTTGCGTAGAGCTCCATGCGCTTCGCCGGGTTCGTCTCGTTCACGGCGACCTTGAGCACCTCGTCCACCTCGGGGTCGCTCGTGTACTTGTAGGTCGATTCGAAAAGGTAGTTCACCATGCTGCCGTCGGGCCAGTTGTAGCGTCGTCCGGCGATCTCGTACTCACCCTTGCGCGTCTGGTTCTTCACGTAGTTGTGCTCGAACTCCCGGATCTCCACGGCGATGCCGAGCTTCTTGAGCTGGGCCTGGATCAGCGGCGCCGTGGAGGCCATCTCGGGAATGTCCAGAGGAACCATCATGGTGAAGCTCAGCCGCACGCCGTCCTTCTCGCGGACGCCGTCCTTGCCGGCCTTCCACCCCGCGGTCTCAAGAAGCTCCTTCGCCTTTTCCATGTCGTAGCCGAAGTCCCGGGAGAAGGCTTCCTCCGCGGCCTCGCTGTAGCCCGACATGGTGGGGGGCATGAAACCGTACCGGGCCTGGGCCTTGTCGTCCAGAACCGCCACGAGCTCCTCCTTGTCGATGCCCCGGATGATCGCCTGGCGCACTGCGGGATCATTCAGCCCGGGGACCTTGTCGTTCAGGTAGTACATGCTCCCTCCCGCGAGGAGATAGCGGATCATCTCGATGTCGTCGTTTTTCTCCAGCTCGTCCACGTTCTCGATGGGGATGTTGAAGGCGATGTCCGCCTTGCCCGCCTGAATCTCCGACACGCGGGTGAAGCCGCTGGGGACGAAGCGCACCCGCACGGATTCCACGAGGGCGATGCCTTTGTTCTCCACGAAGGGAATGTTCGTCCGGTGGTACGGATTGCGTTTGAGGATGATGTGCGATCCCTGGACCCACTCGTCCACCGCGAAGAGACCGAACGTCACGGCCTTGCGGGCGAATGCGTCCTTGTCCGTGCTTTCCGCGGCGGCCACGTTCACCAGGCCCGTGAAGGCGCTCGCCATGTCCACGAAGTTCGCGGCAGGGGAGTCCGTCCAGGTCATGATGAAGTCGTTGCCGTTCACGCTGAAGCTGCAGTCCTTCTTGAAATCCGCCCCGAAGGAGGATGTCTCCGCGTAGCGCGCGAAGGAGCGCATCACCGCCTCCGCCGTGACGGGGTCGCCGTTGGAGAATTTCAGCCCCTCCGGAATGGTCATGGTGATGACCCTTCCATCCTCGGAGACCTTCCAGTCCGACACGTATCCCTTCTGCAGGGTCATGTCGCCGTCGAGAACGAGCATGGGGGCGTAGATGAAGTCGTGTGTCGCGAAGCTGGTGGTGCACTGCTGGATGTCCGTGTTCTCGATCTCCTCCGCCGCCACGATGACCAGCTCCCGGGCGGTCGCGGGAACGACGAGNCCCAGAGTCAACAGGANGCCGAGACAGACAAGCGCGATCTTCCTTTTCATTTCCTTCACTCCTCTCCAAATGGGNCCGTGGAACCACCGAAGGACTTGAGCGCCCGTGCCGGAGTCTTCGTGCCGCGTCCGCTCCCTGCCGCTCCGACACGGAAGGGATGTGTTCTGTCCGCCTCTGTCTTCAGACACCCCCCTTCTCATGGCTCTTCCCGTGGAGGCGCTTGCGTTCCGCTGCCGCCCAGGTCTTCTCGAAGTTTCCCAGGGTGGCGACGGCGCAAAAGAGAAAGCGCGTGCGCTCGAAGAGCGAGGCCACGTCGGCCCACTCCATGGGGGAATGGTTGTGCCTGCCCTTGACGCCGAGCTGATCCGCCGTGGGGGTTCCCGCCGCGACGGTGAAGGCCGAATCGGAACTTCCCCCCGAGGCGGCGGGGNGCACCGGAGGCAGGTCGAAGGAGTCCGCCACCCACCGGAGATGGTCGAAGAGCGCCAGGTTCCCCTCGGTGCGTTCCATGGGAGGAAAACGCACGCCCCCCGACAGGCTCGCCTCCGTGCCCTCCACGGTGCTGCGGCGGGCCACGTCCCGGAGCAGCGCTTCCGCCCGGGCGGCGGCGCCGGTGGTGCGGGTGCGCACGTCGATGTGCAGCTCCGCTCTGTCCGCCACGACGTTTGCCACGGTGCCTCCCCGGAAGACACCCACGTTGAAGCTCATGTCCTCTCCCGACGCGGCGGAGATGGCGACGGTCTTGTGCGCCGCCTCNAGCACGGCGCTCCGCCCCTCTCCGGGGTCGCGCCCCGCGTGGGCCGCTCTGCCCCGCACGTCGAGAAGGTAACGGCTCATGCCCTTGCGTTCCACGATGACCCCGTCGTCGGGAGCGCCCGTCTCCAGGTTGAAGGCCGCGACGCACTCCGCGGCGGCGGCGCGGAAACGCTCCCCCATGTCGGACTCGGGGTGCCCGGTCTCCTCGTCTCCCGCGAGGAGGACCCGGATCGGGCGCTCCCGGAACCCTCCTTCGAGAAGGGCCCGGACGGCGTGAAAGGCGATGGTGATGCCCCCCTTCATGTCCAGGACCCCCGGGCCGTAGGCGCGCCCCTCCTCGATACGGAATGTCCGCCGCTCTTCCGCGAGCGGGGGAAAGACCGTGTCGTAATGGCCGANCAGAAGGACCGGTCTGCCGGGCGCGTTTCCGTTCAGCGTGACGGCGAGGCCGTTTCCGGCCTTGGCAAAGCGCAGAAGTTCGCAGGTTCCGCCGATCTCGTCGAAGCGTTCGGCGAGCCACGCTGCCAGGGCGTCCACCGAAGGTTTGTCCCCGGAGAAGCTTTCCCTGTTCACCAGTGCTTCCCAGAAGGCGAGCATGGCTTCCCGGTTGCGGCGGACGTAGTCCTCGATGAAGCGTTTTTCCGAAGAGAACTTCCCGGCGGAGACGTCCTCCCCGGGAGCGGTTTCTCCGTGCATGATCGTTTCACCTTCCATTTCGTTCTCCTGCTTCGCCTGCGGCGCCCCTTTGCGCCGCCGTTTCCGTCCGCTCGCCGAACGGACGGAACATCCCGTCCGGCGCCGTGCCATCGCTTCGGGACCTGCGGCGGTGGCGGCTTCGGACGGAATCACCCCCGAAGGGCGATCTTTCGGGTGATGACCCGGGCTGTTTCGAGCACGCCGTCCAGGTAGTTCTCCACGAGCGCCTCCCGGGAGAGCAGTGTCTTGGGGCAGGAGAGGGCCACCGCGGCGAAGGCCCTGCCGTCCTTGTCGAACACCGGTGCGGCGATGCCCACGAAGCCGATGCGGTATCCTTCGTTGCCCAGGTGGTACCCCTGTTCGCGGACCCTGCGATAGTGCTCCATGATCTGATCGATGTCCGTGAGGGTGTTCTCCGTCACTTTCTTCAGCGGGGCCGCCGCCTCCAGCATGCGCCGGATCATTGCCTGGTCCTGGTAGGCCGCCAGGAGGATCGCCGTGAGTCCCGCGTGGAGCGGAATTCCGCCTCCCTCGTAGGGACCGTAGGTCCGCCGGTCGTGGAGAAAATCCACGGAGAGGAGCAGAAAACACTTCCGCCCGTCCCAGATGCTCAGATAGGTGTGTCCCCTTCCTCCGGGCGTCGTCTCCTTGAGGCGGACCAGATGGGGCATGACCGTGTCCTCCAGGTCGGATTGCTCCAGAAAGGCCTTGCCGAGCCGGACGAGAGAGGCCCCGAGGGTGTAACGCTTCGTCAGGGAATCGCGGAAGACGAACCCGCACTGTTCCATGGCGTCGAGCATGCTCAGCGTACCGGGCTTGCTCATGGAGAGAAAATCCGCCACCTCCGTGAGGGACATGGTGTAGGGCGGCTCGGCCAGCCTGTCCAGGACGGAGGCCGCTTTTTCGATGCTCGTGGGCGGTTTCATGTGCGGAGTTCCTCCTTTTTCATCGATGCGTGTTTGTGATGAACATGAACGTAAACATGAATATGAACGTGAAAAACGCACAGTGTCTTCGAGGTGCAGAAATCGCCGCGACGGCGGACTTCGTGGTTTTTTTCGAGTGCGGGTGCTCCGCGGCGGATTTTGCCCGCACGCCGCTGCCGTGCCGAAGGATCTGGACCGGAACCGTGCTCTACGCGGGAGCGTTTTGCAGCGACGAGGTGCTTGTGGTTAGATATAATCTAACTTAGTAAGATAATAGAGGTATTATAACAAGTCCTGCATCGCAATACAAGAGCATGGGCGCAGCGGGATCGGAGGACAACGAAGTTCTTCGATGCACGGACCATTGTGTGGCGCGCGACGGCTTCGGGAGAACGTGCGTCTGTCCGGGACAGGCCGCCGGGTCATTTTCGCGGCCTGTTGCTGGAGTGGGGGATGTCGTGTCTCGCTTCGGTGGGTGCCGTCGTGACGGGGTTTTCGCCCGGTGGAGGGGCGACGAAACGG
>JGI12104J13512_1002098_pt1 | contig 13249 bp, 14 predicted proteins | sample TerdegcTABiofilm_FD_13512 | JGI IMG/M metagenome (IMG submission 13512)
TTAACCGTACTATGGCTTACCCTCAACGCTTCCGCTATCTGCCTATTGCTTTTTTCCGGCGTCTCCAATAGCTGTTGCCGGATTATCTCACGTTTCTGTTCGGGGGATAGCTGACGCCTTGCCATGTTGAGCATACGAGCATAGGCGCGTTTTTCTTCATTGGTAAGACCTGATGGACAATAACTTCTGGGCCATTTTGTTATACCAAGTTCCTTACAGGCTTTCACTCGGTGATGCCCGTCCACTATATTGTCAAATTCATCATATACAACAGGTACTTCTACCCCACCATACTCCTTGATTTTTGCTTTCAGTTCGGCATATTCTTCATCTGAAAGCGGAGGCATCACTTGATAATCATTTGTCATAAAATCACTTCCTTAAGCAAATGGTAAATAATTATGTAGGATTTTCCTCCCTTCCGTAGAATTTAATCAGTTGTCCAGACTAATAATTTCTAGGAGGGGAGGTGTAAATTATGTCCAATGACTGGAAAGTAAAATCATCTCTATCTACTGCCAGGGTTTATTCTTTTCAAAACGAATCAGTTGTTGTTGATAATGAAAGTTTAGTTGGAATGGTAACATTAAAAGAAAATATCGTTGTTACTGTAGGTAATCGCAGGGTTATCATTAATCCAGAATTAAAAGAAATTGAAATTAAGTTTCATGCTTAAGGTTTAAGTTCCGTTCTTTCCAAATCACTTATTAAGGCATTTAGCATTTTCTTGGCGTCTCCAATTGTTGCACTATGTTTCCACAGCATACCAAAAACAGTATCCCTAAATAATCCGTAATCAAAGAAAACAAAATCGTGTCTTTTTTCTTCTTTTGGCTGTTCCGACTCGGTTGCTGGTTCAGCCAGTTTCTTTTCTAATGCCGCAACTCTTTCTTCCAGGGTCATATTTTCACCCCCTTTCTTTATTGGAAAAGCTTGTCCATTTAAGCAGCTCTTACGAGCTGCTTACTGCATTACATTCTTTTTGTTCCCGCCCCCTTTTCTTTACGATTTCAAAGGCTTCTTTAACAAAAAAGCTTAAAAATTTTTGGGTCTGTTCCTCGTTAAGCTTCTGTTCCGGTTGGCATTTCTTCGCTCAACAAGTCTAAAAGTTTCTGCCGGCCACGCTCGTTATAAACGAAGGTTTTAACTTGCTTGTCGCTGCTTGCGGACTTGTCCAGCACCCACATACCGTATTCAGAGGTTTTGAGGTTGTTCTTGTTTGATACCCGGCCAACCTTGTTGGCCGATACTCCAATTTCTTCCCCGATTTCCGTAGCGGTGAAATGAATCTCGATTGAAGGCTTTGGTAGCAATGGTTTTCCGGCCGCAATTTCTGATGCTCCGGCAATTAGAAGTTGAACTGATTCTGGCGAAAGGATGTCTTTAAATTCCTTAGCCATCTGCCGCATTAAGTTTGCCTGCCGGGTCCGGGCGTTTAACAGCATGGCGTCGGCGCGGCGGAGTTTCTCGGTTTCGGAGTCAATGACTTCATATTTGCCGGTTTTACGGATTGAAGGGAGGACTTCATGGGTGATCCAACGTTTAAAGGCTTTGGCTTCAGGTTTACGACTGGTAAGTATTAGGGAATATAGACCAGGTTCATTAATAATAAGCATTTCTTGTGGACCACCAAGGGTATCTATTAAACATATACCCTTTTCATCTTCATCTAATTTACCGACAGCCTGCGGGGTGTTAACATATTCAAGAATTTCACATGTGTCTTTTGCAACAAACCAAGGTTCATCGTCTTTCATTACAACCCTGACCTGTGCTTCGTTGTAACTGAAAACTTTCTGTAATGAGGTATCCATAAAATCACTTCCTATAAATAAGGTTTTTTATAACAAAGGCGTGGTTTCCATTTCTTAGTCTCTTATTAACTAGCTAACCTTATATAATTCCGGGAATACGTCTTTAATTTCATCGCTTCCAAAAATGCGCGTAATTTGCATAGTTTCACGAAACCAAAAATCACGGTGTCCGTTTATTTTGAGCATTAAAGCATTTTCGGATATACCAAGTTTTTTAGATAAATCCTTGATGGTCATTTCGTGTTCAACCAAAAGCCCTTTAAGGCGCTTGCAAACAACCCTTTTTGTTGTCATTTTTTCACCGTCCAATCTTTCAATACTTGAAAATGTTTTCTCTTGGAAACATAATACTCCTGTTGTTTAAGTTTGTCAACATACCCACAAAAATATTTTTCCTTTCATAAACATTTACTTGCAGATTGTTTACAAATGTCGTAAAATTAGAAGAAAAAATGCAGGAGAGGAATGGAACTTATGTCTGTGTTTTCTGAAAGATTAAACCAATTGGTTGAGGAAAAAGGAATTAAGCCTATAGACCTGGCTCGCACTATTGATACAGATAGAAGCACCGTGTCAAAGTATTTAAATGAACATGATAAAAAAGATCATTCTACGCGAATTGTTTTAGCTATGGCTAAAGCCTTGGACGTAAATCCGGAGTGGCTCTATGGAGAAACAGATATAAGGAAACCGTTTTACGAGCCTTCAATACTTGATATTTTTGGGCAACTATCTGAAACGAGAAAAAAAGAATTGACAGATTATGCTAAATTTTTACTTAATAAAGAATTAGACAAGAAAGAATTGGACAAGACCGGTGAAGATAAATGAGAACCGGACATTATAAAAGAAAAGACGGCAGGTGGGAAGGATACGTTATTTATGACGACCCTGACACTGGCGAAGAAGAAAAAAAGAGTTTTTATTGCAGAAGCAGATATGGACAAGAATCTAAGAGAAAAATGAATGAATTTAAAGAAAAGATAGAAGCCGGTGATTACTCAGACTTAAAAAAAGTTACCGTTGAAGCATGGCTTAACGATTATATTAAGATATATTGCGCAAAATTATCACAAACAACTATCGACGGGTATCTCGTGTATATTAAAAAACACATCATACCTGCTTTTGGCAATAAAAAACTTGCTAGTTTAAAGCCATTAGATATTCAAAAATTCTATAATAGCGAACGCGAGAAGAAATATAGCGAAAAAACTATTTTACAAGAACACCATATTTTACACCGGGCTTTTAAGAAGGCTGTATTAAATGGCCTTATGTCTAAAAATCCCTGTGACGGTGTTGACACTCCCAGCGTGGAAGATTACAAACCTACTATTTATACAGAAAAGCAATTCACTAAGTTACTGGACAAGCTTAAAGGACATCGTATGGAAGCAATTATCTTACTGGCCGGGATGTGCGGTTTGCGCCGGGGAGAATTACTGGGACTGACGTGGGAAAATATTGACCTGAAGGTTGGTGTGATACACGTTAGAAGAAATCTGGTTGCTACGTCAAAAGGAGCAATCATAAAGGATCCCAAAAGTAAAACAAGTATCCGGGATATTGCTATTCCACCCGTGATTATTCCGGTACTGCGCCGGCTACGGCAAATTGGTAAAGTATATGCCAAACTGGACGGAACCGACTATAACCCCGGCAGCCTGAGTAAGAGGTTTGCTGAATTTTTAAAAGATAACAACCTGCCCCATATTCGCCTGCATGATTTACGCCACTTCAACGGAACCATGATGCTCCGCTATGGCGTCACTGAAAGAGAAGCATCCGCAAGACTTGGACACAGTGATTTACTTATGACAAAAAAATATCAGCACGTTGTGCAGGATATGGATAAGGTAAGCGCCGAAAAATTAAACGGAATTTTGAAGGCGGATTGACGACAAATTTGACGGTTTTCTTGACTTTTTAAATAAAAATGTTTACTATCGTAAACAAAAGATAATATATTTAAAATAAAACATCAGAAAATATGCAACAAACAAAAACCGCGAAATTACAATGTTTATGCTTGTCAACAATGTTGGACTTAGGATCCAGTGGGGGCAACCTCGTGCGGGTTCAACTCCCGCCGCCCGCACCAAGAAAGACAAGGGATTCAGCCAATGTGCTGAATCCCTTTTTGATGCTAAAATTTTATTTGACGGTCATTTTGACGGCTGATTATGGCATTTTTAAAATATGACTGTATTGTTCCGGAAATACTTCCCTAACCTCTGAAAAACCTAAATATTTTACGACACACATAGTTTCACTAAACCACCATTCAAGCACCCCGTTTATTTTTTCTTTTAATTTATTTTCAGGAATACCCAGTTTATTAGATAGTTCACCAGCAGTTATATCATTCTCCGCCATCAAGCCTTTTAATTTTTTACATACAATCTTCACGCATATGTCACTCCCTTTCTATGAATATCGTTTATATGTAACCACATGCTAAATATTGTAAGAACAGATCAGTAAAACCGATCCAGCATTTTCTTATATTTTAACAGAACATATGTTCTATGTAAAGATCAATAATAGTTTTATATACCTTAAAAATTTATTCACTGTTTTTTCCATAATTTAAAATATTTTTATTATTATAATAATTTAAAAATAGTCCCAAAATAAATAGGACAAAAAACTTATTTTGTATTTAGTGTTTTTTTATCTCCTTTCCTTGCCCACCCCGGCGACTCCGTTGCGTGGGAGCTCCGTGGCGTGGCTTACAAAAAAAACAAAAACCCCGTTGCCGGGGTGGGTTATTAGTAAGGATGTTATTAATCATCTTTTGTTATTATATCTTCTATGCTCAATTGCTTGGGTTTTTCGTATTTAACATAATCTATCACATTGGTAATAGCGTAACTGGTTTTCACCTTGTTTGCAGCATCTTTTTTCTGGCGCACTTCTAAATCAACCCTTAAAACATCTTCGGCATACAATCGAATATCTCCAGAACGGAGCCTATTTAAAAAAGATTCATCTTCAATAGCTACCGGCCATAACGTAGTATCGTCACCGATAATAAAAGAATACACCCGCTCTGTTCCCGAATAAGAACCCCTTTTAGGCTTTATAAGTATTCCCCTTGATTCAGATATATTATCTTCAACATCTTCAAGAAGTTCGGCTTTTGCGTATGCTTCAAAAATCTTTTTATCGGCCTGGGTAAATTTTTGCTCTTTCTCTCCTTCTTTATTTACTCTTACCGTAACAGCGGTCGCGCTCGGAAATTTATCTAGTGGAGCTATTGTACAATTGTAATAATTATTTTGTATTAAAGGAGACTGCACAAGTTTATGTTCCGCTAAAGACACAGTTAATTTTTCGCCTTTATCATTAACATAAGTAACTTTGTTATTGTCTTTGTTCTTAATAAAATTAGATACGATCCCTTTAGTAAATCTAATAACGCCAGCTACCCCCGCAATACCTTCCTTTGCGTGTAATCCCAACAGATTAAGAAGGATTAATATTTCTGCCCCTTCTTTGCCTTGAAAATAACTAATTAAGTTATGAACGTATGTGTTTTGAAGAACAAATTGAGTGATCCAGGAGCCTTCCTTAAACGGTTTAATTCGTATATCTATTTTTTGTTCATAACCCAAAACAGTATTAGCGGTTCTTATTAATTCACCAAAATGCATTAAAATGGGGGCGATTTCAAATACATCAATTCCTTCTTCTGCGTCAATGTTATCAAGTTTGTAAATTACATCTATTGCAGTAGGCATTTCTTTAGTCACTCCCGCAAACGGTATACTTCTATATGTCAATTTTATCATATTACGTCTAAAATTAAAATCACTGCCCCAAAAAATAAAAGCCCCGTCCCGGAGGACGAGGCTTCACCGTTACACTGCTGCACCGTTACACTGCTGCACCGAATCGACGTTATTTAGTATGTTACTCAAACGTGCTATATATACCAGTACCAATAAAGATATAAGATACCACATCACAGCCGATTTTCCACATTTCGCTCGGGAGTGCTACGCCGTAGTTGCTCAAAACCTGATAAACAAATCCGGCAAGCGCAAGCAGAAATATTTTGTTCTTTAAGCGGTTAACGATTGTCTTCTGTTTGTTTTCTTCCACTTTTAACATCTCCTTATAAAATAATTTTATAATTGATTTTGTAACGCGAGGGTGCAATGTTACCACCTACCCTATAGAACGCTTATGCCGAATCTTTGATGGTATCTATAAAGCACTACTATCTGACGATAAAAGTCCTCGCTGCCGTTTGCATCGACAATCAGTTTGTTATTAAGCGCCCAGTTAACTGCTTCGCTTGCCCATGCCGGAATCATATTCTCACCTCCTGTATATCCGGTTCCTAACGCCCTGGCGATACCGGTGCAGTATGCTATTGCCAGGTTATCCAGGAATGACGGTATCTTTAGCTTCGCCGCATCATTGGAATTACTTATGAAAAGGTTCTCGAATAGCATAGCTGGCATGGTAGTTTCTCGTAATACCTTAAAGTTAGCCGTTTTCATTCCCCGGTCGGCGAAATAGTAACTGCCGAAGAACTTAGCAACTTCCCAATGTATATATTTCCGTAATTTATCGCTCTGTTCGCTGCCAGGATAGACAAAAGACTCAAACCCAGTTGCGCTGGCATTGGCCGCGCTATTGACATGTATAGAGAGAAAGAGCGCTGCGTCTGGGTATTTGTTGGCTTCGTTAACTACGTCTTGTAATTCTTCGTCTGGAGGTTGTATGACGATAGGTTTAATTCCGTATAGTGGCAGTTTGGCGGCAATGCGGTTGCATAAATCTAAAGTAATGTCGGCCTCGGTAATGCCAAAACTGCAAGCACCTGGATCGTAATGAGGATTAGTTTTGTCTGGGTAGTGGCCGGGGTCGAGTAAAATAATCATGAGACCCACCTTCCTTTATTGTCTCTTTTTCTTTTAAGGTTGTGTATTTTGGCATGTGTGTTTTGAGTACATACATCAAGATTCTCTGGAACGTTTTCTTTTTTGTTCTCGTTTTTATGATGAACTATTTCATTTTGCTCTAAAATTCTTCCCATATGATTTTCCATAACAAGTCTATGCTCTAAGACATAATTATTAACTGTCGCTCGTGGATGATTAGGTTGATAAATATAAATATAGCCACCTTTACCTATTTTTCTTCCACCTCTCCAGGCCGGGTTATTTTCTCCTACTTTAAATTCCCTGTCACATTTATTGCTACAAAATACATGTTTTCTCTTGCCGTGTCTAATATAGTATTTTACTGTCCTGGATAGCAAAAATTCAGTTCCGCAATTACTACATATTGCATAATCGGAAACATCATTTAATTTTCTCATCTTCCTGCAATATTTCAACTCCCTTACCTGGAAAATAAAAATAACCGCCTCATAGCGGCGATAACGACAAATAACGACATTCTTTTACAAAGGAACCACCTCCCCGCCGTCGAAGCAACGCTTTGGCATGGCGAAATTCGAGAGAAGGGAGGTGGAAGTTATGGTTAATTCAATTAATGTAACCGAAATAGCAAACAGTATTAAAGAAAAATTAAACAAAGATTTGGTTGAAAGCGCTAAAACAATGAAAGAGAATTTCAGGAACGCAAACAATCAACTTGAAGCCGATACCATGCTTCTGGAATGGATAGTAACAACGCTGCTTTCGTATTCAGAAACCTTTACTACAGCCCTAGTCCATGAAGTTTTATGCCAGCTGGACGCTCAGAAATAGCATTAATAAGTCTATCGGCAAGTTCATCCAGATCAACATGACAACAAGGGGTTATCCTGACATTCTTGATTGGTTCGGTACTAATTATTGCTTCGGGGCTAATTTTTACTTTGGCCCCATTTTCCTTTAACTGCTTTACTTCATAACACAATTCAGCGATTTTTTCAGCCATGTTACAGAAAAATTCTTCCAATTTTCCCTCTTTGCCAAGTTCCAATTCATCTAGTACCTGGCTGATAAACTTTTCTTTTTCGGGGTTGGTTTTTATATCGACCTCGATTTTTTTACCAATAGGGCAACAAGGGATTATTTTAACATCCTTAATCGGCTCAGCAGTAATACTGACTTTTTCGGGGCTGATCATAACTTCGGCCCCGCCTTTTTCTTCCGGATCGCGTTTTCCAAACACAATAACAGCATCTTTTGAATCATATACCCGCAATCCGTTTGCATCTAAAACTATAACGCTTGAAATACCTGACATCTCGATCATCCTTTCATAATTAAAATAACCGCCCCTCGGCGGCACGTTTCCCAACCTTACAAAATATTCTTGTTTATCATCTCCTTTCCTGGTAGAATGGAGGCAAAAAGGAGGTCTCTCTCATGAAACAAAAACTGCGTTCCCTTGCGGCCTTGCTCGTTGTCGTGCTGGCGCTGGGGTGCTGGGTCGGGGCGGCGGGGGGTGCTACAGACCAGGAAATAATTGATCGTGTCCACTTTATGTATCAACAAGTTGAGGAAATGGAAGCTAGTAGCGTCTACAGTAACGTTTATGTAGATTCGTCCTGGGTAGACCTAAGTAGCGTATCATCCACCGGGTCAGTAGTTCAATACACCTACCGCGGCGGAAATCCAACGCCAACAATAAATAATTTTACTATACCGCCCCGATCCTTTGATTCGGCCCTAGATAAAGTTGTTCGCTATGTCCTTGGTAATGTCGCAAATGTTTACCGGCAGGAACCACTAAATACAGAAACAACCATGATAACATACCAAAGGGAAACTGTTCCTATTTATGTTTACGGCACATATAAAACACAAGAATTAGACGAGATAATATTGGGTCTACCGAACTGCTTTAATATTTCATACAACACCAGTCATGGCAGAAGCGAACCGATTACCCCCATTGAAATGCCCATTGCGGAATCTATACTAAATGCAATTTTTTCTATAGATAGTACCACCGTTACACTGAGTAGTAATTCTGATAAGCCAACTGATGAACCAACAACTATTGAAATGGACGTTGCTCCGGAAATAGTTAATGATAAAACATTTGTTCCGGTCCGCTTTCTGGCATACAGTCTTGGAGTTGAAGAAAATGGTGTTGCATGGGACGAAAACACCCAAGCTGTCACAATTGAAAAAGATGCAATAAAGATTGAATTAAAAATCGGCAGTACCACAGAGTTTGTAAATGGTGAACCTGTAGAAATGGATGTTGCGCCATATATCAAAGAAATTGAGATAGGCGGACGTACTATGCTACCAGCTAAATGGATAGCTGAACCACTTGGAGCTACGGCAACATGGAATGAAACTACTCAGCAGATTGAGATTCTTCAGACTCAAGAACAGGAACAAAATCAGTAAATTCCCCTTCTTTAATAACTTGCGATTCTTCAAGAGTAGAGTCAACGGGCTCTACTTCTTTGTTTTTACTAACCAACCATTCCATATTCGGGAATCTTACTCCAGCCCTGTCCTTGCGCACGGCGAATAATAACCAAGAAAATTTACCATTGACTTCCGGGTCATGGCTTTTAACAACAAAATAATTATCCCCTATCTCTGCTTCATATAATGTAAATGGTCCCTTGGGCGTAAAAATAATATTCCAGGGAGTTTCTTCGCTATTTTGTATAACGCATTCCAAAAACAGCGAATCAAGCATGACACGGCATTCACCGTTTATTAATTCAGCAACGCCTTTTCTGTCAACGTACAATACTTCTGGGGATTCAATAGTATATAGGCCCACTACGCCTTGACTTGTTTCCTCGGTGCAATGTTTATTGCTACAAGTAAATTTACCGGCAACGTGCATATTCCCCCACACAGTTGCAGTCACGCCGCCGCTCTCGTTCACAGAGTCAAGGCTAAAGGATTTGCCAAGCAACTTTACAACATTACCGCCACCCTTGCCAATTTCAACTCTTGCTCTGCTCTGTGCCGCCAGTCGTATGCCGCAATTAGATTGCTGAGTCTCAAAAAGCAAGTCCTTGTATGTTCCTGCGTCAACGTAGCTGTCAACATACTTTGTACCGTTCAAATACCAGCTTATTTCACCCTGACCACTGCCGCCCTCAATCACCATACCCAGGTTAGCGCCTGCGTCATACATCTTTATAGTGCCGTCCGTAAGCAATTCAGTATACGCTTTAATCTCGCCGGGCAGCCTGGTTGAGAAGGTCGAAGCATATATCTGATTGCCCTTCATTACGGTGCCGTTAATCTCGCCGTCTCCAACCCACAACCCAAACTTTCTGATCGTCGGCTGCAGCGTGCCGTCCATGCTCATCAAAAGCGTGGTATTTTCGTCCACGGTGAGGGGGAGGCCGGAGGCGTAGGCGGCCGCCATTTCCGCGTCGGTTTTGTCGTAGGAACTACAGCGGAGATCGCTGTAGGAAGCACCCAAAGCATGAAGTGAGCCACCGCTATATGAACCAAGGTACATATTGGCGGCAAGTGTTGTCGGCCCCCTAGTTATAGTTGCATTAGTTACCGATTGACCGTTTACCCTGAACCTGACACCGGATGGACCCCATGACAGGCCGATATAGTTAGCGCCAATCTGGAGGGGCAGGAGATCGGTTTGTACGAATGTGCTACCATTCCCAACTAGGGCACGCAATGAAGTCATGGTGCCGTAAATCAAAATTCGGTTATTATTATCTACACCCAGACAGTCAAAAACATAGCATTGGTTACTGCTTAATACAGGAACATGCATCTTGAATTCGATGGTGCCTTTTTCTCCGCTTATTACTCCAGGTGTAGGAACAGCCAAGGTTTCGGCGTTCCTTGTAGTATCATGAAAACTTGTCTTGCAAGATTTGTTCTCAAACTGCACCCCGTCGAACCAGATGTATTTTGCCGTGCCGCCGGTGTAGTATTGCAGTGATATGGCAACATAAGAAACTCCGGTCGGTACGGTAAAGAGTTTTGTTATTCTTTGCCATATCCCAATCGCGGCAGGTGTTCCAGTGGAAACCAAGGCAGCGCAAGAAGCCGAATAACTCCATTTGGACGGCGGCGTAATCGTGCCTGATACGTTATTTCCGGAGGTATCGTAACAACGAATACAAATAATATACTGCGCCGCATCGGTAGCATAAACGTCAAAGCTCAACGTCCACTTCTGGCCTGCTGTTACCGCATGAGCAGAAGTCCCCTGGTTTTTTTCGGCTATGCCCTTGCCTATATTGGTTCCATCTCCGCATTTTGCCGACGCCAAACCATATTTTTTATATGTTGTATCCCTGGCCCTTGCCGTACTCCCGTATGACCAGTTTGATTGTGATGCAGCATTCCAATTGGTTGTTATGTTAGCAGTTTCAAAACTGGGATCTAGAACTACATTGGCCGTTCCTTCTTCCACTGTCGCTGATTGAGCGACATGGTAAACTTTGAAATCAAGAAAACGAGTTGCGGTAGCTGTGCTGGTTAATAGTCCTACTCCTCCACCGGAAAACGTAGTATCAATTTTGCTTATAACTTTTACGCCGTCAACAAAACCCTCAAGAAGTGAGCCATGTAAGGCAAATTTGAAACTCTTTGCCGCGCCTCGCGTCCAGGCAATATCTACCCCGGAAACAAGTTGCGTAAAGGTGCCTCCGGCGCGCTTCCATAGTTCTACATTTGAAGAAGGACTAGCGCCGCTATCGTCACGGATTCTAAGCATGTAGTAGTTGTTATTATCCTGGTGCCGGGCAATAATTGCGCCGTATTGCGCCTGGTCGGAAGTAATCTCAATCTCACAGTTTTGTAAAAGCAAATCGTTTTTTATAAGCGTCGCATATGCCCCGCCCGTCCCCGTCAGCACCCCGCCGCTGCTCTCCCACGTCGCCGGGGTATCCCCGCCGCTGGTGTATTGACTAAGCTGGTCGGTATCAAAGGCATCCTGCCACACGGGGGCGGGCTGCGGGGCGTACTCATAGCGCGGGACGCCGGAAGCAACGGAATTACCCTGGCTGTCGTACGCGGTCGAGGCGCGGGTGAAGGTGGCGATTGTGGTCGACAAGGTTTCGTACCAGCCAAAGTGAGCCTTTAGTTCCCCGGTCGCGCTGTAAGCCTTCAGGCCGTCGCCCACAAGGCGAAAATACCCACCCTGACCGATTATCTCTACTAAATAAGCAAGTATCTGCCCAGAAGTAATCTTATTGGCCGTGATATTGGCGATATGAGCATCCACGATCTGAGCATCATCAATATGCGCCGTCTTTATCGCCGCATTTGCAATAAACGCCGAACCGATAAACTCCCTAGCATACCCCTTGTCCCAGACAGTATCATGCAAGCCACCGTTGTTTACGGCAATAATAAACTGCCCATCGGCAAGGACGGGTTCCGTCGCGCTGGTGGAATAAGAATTAGACACGCCGTCCCAGTAAATGTACTTCTGTGCTGTGTTCCCTGCGGTAATAACATACTCCGTCCCGTTGTAATAAAGGTTGTGCTGGTTCCACGCCACCGAGCCGGCGACAGGGCTGTTGTCGGTCCAGGCGTCATTAAGGAGAATAATAATCTTGGTGCTGAGTTTCGTGGCGTCTATGGCGGCATCGGCAATCTTCTGCCTGGTAATGCTTTCGTCCACAAGGTAAACGGGAGTAAACAGTTCCCCCTTACTATTCTTTATACTGTTAAGATATTTGACCATGGCCTGACTACTTTCCCACTTTGACTCAATCTTCTCAATGGGATCGCCGACTTCAAGCTCACACTGCCAGGGCTGGAATACATTGTACTTGTAGCGGATAATTCTGGCTTGAATATCAATGTCTAGTTCGCTGTCAATAATGTCTACTAGGTGCCCCAGGTCAAAATCCTCGTGCTGGTAGCCGGAAAGTAGCCGCAAGTCAACCTGTTTTATTGTGTAGTTGTGGCGCGGCCGGCAAACTTTGGCTAAATATTTTGTAGCCTCGTCTTTTAATTCCTGCTGGTCGGCAATGTCCTGGTTGGTCCAGATGCCTTCCAGGACTTCGGCGGTATAGGTGTTATTGGTAAGATAAATATTTCCATCGTTGACAGCGGCAATATTGAGATCATTCTCCCCAAAAGGATACAGCTTTGTAACAATGTTGTAATCATCGGTCCTGGTAATATTTTTCAAGTTTTTAGCATAGCTGATTTGATACCCGGTATAGATTGCCCAGGTTGTTTCATCCCGGAGCGACACGGTTTTGTTTATGGAGTCCCAAACCAAATAGCCGCCCCAGATTTCTTGAATCTTGTTAATGTTTTCCAGGACGGAAATTTTCTCGGTTTCCAGGTCATGCGTTCCGGTAACATCGACCGTGCCAACACTCCAATCCGTCCCCCGGAGGATAGCGTACAGGGCGTGGCCGGCAGAACCAACTTCGTATAAACCGCCTGAAAGGTCAGTGCCGCCCGAAACAATGACAACCGCCAAAGGCGGGGGACTTGGAGTATTGGGATCGTTGGAAATACCGGCGGGGTCAACGTAGTCCTTGC
>JGI12104J13512_1002100_pt1 | contig 13237 bp, 10 predicted proteins | sample TerdegcTABiofilm_FD_13512 | JGI IMG/M metagenome (IMG submission 13512)
ATCTGAGCCACCCGCCCTTCCTGTCTTGACCCGCCCAATCTCCTGCCCTATCTTTATCCAGTGAACACCACACCTGAATTGCTTGTTGCCGGTAAATGGGTGACAACCGGTGTCGCTACTGATGTTGTCAACCCCTATGACCGCTCGGTTCTGGGTAAGGTATCGGTTGCCACCGCTGCGGAAGTTGCCACCGCCCTGACCGCTGCCGAAACCGGGGCGCGCGTGATGCGCTCTTTACCCGCCCATCACCGTTCCCGAATCCTTCACCGCACCGCGGACCTGATTGAGGAGAACGCCGCGGAGTTCGTCCGGCTGATTGTTGCGGAAGCCGGTAAACCGGTGAAGTTTGCCCGCATTGAGGTTTCCCGGGCAATAGAGACCGTCCGTTGCGCCGCCGAAGAGGCGAAACGAATTGCCGGGGAAACTGTCCCGATGGACGCCGTGCCCGGTTCGGAAAAGCGCCGCGGGTTTTACATCCGGGTGCCGCGCGGTGTTATCGTTGCCATCACGCCGTTCAACTTCCCCTTAAACCTCGTCGCCCACAAAATCGCCCCGGCATTTGCCGCCGGTAATGCGGTCGTCTTAAAGCCGGCAACCAAGACCCCATTCTGCGCCCTGAAACTGGCTAAAATTTTGCTCGAAGCCGGACTGCCACCCGAGGCGCTTAATGTCCTGATTGGGCCGGGCAACAGTGTGGGCGAGATGCTGGTTGCCGACCCGCGGGTGCGGATGATAACCTTTACCGGCAGCGCCGCGGTGGGTGAAAGAATCAAAAAAATCGCCGGGCTGAAACCGGTAACCCTGGAGCTCGGCTCCAACTCCGGTGCCATTGTTGACGAGACCGCACCGCTTGACCGGGCAGTGGCGCGCTGCGTCCTTGGTGCCTTTGCCTATTCCGGACAGGTTTGCAACCACACCCAGCGCCTGATTGTCCATCAGGCAATCGCTTCGGAGTTCATTGAAAGGTTTGTTGCCGCTACTGCAAGACTGATTATCGGTGACCCGCAAAGACCGGAAACCGACATCGGACCGTTGATTGACCCGGCGGCAATTGAGCGTGCCACCGGGCTAATTGAGCAGGCGTGCGCCGCTGGTGCCCGCGTTCTACTAGGCGGTAAAGCAGATGGCACGGTGTTTTATCCCACCATCCTCACCGATGTCACACCGGAAATGGGGGTCGTGCATGAAGAGACATTTGCGCCGATAGTCACGATTGAGACCGCGCCCGATTTTGACCGGCTGCTTCAACTCTACAACCAGGGTTCAACCGCCGGCACCTACGCCTATGGGCTCTGCGCCGGGGTTTTTACTTCAAACTTCGCCCGGGCGTTTCAGGCGGCCGAGGAACTGGAGGTTGGTGCGGTTTACATCAACGACTCTGCCACCTTCCGGGTTGACCATCAACCTTATGGCGGTGTCCGGGATTCCGGTTCCGGTCGGGAAGGCCCAAAATTCGCCATCCAGGAGATGACCGAAATCCGGTTTGTCTCGTTTAACCTCGACTGAAATTATCCGGGCCGACCCAGGAACAGATAGGCGATGCCCAGGTAAATCGCCGTGCCAAAGATGTCGGCTAAAGTGGTGATGAGGGGTGTACTGGCGGTTGCCGGGTCGCGCTTTAATCTGGTAAAGATGAAAGGCAGAACGATGCCGATGGCACAACCGACAATAACATTTACAACCATCGCCAGAATCACCACCGGCGCAATCTTCAGCCCGCCCCTTACGAACCCCATAATTGAGATACCCAAGCCCATTGTCAACCCTAAACCCAGCGCAAGCAAAATCTCCCTGCCCAGAAGAAAAAGCCAATCCCGCATCCGCACCGTACCCACCGCCAGCGCTCGAATGACCAGCGTTGCCGACTGGGAGCCAGCATTCCCGGCGGTGTCCACCAAAACGGGCAGAAATGTAACCAGGACCACATACTGGGCAAGGAGTTCGGAAAAGCCATGAATGATGCCGCCGGTGATTAAGTCCATTATCAAAAGCGCCAGCAGCCACACCACCCGGCTGCGATAGAGCAGTTTCAGCGGCACCTCGCGCAGTTTTGTGATGAATGTCAGGTCAATCTTGCCCGGATGAATACCGGAAATCTTGGTGATGTCCTCGGTTTGCTCTTCGCGCAAGACATCAAGGATGTCGTCAATCGTCACAATCCCGAGCAGCACCCCATCGCTGTTCACCACCGGTAACGCCAGCAGGTCGTAACGTTCCATCACCCGCGCCGCTTCCTCCTGGTCTGCGCTCGCCTCAATCGAGATGAACTGCTGGTCCATAATCGCCTCAATCTTCTCGTCCGGCGCTGCGAGGATGAGCCGGCGCAACGGGATGTCGTCAAGCAGACGGTTTTTTTCGTCCACCACATACACGGTATTAATCGTCTCGGCATCAATTCCGTTTGTCCGGATGTGTTCCAGCGCCTGTTTTACGGTCCAGTGGGAAAACACCGCCACATAGTCCGGCGTAAGCAAGCGGCCCACGCTGTTTTCCGGAAACCCGAGGGCTAAAAGTGTCTCCCGGCGGTCTTCAGGCGAAAGGAGGTTAAGTGCCCGCTGAATCACTGCTGGTGGCAGGTCTTCAAACAGTTCGGTCCGGTCATCGGGCGCCAGTTCCGCCATCAGGCTCCGGACCTGCTCATCGGACAAGTTTTTTATCAGGGTCAACTGCTTGTCCGGGTCAAATTCGGCAAAGACCTCAGACTGCAACTTCTTGGGCAGAAGCCGGAAAACAACCACCTTGTCCGGGTCCGGTAAACTGGCAATCAGGTCCGCGATGTCNGGTGCGGGCCATTCGGTCAGGGTGTCTTTAATACCCTGCCAGTCTTTCGTTTGAAGCAGTTCGCGGATTTCAGGCTCAAGCAGTTGCTTTAAGATGTTAAGTCTTTTTCTCGCCGGCATAGTTTACCCGTCGCTATCTTACCGATTATTTCCTTTAAGGCAAGTTTTTTCTGCTGCACTCCTTGACAGCGCCGCTCAACCGGGCAAAATTACTTACTATGAGAAATTGCCTTTATCTATCTTCGTTCCTTGCCTTCATCTTTGTGCTCTGTGCCAGCCCGAACCCCAAAAAGACGACCCAACCGCCCGTCTCCACTGAGACAAAAGAAAGCACTCCGATACCAGTTGCGGCAGAAGAGAAAACCACACCGGCAAATGAGGTGTCCTTTGCCCGCGATGTCCTGCCCATCTTGCAGAAACTCGCCCCGGACTGCCACACGCCAGAAGATATGGCGGGCAACTATGCGCTCAACTCCTACGAAGCGGTGATGGCGCCCGGTACCGACTCTGTTCCCAATGTGATTCCGGGCGAACCAGAAAAGAGTTTGCTTTATATCTATTTACAAAAAGGTCATCCGTTCGGCAAAAAGCCCGACACAGCACAGTTGCGCATCATCCGGGACTGGATTCTTCAGGGCGCAAAGAACAACTGAGAGGAGAAAATGGCTCTTGAAGCGCTGGTTAGATGGACAAACGGGATGCAGTTTCTCGGGCAAAGCGGCTCAAACCATGCGGTGGTAATGGACACCAAAGCCGACCATGGCGGCGCCAACACCGCACCGACACCAATGGAACTGGTTTTAATCGCATTAGCCGGCTGCACCGGAATGGATGTGGTCTCGCTTTTAAAAAAGATGCGGGTCGATTTCAGCCGATTTGAAATCAAGGTCAAAGGTGAGCGGCGTGAAGAGCATCCGAAAACCTTCACCCGAATAGATTTAGAGTACATCGTGTACGGCAAAGATGTGAACGAACAGGCGGTCAAAAGGGCGATTGAACTTTCCCAGGAGAAGTACTGTTCGGTATCGGCACTTATCAAACCCAACTGCCCGGTCAACTACACATATCAAATCGTCCGGGAGTGAAGTGTAGGATTACAAGAGTCTAAACTTTGCCCACGCCACTCGGTTTTACAGATTAAAAAAGTTTTGGCTCTGCCGTAATAAGTAGGCATATTTTTACTTCATTTCTTTTTAATTGTTTGAATTTGTCGTGAATCCTGGCAAACCCGGAATCTCCACTGACCGAATCCCAACGGTCTCCTTTAACATCTGCCGATTATCGGTCCGTGTTCCAATGAACGAGGAACAATCCGCTCAAACAGACCACAGAACGCCACCTGCTTCAGTTTGGTCTTCTGCGCGTTCGTTCTTGTTGCCAGACTCGCTCCTTTCTTCGCTTTATTCATAAACCCATTACAACCCCAAAAACATCTACATCAACCTTACCGCACCGGGCGCAACTCAAACGCCTCGGCAAAGTTTCGAGCCCGAGAAAATTTCCGGCGCAACCCTTCGTAAGGCGGGAAAGCACCACCATAACCAATAACCCGCCTCGCCTTTGCTACCATCTCCAGTTCTTCGGCAGTCCAGCCCGGCGCCACATAGGTATTCTTTGCCTGTGCCCGTAAAGGCTCATAGCGCATCGGATAAGCAACAACGCCCCAATCCAGCAAATCCCTAATCCGCTGGAAAAAATCCTCTGGCGTTTCCGAAAAGTTATACAGACAATAGACGATAATCCGCCTGCCATCATAGCCAGAACCCTTCAGCAGGTCAATCGCCTTACACAAAGATTCACGGATGGCGTCGCTATCATAAGCAAGCCGAATAACAGGTATCTTTATTGTTTTCATCGCCATCAACACCTCCTCGGTCATTAGCCGGGCGTCCAACCCCTGATTAAAATCCACTGGTTTGCCCAATTCTGCCAGTTCGCTGAAAATATCCTGCCAGAAAGGCGAAGCCAGAATATTATTGTCCCAGAAAATTATCCTGCGGTGTCTCGGGTGAATGAGATTTTTTATTGACCGCCGGGCAGTAAACTTCGGCTCAAGGTCTTTCACCGAACAAAACGGACATCTGCGGATACAACCCCTTGTGGCAAAAACGATGCTGGCATCCCAGTCCGGAACCAATGAATAATCTGGAAGCAGGTTATCCAGCCGTGGTACAACTCCCCGCTGAATTTTAACACTATGACCAAACTCCTCTCTTATTTTTTCTGGACAGAGGCTGGCATAGATACCACCAACGACAATTGGCACACGGGGATATTTATGCCGATAATAACGGATCGTCTCGTGCACCGGCTCCCAGGCATAGGTAAAAAGGCTGGTGATATAAATTCTATCGGGTTCATAATTAGAACCATCCAGCCCGCTAATAAGCCGAACTTCATCACCGTTTAATCGGTGCCACCGACCCAGTTTCAAAAGCCCGAGCGGCGGGTAGGTGGTGTGATACCTTCTAGAACGGGGTGGTTCAATCAGAAGAATGTGGCGGGGCATAAAAATTTACTTGACAAAGGATTCATAGTGGGCTATAATTTAACAGCCTCATCCACCATGCGTGGAAAGAGCTCTTTCGCCGTCCTCATGGGCGGCGATTGCCTTTCATCGGCACCTTTTTTCATACTTTTTTTCTAACGATTTCTTTGTCGCGGGCCCATCCACATAATAAGCAGTAATAATAAAATAAACCATCCCCTTGCGTAATCTCTTTGGCTCCAGCACAATTACATAATCCCAATCATAAAGCCAAACATAAGTGCGTCGTCTTCTACCTTTTTCTAAGTAATCCCATACCAGCACATTATCCGAATCGGCATGTTTCACGGTTGGGGCAAACCAAGGTAATCGCTCAGCACGGAGTGGGTCAAAATCGCGCTGCTTCATCGAACCTGCACTTGTCCCCATATAGCGGTAACGGGAAACCAGGTGCCAGAAGCATTCCTCGTAAGTAAACCCAAATACCTCTCTTGGCTGTCGGTCCCAATTAAGAACGCAATTGTTTAACTTCAATCTTTTGGATACAATATCGTGATGAAAAATAGCATACAACTGAGGAACAACTATTTCAATGGGACCAGCAACATTTGCCAATGGAGGTAACCAATCAGGTCGAGTTTTCACAATTCCGCTCTTGAGGGGTCCCAGATTAGTAAATTTACTTTTCGCTCTCTTAATAAAGTAGTCCGGGTCAAAGTTCGGTGTGACCTTTCACGCATTCTTTTAACAATTGCTAATTTCCCTCTATTTTTTTCTAAACCGCGATTGACATAGGCTATGGCACCAATAAGAAGGTCGCATAACTGTATCTGCTCCACTTCCTGTGAACGCACAACCTGAACTCGCTCAACAATTTTTCTTGAGAAATCATAGATATTGTTTGCCAATATTTCATGCAATCTTTGCACTTTAACACTCCCCCAAGTATCTTTATAATCCAAATAGATACAAAATCGGGCTTCAGAGTGAAGCAATGCCTTCAGCAAAGTAAAGTACATTTTGTAGTACCACTCATCGTGTGTCTGTTTAAATTCCGGATGCCGTAGTATGGCTTTGTCTGGAATAACTAATGCACGGAAATTAAGGTCGTGGTCGTCAAAGAAGTAGTCGAGCACATCAACATAAAAGGCAACCTTACTAGGCGAAACTTTTGTCCACTTAACTTCGAACGACTTAGATAATCTGTGTTTTCTTTTAATCTCCCGCAGGCGTTTCGCCACTTCACGCGCTTTATCTGCTGGACACCACACTGCTCCCAATACCATAACCTTTTGCTGGTCGTGCTCGAGATGACAACTTTCATCACAATAGATGTTAATTCTCTCCGCCATTTGAATCTCCTTCCTTACTAATTTTTCACCTCAACTCTTCCAGTGCCAGTTGGACTTCCTGTAGTCCCTTTTCGCTTAAACCCCAGAGTTGGGCGGCGAGGTAGTCAATTTCTGTTTCAATTTGGGCAACCTGCTCGGCATCACCCGCGGCTGTTGCCCGGTGTGCTGCTTCCGACAACTCGGATAAACGCAGATGCAGTTTATCCTTGGGGTTGAAACGGGGGATGCGGATGTTATCAAGAATATGCGGATCCATCTGGATTTCCACTGCATATCCCAGCACGGCGACATTAGTAAGACTGCTGTTGAGAAGCCCACAAACATAGTGAGCTTCTTTTTCCGTGGCACAGTCCACAAGCATGAGTTTGTGATCGGGAATAACCGGTTTGCGATCCTTAGGGCCGATCACGCCGGCTGTCATTGAGGAAGCCTGCTCGCGCCACACCACCTTCCAGGGTGCGAAGGTGTAATTTTTGATGTCATACATAGCATAATAAGGTTCGCCTTTCAGATATTTGATGTACGCGGGGCGGGATTCAAGAAGTTTCTTGAATTTCTCAAAGTAAGTAAGCGTTTTAGGATATTTATTTTTCATTACACTTATTGGAATACCGTGTTTTCTATCTTCCGGAGCCTGTGGCACTATAATATATGCCGAAGGTGTTGCCTGCCAGCGTTTAACATCCCTGCCCCGCAAAAGTGGATAGAGCAACTCCTTTTCAATCGGCGCCTGAATTGATTCAACCTGCAGTTTTGCCCCTACGGTGATATTGGAAACAACTGCCAATCCGCCTGGCCGCTCGCCAATAATCTCAACCCAGTAAACCCCATTGGCACCACCGGTGTAAGCCCCAGCATGTGCTTTGTAGTCTGATTTACCTAAAACCTTTTTTACTGCCCTCAGCGCCTTTGGTCTTCCGGTAATCCATTGGGAGGTTGGGTCATTTTTATCTACCGGTTCGGCAACAAACTGCCGGAATTGAACCCGTTCTTCAATGTCTTTCCAGAGAGCATCCTGGGGTAATGAACCTGACGCATTTTCCTTTTTCAGCCACATCCAGTAAGTGAATCTGCCGTATTCGGTTTTCTTTCCCTTCTGAAGGACAAACGCCGCGGTGCGGTTTGTTGCACCTTCAAAGGGCTGGAAGTTGGTAATGTCATCAATGTGGATAATGCCAAGCGGTGTGCCATCCGGTAAGGTGAATTTGCGAAACCCTTTTCCGGCACTGGTTTTGAATACCGATTGGGTTATCAGAAATCCCAGTCTGCCACCGTGCTTCAGATTCTGATCAGCAACAACATAGGTCATCAAGGCGGAGATATCAATCTTACTGCTACCGTGTCGCGCACGCAACCCCTGATGCGGGAAAAGTCCGTATTTATTTTGGAATAAAGGTACCATCTCTTCATCACGATAATTTTCGGGCAGGTTTTCCCAGTTGACCCAGGGCGGATTGCCAACGATGTAATCAAAGTTTCTCAGGAACACCGGGGCAAAGGCATTTTTTATCACCCTTGCCCAGACACCATTTATCCGATTGCGCTTCTTTTCAAGTAACTGTTCGTAGATGGTGGCAAGGTCCTGCAGGTCATTATAGTCCTTCTGCCGGTCAAGATTGAGTTCGGTAGCCAACCGCTCAATACTGGCGTTGCGGTCAACTTCAACATCAACCATTTCCTCAAGAACCTCAGCCAGCCGTTTGATAAGGTCTTTTCGGATAACCGATTTGGGCAAAACAAAGTCGCCAACTGCCGTCCTAATCTTGAAGCGGTCCCTGCCGAAAAAGAGGTTATCGCCCTCGTTTGGTGTTACTACTGAGTCGCAGAGATAAACGGGAATTGAAATATCGTCCTTGCGATGCTCAAGCAAATCGCCCAGTGCCAGCAGGTAGTTTGTTCGGGCAGTGATAACCGCTAAGGGATTAAGGTCAAAGCCAACCACATTCCGGGTTATCTGCTCCAGAACATCAGCCTCGGGAAGCATCTTTTTGCGGGCATATTCGCGCATCTTGCGGATGGCAATAACCAGAAATGTTCCGGAACCACAGGCAGGGTCAAGAATCCTTTTGGTCGGTTTGAGGTTGCCCCCGACGGTCATATCTATTAACCGTTCTGCCAGCCAGTCAGGCGTATAGTATTCGCCAAGGTTATGCCGGAGCCTTCTGGGCACCAGTCCTTGATAAAGAATCTTCAAAATATCACGGGTGACATTCGGGTCGGCATCAAGAGTAACCAAGGAATAGTTGGCGAGTTTAGTAATCATCATTCGGATTGCTGAGGCTATTTGACCGTTCCAGACTTCCAGATACCACTTAAAAAAATCACCTTCAAGAAAGTTGGAGATGCCAAAGTCCTTAAAAATCCCGCCGCGCTCTATTTTCTCCATAAACCCCTTCAGCCCGTTGTCGTCATAGGAAAGCACCTGACGCAGGTTGGTGCCAATTCTGGGTACCAGATAAAACTGCACGATTTGGACCGCAAGGAGTTTGATGAAGGTGGCATAATAGGTGTGTAGCGTGAAAAAGAATTTGAACAGGTTAATGTTATGGTCTTTGACCGCAAACCGCTCGGCTTCCAGTGTCAAATCAAGCCTTGATGCCCCGGCATAGTCGCAAACTTCCGAGAACTGCATTGACCACTGCTCAAACATCTTTTTCACAAATGGCACATCGGTGCTGCGCAGGATTTGATAAAGAGTGCTGACCATCTTGCGGGCAACCGGCGAGTTTTCCCCAAAATCCTGAATCAGGTATTCGGGCTGAACCGCCCGCTCCAGACTCAGTGATGCCAAAAGCGATAAAAACCGCTCGCAGGAGTTGGCGTTAACCGGTACCGGTTCTTCCACTCGCCAAGAACCATCCGCCGGCATGATGAAGATAAAATGAAATCCATCCCAGACTACCGCAGCCAGCCTTTCCGGTCGGTGGCGTTCCCGACGGGGCAGCTCTTTTAGATATTTAATTGTCTGAGCGGTCCAGCGCTCATTCCCTTCCCGGCTTTTTTTGATTTTACCCGGCGCCTTGTATTCAATAATCAGCCGGTTATAAACCGCATCGGCTCTGCCATTGGCAAGGGTGTATTCCTCTCGGGGCTGAAGGTCAAGTTCCAGTTCCTCAGAAAAATCTTTAATCAGCGCATAGGTGTGGGAGCGAAACCCTTGCTCATTACCTACTGACATTTCTGCCGCCTTTTTAACCGCCCGGGCAAACTCTTCTGCCCGCTGACGGATGGCAGATTCCAACTCGGCAACAGAAGGCATTAAAACTCTTTCACCCGGTAGGTTGGCTTGGGGAATATTATCTTCACCGGCTGACGATAAACCGGATGGCTGATTATCAATTCACCTGAGACCAGCCTGCCGATGTTGAACTTTAACTCCTTGTCCAAGAAGTTATATGCCTTTTCCTGAAGTTCGGCGGCAGCGCTTCTGCCAATCACCTTGGTGGCACAGTTGCCGGTTACCCGTTCATGCGCCTGGGACATAAACTGCTGGCAGGAGATTAAAACAACCCCCAGGGACCGACCGCGTTCAGCAATGTCTATCACATTCTGGGTAAGGGGTGAAACTTGGTGCCCAGAAGGCGCATACTTGTTTAACTCGTCAACAAAGATGATGATTTTGTCCGGCACCGGCTTGCCGCGACGCTCAGGCAGGTCTTCAGACTTGAGCCGGTAAACGGTGCGCAAGAGGTCGCCAAAAACCAGCATCTGCTCGTGGTCATAGAGTTTGGCAATATCCACAACATAGACATTGCCTCCTTCTAAAGTCTTAGCCAGTGTTTCGCCAAGAGGTTTTTCACCTCGGGAAAGGCTCTCTACAAATATGCCCGATTGCCTGGTCTTAACCATCCGGCGCATATGGCGACGGAAAACTCCCAGCGAGGTAGATTTAATATTGCGCCAGTCGCCCCTGCGATTAGGGTCATTAATCGGAGGACCATCAAGTAGATTGGTCCAACTGCTGACATCCTGAAACTCCCGTTCGTTAGTAAGAACACCCTCTCGAATCTCACTGATGATTGACTCAATAGTAGAGTAGGTATCAGGAACATCGGCAAAGAGCAAATCAAGTTTGTCCGCGGTGCTCCGAAAATCATAGGCATAAACGGTCGGGGTATTCGGCTCAATATAGCAGTTTGCCTGCCCATCGGGACCACGGGGAACAAAGTAATGGACATTATCAAACTTACCCGGTTGCAAACCCAATGCCTCCCATAGTTCCATCTGTTTAGCATCGGGTTGAACATCCGGCTCCTGGTCAATCTGCATCAGGTTGCCATGCTTAACATTCAAAAGAATTACCGCTATCTTCTTACGCTCCTCATCAGTTGCTTTCTGAAGCAATGCCTGAATCAGAAACATCGCATAAGAAGTCTTGGTTGCCAGACCAGAAATGCCGGTGATATTCAGATGGGCGGAAACCGGCCCTAAAAGATAGCGCCGGTCAAGATAGACGACACAGGCGTTCCCGTTGCTCATCTTAATCAACCCTGCCGGTATCCGCTCTTTTTCTGCCATATCCTTGATACCTAAAGCCTCGTGAATACCTTCTGGTGTGGCGAAACGCACCAGTTTTTCACTCGGCACCGGCATATAGATATCAGCGGTATTGGAAAGAACATTGGCGTGGGCAACGGTCGTGCCCTGCCGCGGTGTATTTGGTATCTCGGTGAGTTCGCCAAAGTTGGATGAGATATAGTTGGCGAGGTGATTTGGAGAATCGGTCCAGTGCTCAAGTATTGTTACAAGACCATAAGTTTTGCTTTTACCATCCCGTCCAATCTGGTCAACCTCAACGATGTCAAACGGGTTAACAATGACCCCGTCACCCAGCCAGAAACTGAATTTGTCCGATGTATTGGATGACCGGTCCGTGGCTGAGGTTTTGCCGATGAAATACTCTCCTTCATTCATGAAAACCTCCCTGACTTTGCTGCCATTTTATTGCACCCATTATCACCTCATTGGAAAAGAAACTATTTTTTATAACCTGCTCTGCCATATGAATTGGATAAATACAGCAGTGCCAGCGCTTATCCAAGCCATAGGGACAGACACTGCGTTCTGCGACCAGTGCCCTTGAAATCAAATCCAGTAGTTCCGCATCCACCGGCTTTTTGTCGGGCGTCGGTAGTTCCACCTTTACCACGCCCATCAATGGATAGTCAACCTGACGCTGTTCCCGCAACCGAACATACCAAAATGCCACCCGCCCATCGTAAGCACTGAACGCCACTGTGCGATGATAATGTGGTAAACCGGCAAGTATTGATGTTACATCCCTTTTATCTTTAATCCCGCCAAATCGGAACTCCGGCTGTTTAGAAAAGGCTTTTGCTACCCCGATTAAGTAGGGCGCCTGAATAAACCGGTCAAATTTGGTCGCCCCATCCAGTATCAGCCATTTGTCCTTATCCCTTTGGCCATCGGTTCTATTTATAAGTTTTGCCTCCAGTTCATGCATCTCAGCCCGCACCTTGCCACCCGCCTTATCCCGCGCATCCTTTTTATCTTCGGAAAGGGGGTCAGGTAGCTCATAGTTCACTATTCGGAAATAACCAGGACGTTCAATCCGCTCTAATTGATGCCAGACGGTATCAGAAACACCATTGCCCTGACCTGGCAATAATAACAATAACTGCCGCTCATTGTGAATAACGGAAAGAGCGCCGTGATCGTTGCGGTGAATAACCGCCGCGCCAATCTGGGCAAGCATAATTGGAAACGAACGACCCACTTCAACACCGGTCCCGAGAAAATAGGTGCGGAAACTGCCATCAATAAAAAAACGGAACAGATGATTTTCTGAGCGGAAGAGAGGAGGCGTTGAACGGTAAATTCTGTCAATGTTTGGCGTGGGCGATTCAGCAAACTCGGTTACTCTATTGATTGAGCGATTAATCAGGGCGTCATCAATTTCCTCCTGGTCCGGGCGGACAAGTTCTTCGCTGGCACCACCGGTTGCTGGAAGAACCTTAAGATGGCGGTTAAGAGCGTCAAAGGTTGGCGATATCTGCTTAAGCGGATTTGCCATCGGTTATGTCACCTAAATTTATTCCACTAATTTATTTCTGTCAAGCAGGTGCATCACCTCCATTAAAAATCTCAACTATAGGATAACCCGGACTGGCTGCGGTTTATAAATATAGTTTACCCTATATTTTCCCGCGCGGCAATAGCGCGAAGCCGTTTGCTGACTTCCCCTATTATCATCCGGCTGGGAGTTACTAAGGTTCTCCTGACAATGGGTTATGAGTTAATTGCTACCGGCTTTGTTTTAAGGGCGATTGCGAGGTTTTTTCTTCGTCGTCTTTTATTAGTTAATAAAAAGATGACGGCGCCCGCATAGGCGCCGTCAGGAGGTACGATGGTTCCTGTAACCGCTGAATTTTGTCGGGCTCGAGCGCTAAAATGTCAAAAAGAAGTTTAAACTATCCTCACCCGAAACCGGTAAAATTTTACCCACCCCACCCCCTCTGTCAAGGATATTTTATTTGCTTGTTTAGTTGCTGAATTCCAACAACTTACACAAAAAAGCCCGCATTGCTGCCAACCTGAATCTTTTTATCGTATTTTTAGGTGTTGAATTTGTAGTAAGTTAGCGAAATACACCCCCT
>JGI12104J13512_1002103_pt1 | contig 13221 bp, 8 predicted proteins | sample TerdegcTABiofilm_FD_13512 | JGI IMG/M metagenome (IMG submission 13512)
ACCATTTATTCCTGATGGAATATCTACACTTAAAACATATTTTTCTGAATTATTTATTATTTTAATAATCTCCTTTAAATCTCCTTCAATTTCTCTTTTTAGTCCAGTGCCAAAAATAGCATCTATTATAATCTCACAATCTTCAATCTCCTCTTTTATTTTTAATAAATCAATATCATTTATAATTGGAATTCCAATTTTTTTGATCCTTTCAAAATTTAATTTTGCATCTCCTTTGAGGGTCTTTTCATCTTTTAATAAAAAAACCTTTACTTTTGATTTTAAAGAGTATAGTTTTCTTGCAATAGCAAAACCATCACCACCATTGTTACCTCCTCCACAAAAAATTAGAATTTTTTTATTTTCAAGAGCGTCAATCTCTTTAAAAAGAAAATTAACAACACTTATTGAGGCATTTTCCATAAGAATCTGTGAATCAACACCAAAATCTATCTCCATTCTCTTATCAAGTTCATTTATTTTTTCTGTGTCAACAACTTTCATAATAAAGACCTCCTTAATATAATAATAACTCAGTAATTGAATTAAGTATTAAATAAATACAATGTTAAATTAGGGCCTGACCCTTTTTTATCATAAAATGATAATTTAGGGACTGACCCTTTTTTATCATTTGCTACTTCTAATTAGAATATGGGATTCCAATATGTTTGTGAACTCCTTCGTTCACTAAAGAACTTTATAGGTTATAATAAAAATATGAAGAAAATTCTATTTTTCACAGATACTCATCTACAGGAAGTTCCAATTTCAAGTAGAAAGGATAATTATCTTGAATCAATTATTAAAAAGGTTGAGGAGATAAAAGATATAGCAAATAGTGAAAATGTTGATTATATTCTTTTTGGAGGAGATTTTTTTAGTAGACCATCTCCAAGTGATGAAGTTATAATTTCTCTAATAAAAGTATTAAAAAATTTTAACGCAAGACCAATCATAAGCATACTTGGTAACCATGATATTGAAGGAAGGAATCCAGAAACTTATAATAGAAAAGCGGTAAAGATTCTTGAAGAGGCACATTTAGTAAAATTTTTAAAAGATGACGAAATTTATCCACCTTTTGATACCGAGATAGAGATCCAAGGAACAAACTATAAAAATGGGGTTGATTCTGACCCTAAGCTACTGAGAGCTGAGAAGAAAAGAAAGGGGCTTATCTTAATACAGATGGTTCACTCTTATGTATTACCATTTAAAGTTCCATTTCAAACACTATCTCTTGAAGAGGTTGCAAACATAACAGAGGCAGATATCATTTTAATTGGTCATTTCCATGATGGTTTTGGTGAAAGGAGAGTTAATGGTAAAATATTTATCTCTCCTGGAAGCATTGCAAGGGATTCAATAAATCAGTTTGATAGAATTCCACAGGTTGTTCTTTTGAAAATTGATGGATCAAAAATTGATATTCAGTTCATAAAGCTCAAAAATGTCCTTAAAAAAGAGGAGATAGAATCAAAAGAGATTGAGGAGATAAAAGATTTTCTATTTAATGATTTTTTCCAATCATTAAAAGGAGAAAATATTGATTCTTTTGAACCAGAAAAGATAATAGATGCGATTTTAAAAGATGAAAATGTAGATGAAGATGTTAAAAAAGAGGTTTTAAAAAGATATGAAGAAGCAAGAGAAAAATATAGTTGAGAATCTCGACGAGTTTAAAGAAAAATTTAGAAAAATAAACAGTAGTTTAGAAGATTTAATTAAAGAAAGAGATAAATATATTGAGCTAATAAATAGTAAAAAGGAAAAAATAGAAAAAATAGAAAATTTTGATTTCTCAACTTTTTTTGTCGATGGTTCAATGGCAAAATTTGGAAGTAAATTTCCAAATTTTTTGTATATATTTAGGTCATTCTCATTTTCACCTCAAATGAATATAAAGATATATTATTATGATGTTTTTTCTCCCTTAATCAATGAAGATATTTCATATTTTAATGAGAAATTGGATAGTATAAAACTAAAAAATAAAAATCCTTCACTGCTTGATCTTTTTTATGTCGAAGAGAAATTAAGGTATGAATTTATGGCAAAACTTGAAGTTCTTGCTGGTTTAAAAAGTTTAGAATATTTAAAAGAAGGAGATATTTTATTTATGGATGGTTCACTTACTCACCTTGAAGGAGAAGTGCCTACTCTTTTTAATGAATTAAAAAAAGAAAGTTTAGATAAAAAAATCACAGTTGTTGGTGTCATTGAAAATATTGGAAGTAGCGAACTTGGAAGTTTAGGAGATAAAGAGATTTTAACTAATAACATTGGAATTGATGAAATGATATTTATTGAAACTCCAGAAAATAAAAAAAATTATTCACTAATATTTTTAAGGACATCAATTGATCCTACCCCAATCTCTTTTGATATCTTTTTTGAAAATAGAAATAGGTATAAAGAGATTGCTTCGTTTATCTCATTTACAACACCAAAAAATGGAAGAGGAGTTCCTTTTTTCAAAGATTTAGCGCATCAGGGTGCAAATTTATCAGAAAAAGAGGCATCTTTACTTGTAAAAAATTTCTTAAATGAGAAAAGTTTTGAGATAATATTCAAAGAAAAAGGGGATTTAAGATGAATGGAAAAATTTATGTTGTAGGAGAAAGTAGTCAATATGAAGTTTATATTGCATCAAGAGATGAAAGATTTTCTTTAAGAGATTATTTTTTTGTTAAAGATGAGAAAGAATATCTTGGTGAAATTTCAGAATCATTTACAATTAACAGATTTTTTCCAAGACCTGATTTGGGAAGTGAAAAAGATGAAAGGATAATAAGTCATCTTAAAATTCTTGGCTTTGAGGTACAAGAAGAGGATATAAATATTGGTAAGTTAAAAATGTTAGATGAACCACCATATCCTATAAAAATTGGAAGTGAAGTAAGAAGAGCAAAATTTGATGAAATAAAAAATATTTTAAAAATAAGAGAAGAAGGACTTATCTTAGGAGGGATAAAAAATAGCGAGAGATTTTTTGATGAGCTACCTGAAAATTTAAAAAATCTATATTTTTTTACAGAAAATGGAAAGGATAAAATTCAAAAAGAGATGCCTTTTATTTTCGGTATTAATGAGATGTCAGAATATCCACATATAGGAATATTCGGGGGTTCTGGCTCTGGAAAATCTTTTTTGATTAGAGTTCTAATTGAAGAGATTGCAAAACAAAATTATCCTGCTGTTGTTTTTGATCCACATTTTGAAATGGATTTTTCTTTATGTGATAAAAATTTGCCTGGATTTAGTAAAAAAATTGAAAATAATATTAAAGTTTTCAATATTGGTGAAAATATTGGCATTGATTTTTCAGAACTATCTTTTGGAGAAGTTGAAAATCTTTTTAGATCAATTGGTGAAATTGAGATACCACAGGAAGATGTTATTTATAATGCATATTATCTTATGGGAAAGGAAAAATCTCTTTCAAGATTTAAGGAAATATTGAGTGATATGTCAGAAAAAAGTGATAGTGAAGCTGAAAAGAGCATAATAAGTAGAATTAGCGCAAGAGCAGTTTTAAGAAAATTGAACCATCTAATAAGATTAAACATTTTTGGTAAAAGTGATAGGGAGATAATAAAATGGGTTGAAGATAAAAATATTGGTGTTAGCTGGGGAAATCTTGAAACAATAAAAGTTTTTGTGTCTTTTCTTCTTAATAAATTGGTTGAAAAAAGAAGGGCCTATAAAGATGGTATGAAAAGAGGAGAAAACGCTTCATATTTCCCACCCTTCTTTGTAATAATTGATGAAGCACACAATTTTGCACCAAAAGACTCACCATATCTTATACCATCACAAAGAATATTGAAAACAATATCACAAGAAGGAAGAAAATATGGAATATTTCTGATTCTTTCAACACAAAGACCATCTCTTCTTGATGATACAATCCTTGCTCAACTATCAACAAAATTTATTTTTAGAACTGTAAGAGAAACAGATTTAAGAACAATAAGTAATGAAACAGATTTATCAAAAAACGATATTGATAGATTGCCATATTTGAAAACAGGTGATGCATTTATCTCTTCTGCAATTTATCAAAGAAGTATTCCAATAAGAATAAAAAAATCATATTCAACTCCACCTCATACAAAAAATCCTTTTGAAGAGTTAAAAGAAGGGGTTGATATCAAAAAAAATGTTATTCTTGAATATTTAAAGGATGAAGGAGTTATTGAAGATATTAACCTAAATAAAATAGTTATTGATTTTGAAAAAATTGGCGTAAAGTTCGCTGATGAAAATGAACTTGTAAATCTTCTTGATGATTTAACAAAAAGTGGAGAAGTTTTAAAAGAGGATAATGGTATTTATTATATCTGGAAATTAAAAGATGTACATTAAAAAAATTGTCTTAAGAAATTTTCAATCGCACTCATATACATCAATAGAACTCTCACCAAAAATAAATATTTTTCTTGGAAAAGGGAATAGGGGTAAAAGCGCAATTATAAGAGCCCTTAAATGGGTATTTTTCAATGAACCACAAGGCACTGGCTTTATTAAAAAGGGCGAAACCTTTGCTTCCTGTTCAGTTACACTTGATAATGATTATACAATCATAAGAGAGAGAAGCGATAAAATAAATAGATATGTACTGATTTCTCCTGATAACAAAAGAGTTGAATACTCAAATTTTGGAAGAGAGATTCCTTCAGATATTAAAAAAATATTAAAAATAGAAACTCTTCCAATTGAAAATGGAACCAAACTAACTCCTCAAATAAAAGATCAGATGGAAACAGTTTATCTTATTGATGAAACACCATCAACTCTTCATTCAACACTTCTTACAATTTCTGGAGGTCAAACAGTTGATGAAGCAATAAAATCTTTATCCTTAGATTTAGAAAGATTAAATAGAAGAGAAAAAGACTTAAAAAGAGAAATTGAAGAAAAAGAGAATAATCTAAAAAATTATGAGGGAGTTGATGAAAAAAAGAGTGAAATTTTAAAAATAAAAGATGAAATTGATAAATTAAAAAAATTGGAGGATAGAAAGAATAAATTAGAAAAAATTATAGGAAATTATAATGAACTAAAAAAGCAAAGTGAAGAGGTTAACCTATACTTTTCAAAACTAAAAAATATTGATGAAATTGATGATGAATCTTCAAATTTAATAGATAAGAAATTAAAATATATAAAGTTGAAATCAATTATAGATGAATTAACCAATAATCAGAAAGAGTTACAAAAAAGTTTTAATGAATTAAAATTATATGAAGAGAATGAAATAAATTATGAAAGAGTTGAGGAAATTTTATCTCTAAGAGAAAGGTATATTAAATTAAAAAATATCTACTTTCAATATCAGAAAATAGAAAAAGAGTTAGAAAATGAGATAAAAGAGAGAGAAATCTGTGAAAATGATATGAATAAATATATAAATGGATATATAAATTTAATAGTGGAAAATGGTGTCTGCCCAGTTTGCTATAGAGAGATAGATGATAAAGAGAAAGAAAATATTGAGATTAATATTAAAAAAATGTGGAGGTAAAAATGAGTATTGATGAAATTTTATCAAAAATTGATGAGTATAATAAAAGAATAAAAATTCTAATCAAAAGAAGAGATGAATTATCTGGAAAAATAGAATCCCTAAAAAAAAGAGAAGATGAAATAAAAAATGAACTTAAAGATGAATTTGGAATAACTGACATTGATTCTCTTGATCAAGAAATTAAAAAACTTGAAGATGAGATAATCGAAAAAACAAAAAAACTTGAACTATCAATACAAAATATAGAAAATGAACTCAATAGAGAATTTAGAAAGTAGGTTTTTTTCGTCCTACCAAAAAATTGAAAGAAAAATTGGGGAGAGAGATAGAATAAAAAAAGAGATAGATGAAATTAATAGTGAACTTACAGATATTGAGAGAAAGAGAAAAATTTATAGTGAAGCAAAAAGAATACTTGAGATTGCTTATGAAAAATTGAGAGTATCAACTATGCAGGGGATCGAGAATCTTGTCAATCGAGCACTAAAAACTATTTATGATGATTTAACATTTAGAATTGAACTTGACGAAGAAAGAAATAGAAATATTGCAAAACCAGTAGTAAGAAAAGAGGGAGGTGAAATCTACTTTGAAGGAGACCCATTAGATACAAGTGGGGGAACAGTATCTCAAATAATATCTCTTGCCTTAAGGATAAGTATTCTTGAAAAAAGTATAAATCCAAAATTTGAGGGTCCTTTAATTTTAGATGAACCATTAACATTTCTCGATGAAGGAAGTAAAAAACTTATAGGTGAGTTTTTGAAAAAGGTGAGTGAAATATTGGGTAGACAAATAATACTAATAACTCATGATAGAATTTTAATGGAAATTGGAGACAAAACTTTTTATGTAAAAATTAAAGATGGAGTGAGTAAAATAGAAGAGATATCTGATTTATCAGAAATAGATGAGATTTAAATTTTTTATAATTTTGAAACTTTTAATTAAATCATTTGTTTAAATATATGATAGAATTTTGAAAAGGAGGTTTTATGAAAAAATTAAAATTTATATCTTTACTTAGTTTAATGTTTGTATTAACACTCTCTTTAATTGCATGCGAAACTTCTGCAAAAGAGGTGACTATAAAATTATATTACTACAATTCTGATCTTGATAAAGACGTATCAGGGAATGTTTTGTGTAGTGAAAAGGGTTTAGTTCCTGTTGAAAGAAAAATTGAAGATAGTGAAAATCTTATTGAGGATACAATAAAACTTCTTTTAGAAGGAAAACTTACTGATGATGAAAAAAATAAAGGGATTTCAACAGAATATCCACTTGAAGGATTTAAATTAACAAAATGTGAATTAAAAGATGGTGTATTGAATTTATATTTTGAAGATCCATATTTTAAAACATCAGGTGGTGCCTGTAGAGTAAAAATTTTGTGGATGCAGATTGAAAATACTGCAAAACAATTTAGTGAAGTTAAAGAGGTAAAATTTTACCCAGAAGAGCTTTTCCAACCATAACAAAATTAAAGGAGGGAATATTTGAAACATACAAATATAATTATTGTTATTCTCATAATTATTATTATTTCAATTCTTGCTCTAAATTTTTACCAAAGATACTCAATTACTAAAAAAATCAATGATGCAAAAGATTTAATCGTAATTGAATCACCAGAACCTTACGAAAAGGTCCAAAATCCTATTCATATAAAAGGAAAAGCAAGGGGCAATTTCTTTTTCGAAGCAACCTTTCCAATTAGAATAGAGGATGAGAATGGAAATGTATTGACAACTGGTTATGTCGAAACAAAAGAAAACTGGATGACAGATAATTTTGTATCATTTGAAACCTACCTTAATTTTAGTAAAAATGATGTAAAAAATGGATTTATTGTTTTTGAAAAAGCAAATCCCTCTGATTTAGAGGAAAACAGATTTGAAGTAAAAATTCCAATTTATTTCCAATAATATAATAAAAATGTTAATTTGGTGTTTGACACCATACTAACATAGAAATAAAAAAAGGGCTCAGAATTCTGAGCCCTTTTAAATTTACCTCTAAACCTATAGATAATAAGTAATTGTAACCTTTTGAAGCGCTTCATCCCAATCAACCTGTGCACCAAATGTTTCTGCGATAAATCTTATTGGAACAACTGTTCTTCCTTGTGGTTCAACAGTGAATGGAGCAACATCAAGAACAACTGGATTTCCATTTACATAAGCAATCTTATTCCCAAGCTGCATATCAATAACTATTAATTTTCCATCACTCTTCTTTAGTTCAATATGTATACCTTCTGTTTTTGGATCCCAGTCAACTGTTGCACCGAATGTTTCAGCTATAAATCTCAATGGAACCATTGTTCTACCAGGAGGCATTGTAAATGGAGCAATTTCATAAATAACTGAAGTTGTAGTGTCATCTTTAGTAACTTTAATTACAGGAGAATTTATTGTCATCTCAATTATTATTATTTTCTGATATTTAACAATTTTTGAATATGTTGTTTCATTCCCTGCTGAATCTTTTGCTTTAATTTCAACAGACAGTTCTTTTTCACCCTCTGGTATATTTAAAACCATACTAAATGTTCCATCAGGATTAACTATAACAGATTCGCCATTTATTGTTAAAGTTACACCAACTTCTGTTGTTCCTTTAACTTCAAAAACTCTATCCTTTACACTATCAGGAACTGTAACTCTAAGAATTGGAGGAGTAGAATCGAGAGTTACTGAAATTCTCTTTACTCTTGAAAGTGTTCCTTTTTCTGCTCTAACTGTTATTGAATTTAGTCCTTCTATTAAAACTATATCATAAGAGAATTTACCTTCTGAATCAACTTCAACCTCTTCATCATTTATAAAAATTCTTGCTCCTATATCAGTTGAACCTGTAATTTTTAATTTTGGTTTATTTACAAAAGAAGGTACTGGTTCAATTTCTAACTTCAAACTTGGAGGAGTGTATATAACAAATATCTCTTTTGTTCCAATATTTCCAAACTCGTCAACAGCAATCACTCTTATTCTGTTTGAACCTTCATCAAGAGTCACACTTGTCATAAATGTACCATCAGGAAGTAAATCTACTCTAACTCCATTGACATAAACTGCAGTAACTGAAGATTCATCAGTTACTTTACCAAAAACTGTTACTTTATTTTTATCAACAGATGAACCGTCCACAGGTTCTGTAATTTGGATTACAGGTGGATTAGTATCTTCTGTTACCTCTTTTGAATAGAATATATCTCTAAACACATATTCCTTATCAACTTTCTTAACTACAACATCATAACCACCAACATATTTTGGAACGAAGTTTGTGAAAACTACAACACCAGAATTATCTGTATATCCTTTCAAATCATAAATTGTAGAAGCAAAGTTATAGGCAAAAGTAATTCCAACCTCTGCATTATCAACTGGTTGATTGTGGGCATCTGTTACAGTTATCTTAATTCTATTTGTTTTATTAACTAACGCTTTATCAAGTACTCCTCCTGTTGGTGTTGTTATCTCAATTTTAACCATCACTGAAACAAATGAAAACTCATTTATAACAACAAATTTACCAGTTGGTAAATCAGTTGTCTTATAATAGAGTATTATCGTTGGAGTATCGGGTAAGGTTGGGTTTGGATTATCCTTTCCATTTACTACAAAAGTTGCTTGAGACACATTACTCTTTTCATCTTTAGTAAGTAGAGCAGATCTAAATGAAAATGGTTTTCCAAATGAATCTAACTTTCCATCGATTCCTATCTTATCAACATACAATGGGGCACTTGTGAATGGATCTTTAAGTATAACAGTTACTGTTTCATTCATCTCTTCAGAGAGAATATTATCTGATGGTGTTATTTCAGCAATAGGTTTTATTACAGGGATAACCAATTCTCCCATTGTGTCTCTATTTGGACCAATTGCAATAATTCTTGCATCTCCACTTTCAAGATATGGTTCACCAAGAGTTAATGTATATGTACCATTATTATTATTTACAAAAGTTGAACCTTTTGAACCTAATGCTATTATTTCAGAACCAGCAGGTAATCCTGGTGCATTGATGAGAAGTTGATGTTTGAATCCTGCTACAATTTTATCTTTTGAAGGAGAACCATCTATCTGAAGAAGAGAAATATTTAATGTTTGTTTTGGTTTAACTTGGAATGCATAAGGTATATATCCTTTAATCTTTGATGTTGGAATACTTGGATTTCCTGTATAAACTTTTATTAAAGTGTATCTTCCAATTTCAAATGGAGTTCTATCATATTCTGGATCAGCAGAATGGTTAAAAGTTATATTAGATTGAGTATAAACTCCATTTAAAATATTCTGATTTAGAGGATCGAGGTGAGAAGCATCAATTATTATTTTTGAAGTTGAAGAGCCAGATACAGTGAACATATCTGTTACTTCACTTCCTGCCTTGTTATAACCCCAAATTTCTACCCATGCATTATTTTGAACAACATCATTTATATCTGTAACAGTGATACTTACATTTCCTGTTTGACCTTGTATAAGTTCTGCTGGAGATGTTTCAACAATTAATTTAAATCCATCGATAGTTGTAAATTTCGGGAATAATTTGAATTCTACCTCATTACTTGAAACTTTTCCATTTATCTCATCACCTCTATTATCAACACCTCTTAAAGGAATATTCAATTTAAGTGGCAATAGTGTATACATAGTTGGTATAAATTTAATTCTTATTTCATTATCACCTCTTGATAACTCCTCAATGAATAGTGTCTCATCAGAAGATAGAGAGTAATTTTTATCTGGATCAAAGACAACAAGACCTGGTGTTGGTGGCTGATGGAAACCAATAACAAGAATATATTCTTCACCAACTACTGGCGGAAACATTTCTCTATCAAGCCTAATATTCATTAAATCTATATAAGCATATGGATTGTATAGTGATAGAGATTGAACAGGTAAAGAAACAAGAGGTGTTCCTGCAACTTTAACAATTAGTGAACCGCTTCCAGTTCCAACAGGTGTTCCAGAAATAAGGTATGTACCTTTTGATAATGGTTTAACAACTTTATTCTGGAATGTCCAACCAGATGGAAGTTCGAAGGTGAACTTATCTTTTAAATTCAACACCTGTTCATCAAGAGGATTACCAAGATTGTCTGTTACAAAAAGTGTAAAATTATTTAACTTATTTGCATATATAATTGTTGGTTCAACAAGTAGAGAAGCCTTATAGTTTGGAGCACCAATAGAAAATGTATGATATGGAGTAGGATTTCCAAGTTGGTTATAATATCTTCCATATTCATAATCACCTAATCCACTCTTTTCATTACCAACTCTTGTAAAGAATGCATAACTTCCAAGTTCATCAATTATTGCATAAATTTTAAAGTAACCATTTGCTCCAAGTTTAACTGGTGCATATGTTTGAGGTGGAAGAGAAGTTCTCACAATTTCATTTATCGGTCCATCTGAAATATTTATTCTTTCATAACCCTTAACTGAATCTACCTTCCATAGTTCAATATAAACATCGTCATTACCAGGCGTTAAACTTCCAGGAAGTTGCATTGTTCCTTCAATAACCTGTGGATTAGTTAAATCTACTGTAAGACTTCCAAGATTTGTTGTAATTGTATCTTTATACTTAAGATAGATATATTTATAGGTTGGTGGAGATGATAACGCTTCAATTCTATAAATTCCATCATATTTTGCACCATGATATCCAAATGAATCTGTCCATCCAGTTCCAAGATTGAATTTACCATTTAGATCTGTTTGGACATTTACAACTGATGTTGAACCCCATGGTTCAAGAATGAAATCTTTTGTGTATGGACCTGATAATACAATTTGTATGAATGAAAGAGGATCAAGTGCTCCATCACTATTTAAATCAGAAAGAGAAGTTAATGAACCTGATATAGAAGCACCTATTGTGAAAAGATCTCCACTTATTGTAAGAAGTGGTGTTGTTGTGAAATTAAATGAGTAGTAATCAAATGTACACCATTTTGAAGAAGGATAAGATGGAATAACATCTCCTCTAATTGTAACAGTTATGGTTGTTCCTATTGTTGTTATTCCTAGCTCAGTAATTGGAACTGAAACAAAAATATTTTGCCATGTTCCAACACTTGCTGTTGGTGGAGTGAAATACAACTCTTTAGATGTTCCAAGAGGAGTTGTTGTTATTGTAAATTTTAATTTATCTCCACTCTGATCGATGAACCATTTTAAATTAGCACTTATTTCTGCTCCTGAAAATGAGATTGTTTGCTCAAGTACATCAACCAAATTATTAATTTTTATTTTTGCAGATGTTCTGTTTTCTTCTGGGGGTGGAAGAGTTGACGATATATCACCACAACAAGTTGTATGTATTGTAGCAATAGCATAGCCCTCTACACATCTATCTGAAGATGCTGTGAATAATCCTGTTGATGAATCTATTGTTCCTATTGGATACATTGGATCCATATTAAGTAAACTCCATACTGGTGTTGGAGTTATTACAACATGGTCAAGAGGATCAAGTGCAACTGCTGTAAATTGAACTCTTTCACCTGAAATTAGAGTTATATCTCTTGGGGATACCTCAACTCTTACAGCAGTTGTAACAATTGCATAGGTTGGAATTGAGTTATAAACAATTGCACCACCACAAGTTCCATCAACACAAGTACTGTTATATGAAAATGAAGCCCAAATACTATATTCACCACCACTACACGCAGAGGAGGTAAATTTTCCATTTTTATCTATTGTTGCACCAGGAGTTGAAACATCATTAAGTCTAATATCATCTTTAGTAACATAAGAATCACCATTTTTATCCCAGTAAAGTGGTTCACTAAGATAATCCCAGGAACCATTTGAATTTTTATCTATAAATTTAATCTTTTCATCAATATTTGGATCTACTTTTAAAACATAAGCTTGATCTAAATCAGTCTCTAAAACATATCCAGGATTAAGTCCAAAATTTCCACATATTGAACAATTAGAAAGACAACTGCAAGATAAAATTCTATAATCACCTTTATCTACAATTCCATTATTATTTATATCAATATATAACCACTCTCCGGGGAAGTAATACCAATCATTTCCTACTTGGAACCAGTAGCCATTATTAAAAACTCCATTGCCATTTAAATCAACAAATTTAACATCTATAACACCGGGTGAAGGGTCATCGCCAGGAAGTAGTTTTAAAGTATCTCCAATATCTTTATCATTAACCTTTGTTCCTGCAGGATAAAATACTGATCCTCTTTTTACATCTGATAATCTTATATCACCAAAAGATACTGCAAAATTTGAATCTTCATCAGAATAGATATATTCACCCACATCATATGCAGGTGGATATGGTGAGTTCGAATTTATATGTTGAGTATGTCTTTCTTTTAAATTATTAAAAGCAATAAGTGCAGTGCCAGCGTCCCAATCTCCTAATTGAACTACTGAACCTGGCGCATAAGTTTTTCCTGCTTTATAAACTTTTGTTAATCTTAAATCTCCAGGTGATACTGAATTTGATAGGTCATTATCTCTATAAATCCATTCCCCATAATCATACTTACCATTATTTGCAGGAACATTTATTAATATATTATCAGCGTGCTTTTCAAAATTTGAAAATTCTACAAGCTGCATTCCTAAATCTTCTGGATAGGAACCAGAAAAGCCAAAACTATAAGGCATAAGATAATTATT
>JGI12104J13512_1002120_pt1 | contig 13101 bp, 10 predicted proteins | sample TerdegcTABiofilm_FD_13512 | JGI IMG/M metagenome (IMG submission 13512)
TCAGCCTGGCGCTGGCTGCTTATAACGCCGGTCCGGGTGCGGTTGACCGGGCGGGGGGAATACCGAATTACCAGGAAACCAGGGATTACGTGCAAAAGGTACTGAATAACAAGGTCAACTTTATAATTTGAGCCTTGTAATTATTTGAGGAAGTTCCATGAACAGACCTCTGGTTATCCTCACCGCCTTTTACATAGCAGGCGTTTTATCTGGCGGACTGGCAAATATTAAATCCTCTTCGGCATTGATCCTGGCGGGTTTTTGCCTGTTGGCGGCAGCAGCCGGTTATGCGGTGGCCTGGCGGGAAAACCGCCGGGTTATTTTAATTCTTTTCTTCTTTCTGGGCCTGGCCATGTCCCGACTGGCGGTTGAAGGGAGTGAAACTCCTCTTGTTGAATACTCCGGGCGGCAAGTCAGTCTTGTCGGGCGAATAGTAGCCGAACCGGATGTGCGGGAAGATAAAGTATTTTACCTGCTGCAGGCACGAGAGCTGTTATCGGGTGCGGAGCGCCGGACGGTCACCGGGATGGTGCGGCTTCAGGTCAAGGAATCAAACCAGGTTCCCGGGTACGGGGATGTTGTGAAAGCATCCGGGCTGCTGGCCCGGCCGGAGTTGCCGGGCAACCCCGGTGGGTTTAATTACAGGACTTACTTGGAACGGCAGGGAGTCCGGGTAGTCTTGATGGTCCGGGGTGAAAAATCGGTAGAAAAGACCGGCAGCAGCGTGGCCAATCCGCTGCTGAACGCCGCCTTGCGGCTTAAACAGAAACTCTCGTCAGCCGCTGCTGCATCGCTTGAGCCTGCTCAAGCGGCAGTGTTAAACGGTATCGTTTTTGGGACTCAGGGGCTGATTGACCGACAAACAAGGCAGGCTTTTACCGAAACCGGAATTGTACACATTCTCAGTGTTTCCGGCCTGCATATCGGCTTGGTGCTGGGCGGAATGGTAGGATTGCTGCGGCTGCTGAGGCTTCCGCCAGGGCTGACGGTGCCTGTGGTCACGCCGGTATTATTTTTTTATGTCCTGATGACCGGATTCAACCCGGCTGTGCTGCGCGCGGCGATCATGGCTCTTTTATTGCTCTGGGCGCACCATTTGGGTCGTGACCGGGACTGGCCCACAACCATGGCGCTGGCAGCCCTGGTCATTTTACTCTGGAACCCACTGCAAATTTACCATCCTGGATTTCAGCTTTCCTTTGCGGCTACATGGGGAATTCTGTATCTGTCGCCTGTTTTGTACAACACCTGTGCCGGGCTGTTAAAGGTTTTACCGGACGGTTTGGCCCGTCCCATATCCCAGGCGCTGGCAATTCCCCTGGCTGCCCAACTGGCAACCATACCGCTGGTGGCCTGGTATTACAACCTGATTTCACCGGTATCGATCCTGGCCAACCTCATGGTGATACCCATAGTGGGAATAATCATGCTTTTGGGTGTTATTGCCGCGATTTTGGGCTTGATCTGGCTGCCGCTGGCTGCTTTGGTGAATGTGAGTAACGGAGTTATTCTGGACTTTTTCATGGCGAGCGTTTCCTTTTTCCAAGGGCTGCCGGGCGCGGTGTTTTACCTGTCCACGCCGCCGGAGATACTGGCAGCGGCCTGGTATGGGGGCTTGATTGTAGTTAGGTGGCTCCATTCAGGAGGCTCAAGCCCGGCTGTAAAAGAGCGCGTAAAAGGATGGGTTATGGTAGGACTGGCGCTCGGCGCTGCGCTCTTTTTAATTTGGATGCCTTTGGCCGGCGGGAAAGGAATGACTGTACATTTTCTGGACGTTGGGCAAGGGGACAGCATTCTAGTTCAAACTCCCAGCGGAAAAAATATGCTGATTGACACCGGCGGCAGGCGGGATGAATTTCAGACCGGCACCGGGGTTGGTGATCAAGTGGTAACGCCTTACCTGCGTAAAATTGGTGTCCGTCGTTTAGACGTTCTGGTTTTGACCCACCCGCACGAAGATCACGCCGGCGGCGCAGCTGCGGTAATAAAGAATTTTCCTGTGAGGCTGGCAGTTGTGTCCCAGATAGAAGATGTAGCCAATGAGAGCCGGGAAGGTTCAGAGGCTGGAGAAACAACTGCTGTTAAAAAAAAAGGAAAAAATGATTCCGGCGAAGAAGTACCTTTAGCTTACATAATGTTGCTTGAAAAAATGGCCGCCGGTGGTATCGCGGTACGGACTGCCGGTGCTGGTGACATAATTAAACTGGACCGTGAGACAGAGATTGAAGTGCTCTCTCCCGGGGTAATGACGGGCAAAGCAATATCTAATTTGAATAATTGCTCATTGGTGCTCAAGTTGACCTACAGGCAAAGGTCGTTTATATTTACCGGGGACGTGGAAGTAGAGGCGCAAAGCAGGTTAATCCAGGAAGGGGCGGATTTGAGAGCAGATGTTTTAAAAATGCCCCACCACGGCAGCCGTTCCTTGCTGCCGGCGCTGGTGGAACAGGTAAACCCTGAAGCGGCGGTAATATCTGTCGGTGCCCATAATAACTTTGGCCACCCCGCCCAGTCTACATTGGATACACTAAACCGGGCCGGAGTGCAAGTTTACCGTACCGACCGGGACGGGGCGGTGATTTTCAAAACAGACGGGCGCCGGCTGGAAGTAAAGACCGGTAAAAATAAAGATGTTAATACCATAATCTTAATACCATATAAATAAGCATTCAGTAAACCCGGCCAAGGAAGGCATGGCGTTGGTAAAAGCGAACGACTTGCGGAGCGCCGATAACAGCAGTCGGTGAAGCGAGGGTAACCGGAGTGCGGCGCGAAACCAGCGGCGAAGCCGCCTTTGCAGTGACGCTAGTCCGGTCCGAAGCGAGCCGTTCTGCTGTCGGCGCGGAGTATTGGAGTGAGCGGGGACAACACCATGCCTATACCAGGTTTACTGAATAAATTACCCATATAAAATAAATTTGTTTAAAGTGGTGAAATTAATGCAGAATTCTCAAGCGGGCAATGGAGAACATATTTTCAACCAGGTTGAAAACTTGCTGAATGTGGGAATTGCTCTGACTGCAGAAAAAGATCACAACCGGTTGCTGGAGATGATTGTTACCGAAGCGCGCAATATTACGAACAGTGACGCCGGCACTCTTTATTTGCGGCAAAACGATAAACTTGTTTTTAAAATAGTCCAGACACAGTCTCAGAATGTTTTTCTGGGCGGTTCGGGGGAAGAAGTTAAACTCCCGCCGGTGGCGCTCGTTGAGAGCAATGTTTCGGCGTATGTAGCCCTGACCGGCAAAACGGTGAATATAGCCGATGTATACTTCGCTGAAGGATTTGATTTTTCCGGCCCGCGCAATTATGACCGGATCACGGGATACCGTACCAAGTCGATGCTTGTCGTGCCGATGGAAAACCACGAGGGGGAAATTATCGGTGTACTGCAACTGATCAATTCGCTGGAAAGCGACAACCGTACAGTGAGAGTTTTCCCGGAACACTACCAGAAGGTGATTGAGTCGCTGGCCTCCCAGGCCGCCATCGCCCTGACCAACGCGCAGCTTCTGAGAGATATTGAAAACCTGTTTAATTCCTTTGTACAAGTAATGGCTACTGCTATCGACGCCAGGACACCATATAACGCGAACCACACCAGGCGCGTCGCCATGCTGGCTAGAGCGACCGCGGAAGCGATAAACGCTGTTCAGAAAGGCCCTCTGGCACATGAACATTTTAACGCGGAGAGACTTGAACAATTGACCATGGCAGGATGGCTGCATGATATCGGTAAGGTCACCACGCCTTTATCCGTGATGAATAAGGCCACCCGCCTGGAAGGCCGGATAGATATTGTGCTGCAGCGAATGGATTATATCAGCCAGTCCGAAAAAATGAACAGTCTCGCCAGGCAAGTGGAACTGCTGAAAAAAGGCCTGCCGGAGGAAGCTGAGCAGGAGTCCATGTTGAGCAGTCAGCGCTTGGTGAAAATCAAGGAAATAAAAGATCTGATCATAAAATGTGACAATCCGGCAACTTTTATTGATGATCAGCTTCTTGAGCAGTTGCACGAAGCTGCCGGTTGCAAATATCTTGATCCGGAAGGTCAGGAGAAACCCTATATCAGCCGTGAGGAGTTGGAATGCCTGAGCATCCGTAAGGGTACCCTGACGGATGGAGAGCGGGATATAATGGAACAGCATGTGGTAATAACAGGCAAAATGCTGGAAAAAATTACTTTCATCAAGAAACTTAAGGATGTTCCTTTGTTTGCGAGCATGCATCATGAGTTTCTGGACGGAAACGGTTATCCCAATAAGCTCAAAGGTGCTGCTATCCCCCTGGAAGGAAGAATATTGTCTCTTGTTGATATCTATGACGCGCTGACGGCTGGCGACCGCCCTTATAAAAAAGCCATACCATGGGAAGATGCCCTGCGCATCCTCGGTTTTATGGTAAAAGAAGGCAAACTGGATGGTGAGCTCTATAGTATTTTTAAAGAACACCGTGTTTGGGAAAAGGTATGTGATTAGATGAACAGTGACGAAGTAAAAAAAGAAAAAAAAGAAACAGCGGGTGAAAATAATCGAACACAAACAGATGGTCCGCTGCAATTTTTCCTTTGCAACACACTTGGTTGTTTGATAGAGAGAGATTTAAGATCTTGTTTTGAATGTGATGATTTTCCCTGTGCAAAATTGCGCCCGTTCGGATAAAATTATGATTTTTCACGGCGTTTGACCTGAAAAATCAAGAAAGTTATAATAGTAATACACTAGGAGGTTGCCATGGACAAGATCAAATCGGCTTACGATATGGCTTTGGAACGTTTTATGCAAAGGAAAGAAGTGCCTCGCTCGGAAATCGACCGGCTGGAGTATATGCCTGTAGGCAGCGCCATGGCTGCCAGTTTTCTCAGGGAAAAAGATTACGATATTCTTGTTGAAATCGGCAAACACCCTGTGAACATTAAAAAGTATATTATTGAGGGTATTCAGGAAACATTTTTGAACAACATTCTGCTGCCCAAGGACAGATCTTCCCGTGAAACGAACAAGAGGGCAATGGAAGGTCTGTATCTAATTAAAGAGGATAAACAGGCATTGGGGGAGGTTTTCGACCAACTGGAGCACCTTTTTAGGTATTACGAGCAGGCCCTGGCACAGACTTACAGCCAGTTCAAAGATGATTATAGCGCAAAAATCAGCGCGACTGTCAGGTCTATAGGAAAAATGACCGGGGGAAGATTAAAGGTAGATCCGGAAAAACAACCAGGTTTCCGGGAAGAATGGATGAAGTTGCTTGGCCGTTTAAACGGCCAGTATACCGGTATATTGGAGGAGCAAAAAGACAAGCTGCGGAAAATGAGCTAGTCTTAGAATCATGCGTGGAGGTATTGGTATGGCTGTTGTAGAGGTAAGTATACTGCCTGTAGGCACGCCGTCTTCCAGCCTGAGTGAATATGTGGCGGGATGTATAGCAATTCTTAACAACGCGGGAGGGGTTTCCTATCAACTTAACCCCATGGGTACTGTCATAGAAGGGGAGCTTGATCGTGTATTAGATGTGATTCGCAGGATGCACGAGCACCCCTTCACAAAGGGTGTCGGAAGAGTGGTCACTACAATCCGCATTGACGACCGCCGGGACAAAACGCTTACTATGGCCGGCAAAGTGGCGGCGGTTGAGGCCAGGCTTGGACAGGGGTAGTAATTAATGAAATATTTTATCGAGCTTTTAAACAGCCTGGAACGGGGAGTAGTTGCACCGGTTTATTTGTTCTACGGGGAAGAAACTTACTTGCGGGAGCAGGCTGTTTTACGTTTTAAAGATTTTTTTATCCGGGACAGCGAGTCCGGCATGGACTATGACCTGATGGACGGCGAAGCGGTAAATCCGGTAGATATAGTGGCAAGGGCGGAGACTCTTCCTTTTTTTTCTGACAAACGCCTGGTGGTGGTCAGGAATCCTCTTTTCTTAAAAGCCAGGCGGGCTGGCGAGTCATCTGCGGAAGCGGAGGAGGCGAAAGTCCCGGAAAAAGAACAGCCGCTTCTTGATTACCTCGAGAACCCGCTAACCTCAACATGCCTTATTTTTACCACCGGCGAGCCGGTAGATAAGCGTAAAAAAATATTTCGGCTAATTAAGCAAAACGGGCGTGTAATAGATTTTACTTTCCTCAGAAGGGGGGAACTGAGCCGCTGGCTGGCGCAGAAAGCCGGTGCGGCAGGCAAGAAATTCACCGCGGAGGCGGGAGACGCCTTCCTGGAGTCTGTAGGCCCGTCACTGCAAGATCTGGTAATGGAACTGGACAAGTTGTTCAACTACACAACCGGGCGCGAAGAGATTACTCTGGCAGATGTGCGCCGGGTATCCACGCCCGGAGTGGAGGATAACATTTTTGCGATTGTCGACGCTATAGGCAACAAGCGCTGCGGGGAAGCGCTGGCATGCATCAAAGAAATGCTGGCGGCGAAAGAACCTCCCCTCCGCTTACTCTCAATGATCTCCAGGCAGTTCCGTTTGCTGTTGCAGGTGCGTGACTTAATAGGGCGGGGTTGCCCGGCAAGGGAAATATCCGGACGTTTAAAAATACATCCTTATGTTTACCAAAAAATAGCCACGCAATGTCACAATTATGATCATGACCTTTTAGTTGGGGTTTTTGAATCTCTATCGGAGTTGGATGCAGCGGTAAAAGCCGGGCGGCAGGAGTTTTACCCGGCGATTGAGACGTGTTTGTTAAAGCTCTGTATTTAGTCCGGGCTAAATGATTGAACCACCCTCATCGAGAAAGGGTGGTTTTTCTTCTTACCCCATTAGTTTATTAAATTTCTTCGTCAGGCGTGATTTTTTTCGTGATGCCGCATTTTTATGTAAAATGCCTTTGGTAACGGCTTTATCTATTGCTCTCACGGCATTGCGAAGTTTTAAGCCGGCTTCTTCTACATTGGCCGCGCTCATGGCTCCTTCGAACTTTCTGATAGTAGTACGCAGCGCAGACTTGATCCGGGCGTTACGTAATGTCCGCATACGGATAAGATCGGCCCTTTTTGCTGCTGATTTAATGTTCGGCATATTCATACTCACCCCCCAACGGGACCAATTTTAACACGCGCGCTGAAAAAATGCAAGTATGACTGGTATATTCTTTCATATTTCAGGCAAAGCTACAGGTAATTGAAAAAGATTGGGGGTGATTTGAATATGCAATGGCTCGGATTAGTTATTAGGTTTGTCGTTTCAGCACTTGTTTTGATTGTAGTAAGCTGGCTCTCACCCGGCTTTGTGGTGAGTGGGGGATTCGTCGGGGCTTTAATCGCAGCGGTAGTGATTGCCGTGCTGGGTTACATTGCTGAAGCCCTCCTGGGTGAACGTATTTCACCACGGAACAGGGGTCTCGTAGGCTTTATAACAGCAGCGGTGGTAATTTACCTGGCTCAATTTATTATTCCTACGCTGCTCAGCGTGAACCTGGTCGGCGCTTTGATTTCTGCTTTTATTATCGGACTTATTGATGCCTTTGTGCCGACTGTCATACGCTAACTGAGACAGCCATCATAAACTCTTCCTCCAGGACATAAAATTAATGAGCAATTCCTGGAGGGGGGGTTTTTTATGTACCCGGCACCCGCCGGCCGGTTTCGCTGTTCGCGTACCGGTCATGCCAGCAGATTTATCGCCCTCGCCGGAGTATTGTCAGTGCTGCTGTTATTATTTTTCCAAGTAACGTATACTGCAACCTTGACGGCGCTCAAAGAAACCGCCGGTAAAATACCGGAAGGGGTCATGGCGGTGTTTTACCAGCGGGAACCTTTGAAAATACTTCAAAGTGCCGTGCCGGTGCTGTGCTGGAGCGGCATTAAAGAGGATTCCCACGCCGTCAGTCCATCTCAATCCTTTTTGGATTGCCTGGGTGCTGTTGTCCGGGTTAACCTGCGCAGCCCCACTGCGGTTTTAAGATCGCAAATGCCGTTAATGGTAATGTCCGCATCGCCCGGAGCGGTGGCGGTAAGCAGGTCGGGCGGCGCTCATCCGGTTGATGCTGTTCCGTCAGATGCGGTCTTCCCTCGGTCCGGAGAGAGCCTTGTGATTATTTATAACACCCATACCGGAGAGACGTACAGTATGACTGACCGGGTAGAAAGGCTGGACGGCAAGCAAGGCGGAGTTGTGACCGTTGCGGCGGCGCTACAGGAAGCCCTGGAGGGCAAGTACGGAATCAAGGTAGCCCGATCGGACCGCATCCATGATGCTGACTATGACGCGTCATACATTGAGTCGGAGAAGACCGCAAGGGAACTGTTAACCGCCAACCCTAAGGCCAGGGTTGTTTTTGATATTCACCGCGATTCCGCAAAGTCGCGTGAACAGAGCATTGTGAGAGTAAACGGAGAGATTGTGGCGCCACTTCTTTTTATTACCGGTTCCAGTGCCCGCAAGACGTTTGCCGGGCTGCGGCAAAATTACGCCTTTGCGAAAGAACTTTCGGCAAAAACGAATGATATGTATCCGGGGCTTTCCCTGGGTGTCAGGGTTAAAGACAGTCACTATAACCAGTATCTCCACCCTCATGCGGTGCTGGTGGAAATAGGCACTTCAAAAAATTCTGTCGAGGAAGCGGTACGCTCCGCGGTACTGTTTGCTGATGTGGTAGCCCGTATGATTAGGGAAGAGGGCTAAGTAAATGTATGATGTTTTATACTAAACTTTAAAGTTAACTCGGGTTGGAGTAGCACTTGCCATTAGGGCGATTTTAAGCCCTAATTCAAAGAGTGAGTGAGCTTGAGGAAAAGCGAGGGAACTGTTTGAGGCGCGTAAGAGCCGAGTTTGACCGAGTCCGAAAGCGAACGAACTCGTTCATTTTTTAGGGGCGAATATGAGCCCGTTGGCAAGCGCTACTCCAGCTCAACCTGATTAAACTTTATACCCATATTTAAAATTAAAGGTGATATTGTGACCTGGACAAAATACAAATTTGCAGTTTTACTGTCAATTGCTGCAGTGGTTGTAGGAACCACTTACACATTGGCCAATTTTAACGATATCGTCGCACCTGACAAGCCGGTACAGGCTTTCCGGTTTGAAAATGCGGAATCCGGTGCTTGCCGCCTGGAAATCCTGGGGGAAAACCTGGTGGTGAAGCGATCAGATGAAAATTATCGCCTTTTTGAAAACAAATGCGGCGAAATATTAGCATTTATCAATGATAGTACTGTAAAAATCCAGGAAAAGTATCTTCCAGATTTTATATCACGTGTTCTTCAAGTAATAAAAGAATTGGAATCAGGTGAAAGATTGAAATATCGTAATCTTTATATAACGAATAGTCGACCAAATTAAGTTAGAAGGACTTCCCTCAACGCTTGGGAGAAGTCCTAAACAATTGATACTTTTGCCAGTGACAAAATGTTATCGTTATTCGCCCTAACCTATTACCTCGTATCCGGCTTCTTTTATCGTTTCAGCCAACTTGTCGCGAGTGGCGGAACCTATAACCACAACTTCCTTTTTGTCAAGTTCAACTTGCACATTTTCTACACCACTAATCTCTTTCAGTGCCTTTTCTATAGTCATCTTGCAGTGATTACAGCTCATGCCTTCTACTTTGAATACAGTTTTATCCATTCTTTTTACCTCCTGTCTTAATTTATTTCTTTTACTAATGGACGGGTTATAGCGCTTTAAGAGCAGGGAATTGGTTACCACCGATACCGAACTGAAAGCCATCGCCGCGCCGCCCATGAGGGGTGTGAATACGCCCAATGCCGCTAGTGGTATGCAAATCAAGTTGTAGACAAAGGCCCAAAACAGGTTTTGCCGGATTTTGCGGAGTGTTTGGCGCGACAGCCGGATGGCAGAGCCGATGTCCCTCAGGTCTCCGCGCATGAGAATTATGGATGCGCTTTCCATAGCTATGTCGGTTCCTGTTCCAATAGCCATGCCGGTATGCGCGGTGGCCAAAGCCGGGGCGTCGTTGATGCCGTCACCCACCATGGCGACGACTTTCCCCGCGTCTTTTAGTTTCTGGATTTCCTGCGCTTTACTGTCAGGCAGGACTTCAGCAATAATATTGTTAATTCCTGCTTTTTGAGCTACGGCCAGAGCAGTTTGCCGCTGGTCCCCCGTCAACATGTAGATGTCAAGTCCCATTTGTCGAAGTTCGGAAATTGCTTCAGCCGCATGCTCCCTGACAGTATCCGCCACGGCGATCAACCCCGCCAATTTATTGTCCGCTAGGACAACCATTACGGTCTTTCCTTCTTTTTCCCAGAGATTTTTTTGGTCCTGCACCGGCGACAGATCCACTCCTTGAGTTCCGGCCAGGGCTTCATTTCCGACATGCCAAATCTCATTTCCCGTGTTGAAGCGAATTCCTTGTCCCGGGATGGCCTCAAAGCCGCTGATTTCTGCCATGGGAGCACCCACTTCTTCGGCCCGCTCAACGATTGCCAGTCCCAGGGGATGTTCCGATTTTTTCTCCGCTGAAGCAACAATTCCCAGTAGTTCATTTTCTTCAAAGGGTTTCAAGGCCCTGAGTTCTGTTACAGAAGGTATCCCCTTGGTGATGGTGCCGGTTTTATCCAAAACAACAGTGTCAATTTTGCCCGCCTGCTCAAGATGTTCTCCTCCCCTGATTAAGATGCCCTTTTCCGCTCCAACGCCTGTTCCCACCATAATGGCTGTGGGAGTGGCCAGCCCCAAAGCGCAAGGACACGCAACAACCAGGACAGTGACCATGTGGATTAAAGAAGCGGTAAATCCCCCGCCGCTCAAATACCAGCCCGTAAAGGTTAGCAGCGCGACAGCTAATACGGCAGGCACGAAGATGCTGGAAACTCTATCTGCGAAACGCTGAACGGGTGCCTTGGAACCTTGGGCCTCTTCCACCAGCCGGATAATTTGGGCCAGAGCAGTATCATTGCCAACTTTGGTTGCCCTAAAAGTAAAGCTTCCCTGGTTGTTTACAGACGCCCCAACCACACTGTCACCCGGTTGCTTTTCCACCGGCAGGCTTTCCCCGGTGAGCATAGATTCATCAACACTGGTAGAACCTTCCAGAATAATTCCGTCCACCGGGATTCGCTCGCCAGGCCGCACCAGTATAACGTCGCCGACTTGGACCTCGTCAACAGGAACATCTTCTTCCGTTCCATTGCGCAAAACACGGGCGGATTTAGCCTGCAGGCACATTAATTTTTTTATGGCTTCAGACGTTTTCCCTTTCGCGATGGTTTCCAGGAGCTTGCCAAGGAGAACCAGAGTAATGAGGACGGTAGACGATTCAAAATAATATAGTTGCCAGCCGGCTAAGAGAGAAATTAAGCTGTAAAAATATGCGGCCGATGTGCCCAGTGCCACCAGCACATCCATGTTTGCCCCGCCGGTTTTCAGAGCATGATAAGACCCGCGGTAAAACTGCCAGCCGGCTACAAACTGGACAGGAGTGGCAAGAACCAGTTGAATCCAGGGGTTGTGTAAGAATTGGTGCTGCCCGGCAGCTCCGGATAGCATCATCCAGAACATGGGAAGGGATAGGGTGGCTGCGAAGACAAACCTGGCTATTTGCAGGCGTATTTCTTTCTGCCGCGTCATGTCTTTCTCACCAACGGTAGTATCCGAAGCCGGGCGGGCCCCGTAACCAAGGGATTCAACCGCCTTCAGCACTTCCTGAAGTGAGACAAGTTCCGGAATATATTTAATGTTTGCTTTACCGGTGGCGAGGTTGACGACTGCTTCCTGCACTCCGGGCAAGGAATTCAATTGTCTCTCTACCCTGGCGGAACATGCTGCGCAAGACATCCCGGAAATCAGCAGTTCTGAACTTTCAGCAGCTGTGCCGTACCCCATAAAAGAACCCTCCTAACCCTTGTTTATTAATCTGGCAATTGTTTTCGTCAGTTCACCGGCAACTTCGTCATCACCGGCCTTGAGCCGCCCCTTGATACAGGATTTTATATGTTTTTCCAGCAGCAGTTTCGCTACACCGTTCAGGGCGGATTGGGCGGAAGCTATCTGGTTTAACACGTCATCACAATAAACGCCTTCTTCGATCATTCTTTTTATTCCCCTTATTTGTCCTTCTATACGGTTGAGACGGTTGGAAAGCTCTTGAACAGCTTTTTGATCATGCCAGCTTCTGCTTCTGTTTTCCACCCCGCTTTGGCAATTTGCGCAAAGTTCTTGTTTTTGTTCGTCCATATTCTCATCACTCCTTATGGAATATAGTATACCCTCCTATAGTATATTGTCAACTCTAAGCAATTGATGTCCACTTCCGCCAGTGATATAATATTATAGTTGTCCTTTCAGTAATAAGGAGTGAAATTCTCTGATGGAGTGGGAAAAGGATAGAATCCGTAATTTCTGTATTATCGCCCATATAGACCACGGCAAGTCCACCTTGGCGGACAGGCTGCTGGAGTACACCGGCGCCCTGAGCGAGCGGGAGATGACCAATCAGGTGCTGGATCAGATGGACTTGGAGCGGGAACGGGGCATTACCATCAAGATGCAGGCCGTGCGCTTGAACTACCTGGCCGGGGACGGCCGGGAGTACCAGTTGAACCTGATTGACACCCCGGGCCATGTGGACTTCTCGTACGAGGTGTCTCGCAGCCTGGCCGCTTGTGAGGGCGCTTTGCTGGTAGTTGACGCGGCCCAGGGGATCGAAGCCCAGACACTGGCCAACGTCTACCTGGCTCTGGATCATAACCTGGAAATAATCCCCGTTATCAATAAGATTGACCTGCCCGGCGCGGATCCGGAAAGGGTAAAGCAAGAAATCGAAGATGTGATTGGCCTGGATACTTCGGAGTGTGTGTTGGCTTCCGCGAAAAGCGGGGCTGGCGTTGAGAATATTCTTGAACAAATTGTGGCTAAAATACCACCTCCCGGCGGACATGCCCATGCCCCTTTAAAGGCGCTGGTTTTTGATTCCCACTACGATCCCTATAAAGGAGTTATCGCCTATATTCGCGTAATGGAAGGCACTGTATCAAAGGGTATGCAGATTAAGATGATGGCCACCGGCAAGGAATTTGAGGTGAGTGACGCGGGAATATTCCGCCCCGCCCTCCTCTCTGTCGGTGAACTGCGCACCGGCGAGGTGGGTTTTATCGCCGCCGGCATAAAAAACGTCAAGGACTGCCG
>JGI12104J13512_1002121_pt1 | contig 13098 bp, 8 predicted proteins | sample TerdegcTABiofilm_FD_13512 | JGI IMG/M metagenome (IMG submission 13512)
GTGGTTTCGGCCGTCGCTCCCGTCGCTTCCGCCGCTGCGGCGGAACCGGTTGTTTTCGTCGATTTCAGCTGGGACAGTGTGCAGGTGCACAACCGCATCGCCGGTTTCATCCTGGAGCATGGATTCGGCTACGCGCCGGAATACGTCTTTGCCGAGTCCATGCCGGGGCTGATGGCCATCGAGCGCGGAGACGCCCATCTCTCCATGGAAGGATGGGTGGACAACGTGGTGGAATGGTGGGAAAAAGCTCAGGCCAGAAAGACCGTGGCGGATCTGGGGTCCACTTTTCCGGATGCTCCTCAGGGGTGGTACGTACCCACGTACATGATCAAGGGCGACGCGGCCCGGGGCATCGCTCCCGTTGCGCCGGACCTGAAGTCCGTGGCGGACTTGCCCAAGTACTGGGAACTCTTCAAGGATCCGGAGAACCCGAAGAAGGGGCGTTTCTACAATGGCCCCACGGGATGGATGGTGCACACCATCAACAATGTGAAGCTCAGGACCTACGGTCTGGAAGAGACCTTCGACTCCTTCGCACCCGGCTCCGAGACGGCCCTTTCCACGGCCATCAAGACCGCCTATGACCGGGGGCGCCCCATCCTGGCCTACTACTGGGAACCCACGTGGGTTCTCGGCAAGTACGACATGACACTTCTGGAGGAGCCGCCCTACGACGAATCCCGCTGGGGAGAGGGGAAAGACTACGGCTGTGCCTTCCCCCAGGCGAAAGTACTCATCCTCATGAACGCTAAATTCGCCGAGGCCAATCCCGAGGTGCGGCGCTTTCTGGAGGCCTACGAGACCACTCTGGAGCAGAACAACAAGGTGTTGGCCTTCATGTTCGAGTCCGGTGCCACGGTGGAGCGGGCGGCGGCGTGGTTCCTGAAGGAGTACGAGGCGGTCTGGACGGCGTGGCTCGCACCGGAGGTCGCGGGGAAGGTGCGTGCCGCTCTGGAGGCGCTTCCCTAGTGGCCTTCCACTACGCGCTCTCCGCCGACCTCGGCCCGGAACGGAGAGAGGCGGCGCATGCGCCGCCTCTCTCTTCCGCCATTGAGGTTCGGGGGCTCTGGAAGGTCTATTCCAGGCAGAAGGGCGACGCGCTGTCTCCGGGGATTGTGGAGAATCCCGAGGCGCTGGAGGTTCTGGAGAAGGACCGACGGGCCGTGGTGGCCGTTCGGGACGTGGCGTTCTCCGTGGAGCCGGGGGAGACCTTCATCGTCATGGGGCTCTCCGGCAGTGGAAAATCCACCCTCATCCGCTGTCTCATGCGCCTGGTGGAGCCCACGGCGGGAAACATCGCCGTGAACGGGCGGAACGTGACGGCCATGACGCCCCAGGAGTTGGTGCGTTTCCGCAGGACGGAGGTGGCCATGGTCTTTCAGCACTACGGTCTCCTGCCGCACCGGACGGTTCTGGAAAACGCCTCCTTCGGTCTGAAGCTCCGGGGGGAGGAGGCAGCGGCCCGGACGGACAAGGCGAAGGAGATCCTCTCCCGGGTCGGGCTCGAAGGATGGGGGAGGGCCTACCCGGCCTCCCTGTCGGGAGGCATGCGCCAGCGCGTGGGCATCGCCAGGGCTCTTGTCATGGATTCTCCCATCCTTTTCATGGACGAACCCTTCAGCGGTCTCGATCCCCTCATCCGCAGAGAACTTCAGGACGAGCTGATCCGCCTCCAGCGGACGCTCCGGAAGACCATTTTCTTCGTCACCCACGACCTCTCCGAGGCGCTGCGCCTGGGGGACCGCATGGCGGTCATGCGCAAGGGGAGCATCGTCCAGGTCGGTTCCCCCGACGACATCATCGCAGACCCCGCCGACGACTACGTGGCCCGCTTCGTTCAGGACGAACGGGAACAGGTTGCCCGGGCGGAGCGTCGCATGGCGGAACGCCGCGCCGGATAGGAGGTTCCCGTGTTTCCGAAAACGCTCGAATATCACGTTGCGCCCGCGGTGAACTCCTTCATCGACTGGCTTGTGGTGGATCACGCGGTCTTCTTCGACGCCGTGTCGGCGGGCATCCTTTCCCTGCTGCTCAAGGTGAACCGTTTTCTCATCTGGCTTCCCTGGTGGTCGGTACTCCTCGCCGTGGCGCTTTTGGGCGTCTACGCCACCCGGCGTCCTCTCGCCGGGCTCTTCCTCGGTCTTCTTCTTTTCCCCATCGGTATGTTCGGTCTCTGGCCCATGGCCATGGAGACGCTCTCGGTGGTCATCACGGCGGTGTTCCTCGCCCTGATCCTGGGGGTTCCCGTGGGGGTGCTCATGGCGGAGCGCCGGGGAGCCTCGCTCGTCCTCCGGCCTCTTCTGGATGCCATGCAGACCATGCCCAGTTTCGTCTACCTCATCCCCGCCATGATGCTCTTCGGCCTCGGCAAGGTTCCGGCGGTGCTCGCCACGCTCATCTACGCCCTTCCACCGGTGATCCGCCTCACCGAACTCGGGCTTCGCCAGGTTCCCCAGGCGGTGGAAGAGGCCGCCCTCGCCTACGGAGCCACCCGATGGCAGCTTCTCCGGGAGGTGCGCATCCCCCTGGCCATGCCTTCCATTCTCGCCGGTGTGAACCAGACCACCATGATGGCCCTCGCCATGGTCGTGGTGGCTTCCATGATCGGCGCCCGCGGTCTCGGGCAGGAGGTGCTCCTCGCCATCAACCGCATCGACGTGGGGCGCGGTTTCGAGGCGGGATCCAGCGTGGTGCTCCTCGCCATCGTCATCGACCGCATCACCCAGAACCTCGCCAGGCGCTGGGAGCCGCCGACGCGCTAGCCGAAAGGAGGGCCGACCATGGAACGAAACGAAGAGGGGCATGGGGTGCACGAGCCCGTGCCCGCTCCGCTGCGGAAGGAACACGTGGAAGCTCCGGAGGGGACCTTTGCCTTTCAGGAAAACCTGCCCCGTCTTCCCGTTCCGGACCTGGGCGACACGTGCCGCCGCTATCTCGAATGGGTACGCCCTCTTCTGGACGACCGGGCCTTCGCCGCCACCACGGAGGCGACGGAGGCGTTCGCGGGGGCGACGGGTCCGGGCCGCGAGCTGCAGCGCCGCCTCGTGGAAAGGGCGTCCCGACCGGATGTCCCCAACTGGCTGGAACCCTTCTGGGAGGACATGTATCTTTCCTTTCGGGACTCCCTGGTGATTCACTCCTCGGTGTTCTACGCCCTGGAGGAACGGGAGAAGGAGTGGTCTTCCCGGGCGGCCTCCCTCGTCCTCGGTGCGCTCGCCTTTCGGAGAAAGATCCTTGAGGAATCGCTTCCTCCGGATATGGAGCGGGGAGAGCCGCTCTGCATGGCCCAGTTCCGGCGGGTCTTCGGGACCACCCGTGTTCCCTGTGCTTCAAGGGACGTGCTCCGTTTCGCCGCCGACGGGAACGGGAAAACGGCGGAGCGGGCCGCCTTGCGGCGGCGTCTCGCGGCTATTCCGGGCAACGAGGAGCTCCTCGAAAGCATCGAGACGGCTCTCTTCGCGGTCTGCTGCGACGAGGCGGTGCCGGAAGACTTTTCCGGCCTCGGCGCGGCCCTCCTCGCCGGGGAGACGGTGAACCGCTGGTACGACAAGTCCGTGCAGTTCGTGGTCTTTCCAGACGGTGGCGCGGGGATCGTCATGGAGCATGCCGGAACGGACGGATCCGTCATGGTCCGTCTCGCGGCACATCTCGCGACGGAGGCCCCCCGCCGGAAAGGTGCTTCCGGCGGCATCCGTCCCGCATTGCGGGAACTCCGCTTCGCCTTCGACGAGGAGCTTCTCGGAGAAGTCCATCGTGCTCTTCATGTCGTGGAGGAACATTCCCGAAGCGTGTGTGTCCGGGCCTGGTCCTTCGATGCCTTCGGCAAGGAGCGGATCAAGCGGGCGGGCGTGAGTTCCGATGCTTTCGTGCAGCTGGCGCTCCAGCTTGCCCAGCGGCGGCTTTTCGGCGTCTGTCGCACCACCTATCAGGCAGTGATGACCCGTCGCTTTCTCCATGGCCGTACCGAGGCCATGCGCCCCGTAACGTCCGCGTCGGTTGCCTTTGTCGACGCCGCGGCGGTACGAAACGCCCGGATCACCGCAAAGAGCCAGGCGGGAACATGTGCCCTCCTCCTGAGAAAGGCCGCCGTGTGTCACGTGGAGCGGGTGAGGCTCTGCAAGGCCGGGTTCGGCGTGGACCGCCATCTCTGGGGCCTGCTTCAGGTTGCCGCCGCCGAATCCCTGGAACGCCCCGCCTTTTACGACGACCTCGGGTGGCGTACCCTGAGCCGTAACACCTTCTCCACCAGCACCACTGCGGCAGACGGGCTCCGTCTCGCCGGATTCGGACCCGTCGTGGAGGACGGCTACGGTTTCCGCTATCTTTCCTATGCCGACCGCTTTCACCTTTTCCTCTCGGGGTGGCGGCACTCCCACACCGCCCTTGCGTCGCTGCAGGAAGCTCTTCACGAGGCTCTGGAGGATCTGCTCGGCTTTCTCGAAGCGGAAAGCCGTCCCGACGTGTGACCGTGCCGGGACGGCCCCTTCTACCGCCGTTATCCCTTCTTTTACCACCCTGTCCGGAATCGCCGCTTTTTCGCTTTCTTCAGGCTTAAAAACATCGCGCCTCATCATCCGTAGAGAATGACAACAGATGACATTTCTCCTGTCCCGTTTTAGAGAAGCCCTGATTAAAGGGTTTCTCTCTCTCTCGCACGCACGATTTTGATCGCATCGCGTTTTTTTGAGGTCGGCGTGGCGTTTTTCAGAGGTTCCTTAGGGATGATGCTGCCCCTGTTTTGTCACAGATCCGCAAATTTCCGTTGCACTCCTCGGCAGGAGTCACTATACTTGCGTCGCTCTCGCGACACGACAAAGGAGACGATTGCCCCGGCGGCACGTCTCTTTTTCAGGTGACGGCGCGTTTTCCTGGCGCGGCGTGCGGGGAAAGATCCGAGAGCGGAATGTCTTCCGCGGAGGTGGGGAAATGGGACGGGGAATTCGAAAGAGTGGGCTTGCGGCGCTGTTGATGGTGTTCCTTTTCGGATTGACGGCGAAGTCGTGGGCTGCCTGAGGAGTCGTTGACCCGCGCGTCGCGTGGGAAATCTTCGAAAGCAAGCAGTACGCCGAGGCGGCGGGCCTCTTCTCTCGGGTGGGGTGCAGCCCGGAGGAGAAGGTCAGGTATTCCTATTATGCAGGAATATCATATCTTCTCGGAGGCAACTACGAGATAGGCAAGCGGTTGCTCATCAATCTCGTGGAGTTACCTGCGGCTTCGGAGGAGATCGAGGAAGGACTCGGCGTTTCCTACAGCACGGCCGCTTTTGCGGCGATTCTGGAGCACGGGTCGAGACACGGTGACGTGTTGTATGTGAAACATGCCGTGAACGCCCTGGGGAAATCCTTCAAGACGCTTTCTGTCGCATGGGTGGACGACGCGGGGCGCAAGGATCCGGAGAACCCTCTCCTTCGAGCTTACGTGAAACGGGATGCTCAGGTGAGCGCCGAGGCCTACGCGCTCTTCTGTCTTGCCCGGGCCTATGCGGCGGCGAATGAAAAGGACAAGGCGAAGGACCTCCTTGAAAGACGTCTTCCCCTGATTCAGGGGACATTCTGGGAGGACGGAAAGACCGGGGATCTGCACCAGGCCGCGGAGGCACTGCTCAAGTCCCTCTCCTGAACAGCCTCTCGTCCTGGTTTTTTCAGATGCTCGTTCAGGGCGTCGTGAAAGGGGCTCCGGCCTCCCTTTTGCGGCGCCCTTTTCGTAATGTGTTCCAGGCATACAGAAGGAACGCCTCATGGTATGCTGTGTGCGCAGAGCGTTTTCTTCCCGTGGAAGCGGCGGTACCGGCCCTTTTCCACCGTGTCCGTTTCGGGATCTCGCCCGAGCGCGCTGCCCGGAGCAACAGAAAAGAGAAGGAAGGTGAAGGGAGTCATGTCCTGGGAATCCGATTCCGATGCACCTATGACGTGCGAGGCGGGGTCCTCGTCGCGGTCCGTGACCTTCATCCATTGTGCCGATCTTCACCTGGGCAGTCCGGGAAATGGCCCGGCGATCTCCGAAAGGAGTCGGGAACGGAATGCGGCGGAGCGACTGGCGGAACGCCTTCGAAACGCGCCTTCCGAGGCGCTCTCGAATCTGGTGACACTCGCGCTGGAGCGCCGGGTCGACTTCGTGCTCTTCGCCGGCGACGTGTTCGACAGCGAGGACAGGACCCTCGCGTCGCAGCTCGATTTTCGCGAGCAACTGCGGAGACTCGCTGCGGGAGGTATCGCCTCTTATCTGGTCCACGGCAACCACGATCCGCTTTCGGGGTGGGAGGCGCGGCTGGACCTGCCCGTCTCGGTGCACCGTTTCGGCCCGAAGGTCACGAGCGTTCCCTTTCTCCGGGATGGGCGCGTCGTGGCCCGGATCTACGGCTTCAGTTATCCCAGGAGGGACGTGACGCGCAACGTGGTGGAGGAGTTCCGCGCAGCCGCCCAGGAGCCGGAAGTCGCCGGTGAGGACGTTTTCCGCATCGGCCTCCTGCACGCCAATGTGGGAGGCCGGGCCGGGCACGAGAACTATGCTCCCTGCTCTCTCGACGACCTCTGTGCCGCCGGCATGGACTACTGGGCTCTCGGGCACGTGCACGAACGGGAGATTCTCCGTGAAAGAGAGCCTTTCGTGGCCTATCCGGGGACGTTTCAAAGCCGCAGGCGCGGCGAAACCGGCCCCAGGGGATGTTTCGCGGTGACCCTGACCCCGGGTTCCCGCCACGTGCAGTGCGAGTTCGTCCCCGTGGACGCGGTGCGTCGGTACCGGCACACGCTCGATCTCTCTTTCATGGAGACGGAGGAACGGCTTCTCGGTGCCCTTTCGGAACTCAAGGAGTCAATTCGTGCGGACGCGGAGGGACGGCCGGCGCTCCTCCAGGTTCGCTTCGAGGGGCGGACCTCTCTGCACGGAGCGCTTCTCCGTAAGAATCTCGGCGAGGAATTTGCGGCGCATTGCAACGCCGGTGAGGCGGAGCGGGACGATTGCGTCTGGCTTCTTCCTCCGGAGGATCGCACCGCTCCCTCCGTAGCGGTGGAGGAGTTGCGCGGGGGCGATCATTTCGTGGGGGACGTGCTGCGCTCTCTGGAAAACATGCGGGCCTGCCCGGATGTCTCCCTGCTCACGCGTCTCCTTTCCGAGGACCCGGAATCCCGGGGATGGGAGCGACGGGAAATCCGGAACATCCTCGCCTCTCTTTCTTCCGGGGAGATCCGGGAGATCTTCGGCGCTTCCGAGGCGATGCTTCTGGACGGATTGCTTCGGGAGGAGGCCTGATCATGCGCTTCACCCGCTTCTTCGTCTCCGATTTCGGCATTCTCCACGAGCAGGGGGTGGATCCCCTCGAAGGAGATCTCGTTCTTTTCGTGGGAGAAAACGAGAGCGGAAAAACGACACTGCTGCATTTCTTCCGCTACGCTCTCTTCGGCGTTCCCGACCGAAGGGCCTCGCGCAATCTCTACGAACCGGTCCACGGACGGATCCGCCAGGGACGGCTCGCCTTTTCCACCCGGGACGGCAGCGACTACCTCCTCGAAATGCACGACCGAAAGGTGCTTCTCAACGGTGACGCCGGGGGAAACGTGTCCGTTCTCCTGGGGCATCTGAACCAGGGATGCTACGAGAGCATCTTCGCCATGGGCCTCTCCGATCTCCAGGGAACGCGGATCCTTCGGGAAGAGACGGTGCAGGGGAGGCTCTTCGCCGCCGGAGCAGGGCTGGGCGTGGCCAGCCTTCCCGATCTCATGGAGCATCTCGCCGAGAAACAGCGGGAGTTCTATCGCTTCGGCCGCGGCAAAGGGACCGGCGGCAGGGTGAACGAGCTGCTCGAATCCCTCAGGGAGGTGGAGGAGGAGCTTCACGGGCTGGCGGAGCAGGAGGGGCGTTTCTGGGACCTTCGGGACGAGGAGGAACGCCTGCGGCAGCAGGTGGCGAGGGAGACCGGCGAGGCCGGCGATGCCCGGAAGCGGCTTGCCAGAATTCTTCTTCTGGAGAAGGTCCGGCGTCCCTGGACGGAACGGAAGCTGGCCCTGGAGAAACTGGCGCAGATCCGGAGCGGGAGATCCTTTCCGGAGCGGGGGGTCGAACGGTACGACGTTCTTGTTCAGGAAGCGGACGCCCTGCAGGCTTCCTGCCGGGAGGGCCGTGAGCGCGTCTCCCGGCTCGAGGAGCGGGAGACGCTGCTGCAGGACCGGTACCCCTGGGTCCTTCTGGAGCACCGGGAGGCAGTGGAGGCGCTCCGGGGAGAGCGCGGGCGCTTTCAGGAACTGCTCGCCTCGGAGACCCGTCTGGAGGTGGAGATCCGCAAGGACGAAAAGCGCCACGCGGAGCATCTGGCGGAGCTCGGGGACGGATGGAACGATGCACGCCTCTTCCGGGTGGACCTCTCCCTTCCCGCCATCCAGGAAGCGCAGCGTTTCGACGTGGCCCTCCGGGATGCACGGGAACGGCGACGCCTTGCGGAACAGAATTTTCGGGCATCCCGGGAGAACGTGGAGGAGGCCGAGGCGGTGCTCGCGGGAAAACGGGAGCGTCTCGTCGAAGTGCCCCTTCCGGAGGATCTCGACGAGGAGCTGCTCGGAGAGCGCAAGGAGGCTCTTTCGCGGCTCCGGGTCTTCTGCAGCAGGCGGGACCGGATCGCCGAAGCGGTGCGTCTCGCCCGGGAAAACCGGGACCGCCTCCGGGTGGAGCTGGCGAATCTCGAACAGGACACGCCGGGACGGTACGCCCTCTTTTCCCTCTGGGCTCCCGTGTCGGTTCTCGTGGGGGCCTTCGGCCTGGCGTTCCTCTGGTTCCTCAAGCGCGATCCCATGGTGATCGTCCTCGCCGTGGTGGGGTTCGTTCTGGCGCCGCTCTTCTATGCTCTGGCGAAACGCCAGGGCGGTGCCGACGAGGAACTGCAGCGCAAGTGGAAAACCCAGACGGAACGCAAGCGCGCGGAGGTGGCGGAGGCGGAGGCCCACGCGACGGAACAGGAGGAGCTCGCCGAGGGAATCCGGGAGCAGATCTGCGCCGTTGCCGATGGAAGCGGGCTTCCTTCGCCGGACGATGCGGAACGCCTCGAAGCGTTGGTCCTGCTCGTGGAGGAGGAGGAGGCCCTCCTCGCGAACTACGGTGCCGCCAAGGCGGCCCTGGAGGATGCCCAGGGCGCCTATGAGCGGGCGCTGGAGCGCATGCGCAAGGCCGACGAAGAAGTTCACGCGGCGGGGAAACTTCTTGAGGACGGAGAATGGCGCTGGCGGGAATGGTTGCGCGAACGGGGTTTCGAGCCCCGCCTCGAACCGGGAGGATTTCCCGAGTTCGTCGCCAAGGCCGACGCCTGCCGGGGGGAGACGACGCGCATCACCGAGGCGAAGACGACCCTGACGGCGGTTCGGGAGGACCTGGAGGCGCTCCGGAATCGACTTGCCGCATGTCTCCGCGCTTGTGGGCTTGCCGTGCCCGAAAAACCGGACGTGTCCTCTCTGGATCTCCTTGTGCGCACCTCCGACGAGGTTCGGGAGGCTGAGAGAGAACTCGACGCGCTTCGGGAGCGCCTGGGGGAGGAACGTGCGGCTCTTTGCGTCTGCGAAGAACGCCTCGAAGAAAAGCGGAGCGAACAGGCCCGCCTCTTCGCCCTCGCGGGTGCGACCGACGAGGAGTCGTTCCGCGCCTGCGCCGCCGAGGCGGCACGCCGCCTGGAGCTGGAACGGCTGGTGGAAGAGCACGAGAAGGTGCTGGTCTCCCTGGGCGGCTCCCTCGACGCCCTTGCCTCTCTGGAGGACGAGATGGCGGCACTTCCCCTGGACCTGGAGCAGGAGCGGGATCTTCTGGAGCGCCGGGTGGCCGCGTTGGAGGAATCCTGTGCGGGGGCGCACCGTCGTGCGGGGGAGATCTCCGCGGAATTGCAGCGCCTGGCCCACGACGAGAACAGTTCCCGACTCCGCCAAGCACGACAGGCTCTCGTCGCGTCCCTCCGGGAGGCGGTCAAGGAGTGGCTTTCCGTCGTGTTGTGTCGCCGCAGTCTCGACGAAGCCCGGGGCATTCACGAGCGGGAACGTCAGCCCGGTGTCATCCGCGATGCGGACCGCTTCCTGAGGACGCTCACGGGGGACCGGTACTCCCTGCGTCTTAGGGATACCTCCGCGGGAGGCGCTGTGGAGCTGGAGGAATGCGCCACGGGGGCGCGCCGAGGAGAGGATGCCTGGAGTTCCGGTCTCGCGGACCAGACCTACCTGGCCCTGCGCCTGGGAATGGCCCGTCAGTTCGGTCTCCGGGCGGAGCCCCTTCCGCTGATCCTGGACGATCTCCTCGTGCGTTTCGACGAGGAGCGCCGTCTGGGGGCCGCGAAGGTGCTTCTGGAGATCGCCCGGGAGCATCAGGTTCTCCTCTTTTCCTGTCACAACGCCACCCGGGAGATCTTTGCGACCCTTTTGGCCGAAAGAGCGAACCGTTGCGAAGAAAGCCGTTTCGAAGGCGAGAAGATGCTTCGGGAAACGCCCCTTCGTGTGAGCTGTTTTACCCTCTCCCGGGGGGAGATCCGCGAAACGCCCCTTCCGTGTCCGGAATGGACGCCCTGTCCTTCCGAGGGGGGACGGGCATGACGGCGCCGGGCATCGTCATCGCCGCTCCGGAGAGCGGTGTAGGCAAGACGACCTTCACGGCGGGGCTCTGCCGCGCTCTGGCGCGGCGCGGTGTGCGGGTTCAGCCCTTCAAGGCCGGACCCGATTTCATCGATCCCTCCTATCATACCCTGGCTGCGGGGCGGGAGTGCCGGAACCTCGACGGATTTCTCACGTCTCCGTCGACGCTTCCCTTTCTCTATGCCCGGGGGTGCGCCGGTGCGGACGTTGCCGTCGTCGAGGGCGTCATGGGGTTGTACGACGGCATCGGCTCCGAAGGACGCAATTCCACGGCTTCTCTCGCACGNACGCTCTCCCTGCCGGTGGTGCTCCTTCTGGACGCCACGAAAGGCGCGACGAGCCTCGCCGCGACGGCCCTGGGTTTCGCCACGCTCTCCACCACGGAGGAGGGGCGTCGCGTTCCGCCGCCCTCCGTCGTCGGCGTGATTCTCTGCGGCCTGCGCGAAGGCGAGCTGAAAACCCTGATCTCCGAGGCGGTGGAGCGCTTCGCGGGGCTTCCCGTGCTCGGTTCGATCCGCCAGGTGCCGGAGGCGCACTTTCCCTCGCGGCATCTCGGACTGATTCCTGCGGCGGAGCGAAGCGAACTCTCCCTGCAACTGGAGCGCCTTGCCGATGCCATTGACGAGGGCGTTTCCCTGGAGCGCCTTACGGCGCTGGCGAAGGTCCCTTCCATTCCGGCGGGCGCCTCCTTTCCCCCCGAGGTCTCCCGCGTTCTCGAGGCGGCACCGCGTCAAGGTGCGCGCATCGCCGTCGCACGGGACAAGGTTTTCACGTTCTATTACAGAGACGGACTGGATTTGCTGGAGGAATTGGGGGCGGAACTCCTGGAGACGAGCCCCGCCGCCGATGCGGCGCTTCCCGAGGAGATCGACGGGCTGTATCTCGGAGGTGGCTATCCCGAGGAATTTCTCGGAGAACTCTCCGGAAACGAAAGCTACCTCGCGGACCTGCGGCGCTGGAGAGTTTTGGGGCTTCCCGTCTACGCGGAATGCGGCGGCATGATGTATCTTGCCCGGGAGATCACGGGACGGAACGGCGAGCGGGCCGATCTCGCGGGCCTTCTCGATCTCTCCGTGACCATGACGGGACGACTGCGCCGTTTCGGCTATGTGGAGGCACGCCTGGAGGAGGAGACGCTGCTCGCCTCCCGGGGCGAGATGCTTCGGGGGCACGAGTTCCACTATTCCGAGAGCGCCGGCGAGCCCCCGACGGCCTATCTGGTCCGAAGGGCGTCCCGTCCGGAGGTCTGCTGGAACGAGGGGTATGTGCGGCCGAACCTGCTCGCCTCCTACGTGCACCTGCATTTCTGGGGCTGTCCCGGCGCGGCGGCCCGTTTTGTCGACACCTGCCGGAACTGGAGGAATGCCCATGTTCGTTAAGTCGCTTTGTGTGGCGATAGCGCTGGATCTTTTCTTGGGAGACCCGAGGACGGAATGGCATCCCGTGCGCCTCCTCGGGCGCGGGGCGGAACGTCTGGAACCGCTCTGCCGCAGGCTGCCCCTGCCGGCGCGCCTTCAGGGAGTGGTCTTTCTCCTTCTTGTTCTCGCGGGAGTTCTTCTCCCCCTCGGTGTCGCCGCCGCCGCGGCACGCATGTTCCCGGCGGGGTGGCTTCTGGAGGGGGGCATGCTCTACTTCGCCCTGGGGGGTACCTGTCTTGCCCGGGAGGTGCGCGGTGTGGCGCAGCGTCTCGCCGAGGGCGATCTCGCGGGGGCGCGAAAGGCTCTTTCGCTCCTCGTGAGCCGCGACACGGAACCTCTGGACGAACGGAAGGTCGTCTCCGGGGCGCTTGAAACCCTCTCGGAGAACTTCGGCGATGCCCTCTGCGCCCCTCTTCTCTACGGAGCTCTCGGAGGACCTCTCGGCGCCTGGCTCCACCGGACCGCCAACACCCTGGACGCCATGGTGGGGTACAAGACCCCCGCCTACAGGGAGTTCGGATGGGCCGCGGCCCGCTTCGACGACCTGTTGAACCTGCTTCCCGCCCGCGGCGCGGCTCTGCTCGTCGCTGCCGCCAGTCCCGGCGTGGGCGGTTCGTTCTCCCGGACGCTCCGCACGGCCCGGGCGTTTGCGCCGCTTCTCTCCAGTCCCAACAGCGGCTGGCCCATGGCGGCCTTCGCGGGGGCGCTGGGAGTTTCCCTCGGCGGTCCCACCCCCTACTTCGGGCAATGGGTGGACAAACCCTTTCTCGGAGAGGGGCCTCCCCCGAACCGGACGGATCTTGAGCGGGGATTCGCCCTCTACTGGAATGCCTACGCCTGTGCCGCTCTGTCGGCGCTCTTTCTCTCGGTGCTTCTGGGATGACCGGAACGCATTCCCCCTGGGTCGCTTCGGGCCACGTGCACGGCGGGCGGATCCATGAGCACGACGATCCCTACGGATGGCTCGATTTCTCCGCCAACATCAACCCCTACGGTCCTCCCGCCTTCGCCCTCCGAGCCGCCAGAAAGGCCCTCGGGCACGTGCAAGTCTATCCGGACCAGGAGTCACGGCACCTCCGGCGGAC
>JGI12104J13512_1002131_pt1 | contig 13025 bp, 10 predicted proteins | sample TerdegcTABiofilm_FD_13512 | JGI IMG/M metagenome (IMG submission 13512)
TGAAAATCCTGATCAGGATTAGGGTAAACCCCATACATAAAGCCCCCTCCTTGCCCAGCGGTATCAATCAGGGCAGGCATGATGGAAAAGCCATTCACATCGAAAAGATCCGGCCGTTTCTTACCTAACAGTCCCTGCTGATAAGGAAGGGCAAGGGTGGTGCTATTCATGGTATAAGCAAAGATGTACCGATCACCGGAGACATACGGGCCGGATAGATTATTAAAAGAAGCACATGCAGATTCCTGGCCTGCTGACCGGGCAAATATGGCTGCATCCTGAACAAACTGAGTTAGATCAGTCAGCCTTGTATTCAGATTTTCAGGAATTAATTCCTGATTCAAAGGGACTTCATGTTTTTCAGATTCGTTGACATTTCTGACAACTGCTACCCGCCAGTTCTGGTTATCAAGGGAAAGGGTATTCCAGACCGCTTCACGGAGAACCTGCCGGTTCCAGTTTTTATCCCAGAAGGTATATTGGATGGTCCCGCTCTCATTCTCAATTACTGCATGTGATACATTACGCATCTCCGGGGTGTCGTAGATTGGATCGGTCAGGACATTCTTCCCAATCTCAACTTCATCTGTTTCATATACGGTCATTCCATTGGTTTCAAGAATAAATACTTCATACCCAGTCTGCTCAGTAAAGGGACCAATAACCGGTCTGAAGAACTCTTCAGGACGGATGGTAACATCAGTATATCCAAGATATTCTTCGTCTTCTGAAAATATGGGGTAACTGATGGAGATTCCATAAAACCCTTCCTCAAGATAGAAAATGTTGCTGATGACCGGTTCTTGTCTTTCGTTCGCAAACCTGGTTTCTGGCTGATAACTCAGATCAGTATCGATAAGACCTAAAAACGTGGCAGGGGCTGTAGCAGTAACAATATTATCGGGAGAAATAATCAGTGAAGAGTGCCCATGAGGTACATTTTCAAGTTTTGTAACCAACACAGAGGTTGCATTTTCTCCCGATATTCCAATGGTCCGGAGAGATTCGGCACTTTTTCTGTTCTCTTCTTTGATAGTTGCCAGTTCATCCGATATCTCACCGGTAATGCTATCCAGTGCTGAAAGCATATCCGACGAAGGAACCTGGTTCTGGCTTAATGAAGAATTTGGGGCAATATCAACTGCATACACAGGATTCAGAAAGATCAATATGAAAAAGATGAGCACGAACCATCGTTTCATACTCATCCATCTTCTGATCAAGAGATAAAAACTTCGATTCAGATCACAGGGATGAAAAAGACATGCGGGCATAAATGAAGATTAAAGTCCATATCATCTGGAAAAATGGACTGGCTCCTTAGGTCAATTAAGGATGATACAGCCATTCCCATATCGTTCAGCAATCCAAAATTTTGTTTTCCAATTCCCTGAACGAAGGTTTACATCATTTCACGTGCAAAGAGGGAAGTATGACGCTTGATCACAGGGAAGGATTCGTGGAATTTCAGGGGCGAAATATCTGGTTCAGAATGGATGGAGCACGTAATTCCGGGATTCCACTTCTCATTCTTCATGGAGGACCGGGTGTTCCCCATGATTACCTTACCCCCCTCTCGGCCCTCTCTGGAGATCGACCGGTCATCCTATATGATCAACTGGGATGTGGAAATTCTGATAAACCAACAGACGTATCACTGTATACCCTGGACTATTTCACGCAGGAACTTGAAGCGATTCGCCGGGCACTTGATTTGAAAGAAGTTCATATTCTGGGTCAGTCCTGGGGTACCATGCTGGCGGTTCATTATATCCTGACTATGGATCCGCAGGGAGTTCGTTCACTTATCCTATCAGCCCCCTGTCTTTCAGCGTCCCGGTGGCATGATGATCAACGTCGGTACATCAATGAACTTCCAGCAGATGTCCGGGAGATAATTCTGACAAGTGAAAGAGAGGGAACCTGTGATACCCCGGAATACCAGGAAGCGATGATGGTATTTTACCGGAAACATGTCTGCCGGATGGATTCCTGGCCCGAATGTCTTCAAAAGTCCATGGAAAAAATGGCTTTTGATGTGTATGAACATATGTGGGCCGAGTGAATATACCATAACCGGAACTCTGAAAAATTATGAGCGGGCTAATGACTTAAAAAACATAACAATACCCACTCTCTTTACGTGTGGCCGTTATGATGAAGCATCCCCAGAATCAACCACGTATTATCAGAGTATGCTCCCAGGCTCCAGAATTGTCATTTTTGAGGATGCATCCCATTCCCACCATCTTGAACAGGAGGCCGCATATCTCAATACGGTCAGGGAATTTTTGTCATCCGGAGAATGATGCTTATATTGTTCACATTCCCATGTATCATTTCCTTGGCCTTCCCTGGGAGTTCTTATTGAATCCAAAAAAAGTAATCACTTTCCGAAGGCTGCCATAAACAAAATCCGATTCACTTCATCCCGGCATTTCAGCCATCGGAACATGAGAGGCTGGGACCTCATACCAGGTCCACTCTCCGTCAGACAATGCAATTTTTTCTTTAACAGCATGAGAAAGAATGGAGAAATTACTGTTTGAACAATACACATGCGTTTTTGGTATTGATGCAATCGTTTGGGGATCAAATACAATTCTCTACATAGGGGGGATCCGGGACAAAACCCGCGTATGATGAGGGATCCTGACCGCCTGAAAGCATCATATCATAAAGCGATTGTCCGGATTCCGGGTATGCTGCATCAATATAGACCAGGTGGGAGATTTTTTCAGGCATTCTGGCTGCAACCCCAGTTATGATCATCCCTCCATAACTATGACCGACCAGGATAATGGTATCCAGATCATGCTCATGAACAAGCGAACAGATCTGGGTTATATGATCAGTGAGGTTGGAAATCTTCTCATCTCCAAGGGTGGGAGCATATCCCTGAATGCCCTGATCAGCAAGGGCAGATAGTGCTGTATCCCAGATCCTACCTCCCATCAGGCCATCGGAAGTATGTACCGGATCTCCGGTGGTGCGTTCATTCCAGGCCTCTGTGGATATATTCCCCCCATGAACAAAGATGAATGATACCATATTGTCTCCTGTATGCATTCAATGATGCCTTCAGTTATATAAATCGGTTTTGATTCCCCGATTATATTCAAAATTTCCCATCGGATTATTTTCATGTGGAAACCTGAATGATCAAACACTGAATATGGGGAAGAGATTGAGTGAGTGATGGCACTTGATGATGAGAGAGGACCATCTGGCATGAAAAAAACACCCTGATTTCAGAAATTGGGTCAATGAACCATAGATATAGTGCTCATTACGAATGAGAAACGATATATCATTTTACTAATTAGTAATTAGTATGGTTTCTAAGGAGCTTCTGTTACATCTGGTTCGCCAGCAGAAGACATGGATTGATCAGAAAGATGATTCAGTTCGCCGTAATATCCTTGATCAGGTCCTCAATTCGTTTGGGGATAACCGGGTAATCATTCTTACCGGTATTAGGAGATGCGGGAAATCAACGCTCCTGAAACAGATCATGCAGAAGAGTTCGAAATTCTAAACGAAGTTCTGATAGAGGTGTATGGACCATCTGATATCTATTTTTTTGATGAAATCCAAAATATTGCCGGTTTTGAGACATTCGTGCGGCGGCTTTTCGACGAGGGAAAAAAGATAGTTATCACCGGTTCGAACGCATCCCTCCTCAGCAGGGAATTCGGAACCAGGCTCACAGGGAGATATAAACTCTTCGAAATATTTCCATTCTCTTTTGCTGAATACCTCTGCTTTCAAAAGGTAAACGTGAGAAAGGACTCCCTGTACATACCAAATGAACGGGTCACCCTGATTACATCATTCGCAAAATATGTTGAGAATGGTGGAATGCCGGAATATCTCATTCATTATGACCCTGAATATATTAAAACACTCTATGATAATATCCTGTATCGGGACATTATTGCCAGGTATGCAATTCGGAGACAACGACTCATTCGTGAACTCGTGGGAATTCTGATATCGAACATCTCACTCCCCTTTACGTATAACTCACTTAAAAAAACTCTGGGGCTGACAAATGCCATTACAGTCAAGGAATACATCACCTACCTGCATAGTGCGTACATTTTCTTTGAACTGTCTCGATTTGATTATTCAGTAAAAAAACAACTCAATTCACCAAGAAAATGCTATTGTATTGATACTGCATTTGGGATACTTGGGGGTTTCTCACTTTCACCTAATAAAGGGTGGCTTTTAGAAAATATTGTCTATGTGGAGCTGCTTCGACGCGGAATGGACGTGTATTATTTTCAGGAAAAACGAGAATGTGATTTTATCACAAAAGATGGCCCACATATTACTGGAGCACTTCAGGTATGCTTCGAACTGACGAATGAAAACCGGGACCGGGAGATTGGAGGGATATTGGAGGCTATAGAATTCTTTGGTTTAAAAGAAGGGTTTATTCTGACCAACGATGAAGAGGATCTTCTGGTAATGGGTGAGGTTAGAATAATTATTATGCCAGTCTGGCGGTGGCTCCTGAACTATATTCCCGAGTAAAAAAGAATGGATCTGTTATCCTTTCTATTACCGCCCCAATTATATAACAGGTTATTTCAAGTCCATTTCATGTCCCGGTATTCATCGAATGCCAGAGGGTTCATCATTCACTCTTTGAACACCATAATCTATCACTTACCAATCAAATATCGATATAAATAACTTGGATATTAACTCATTTACTAAGCAGCAATCATAACAGTTATAGCACATGGTCGAATTTTAAAATTTTCTATGCATAACATGAATGAAAAATTGAGATTCAAGATTCGCGATTTATTGCTTTTCGCGTGAAATTTATACACGCTCTCCATGAAGATGATGTTCCATTTTATTTTGCCAATAATAAGGGGGAAAAATTGACAGAAGAGATTGCTTTTGATAAAAACAATGATGAATCCTATGGAATTAGCTCATTGGAGATTATATCTCCAAATGTTGCTCTCAAAACACTTGACAAATCAACTTTTTTTGCAGGTGGCCTAGCAATACCTAAAAAGTCGTATAAATATTTTGGAATTGAAAATTTACAATCAAATCAGAGAAAACCAACCACAATAATCTATAGAAATAAAAAATTTGAAGCATATTTTACTGCACAAAAAAGTTACAAGGCTTTACAATATTATAACGACTTCATGGTAGAAATAAGAAACAAATATCCCTATGCTGCGAAAAAATTAAGAGAATATCGAGGGAAAATTGACAACGGCCCAAAAATGGAAATTACCATAAATCTTGAAAAAAATGAATTGAACATTGACTTCATTGGAGATGATATTATGAATGATTACATCCCCTTTTCTTCAGAAGACTTTTTAAAACTTTTTTCAGACATTAAAAAGTTCGTTGCGCAATCTCATTCGCATGATCTTACCACAAAAAGTTATATTGAATATTTTGGAGAATTCCAAGTAACAAAATCATTTGGACAAGGAACTCCTGCTAAGGTTTCATGGTTATCACTAAGTGTTTCTTCAGAACAACAGAAGCGATATTTTGTTTCTTTTTATTATGATAAATTCGGTAAACTTTTTCTTGTTCTAGGCATTAAAGAAGACATCCAAGAAAAATACGATTGGCCTAGCGATATTCAAAAAATTTATCCAAGATTTTCTGACATTAATGTATCTGATGCAATAGCAAATCGATATCCAAAATCAAGAATTTTCAAAGAATTCTCTGTTGATATTAAAAATATTGATACCTCTTTAGAGGCTCTCAAAGAGGATATAGAGCAAAGCCTCTCTAATGCCCTACAATTATTATTTCAGGTTATTAATAGCAGTGAAAAACCTAAAATTATTTGGAGATTGTCTCCGGGTAAAAAGGGAATTTATTGGGAAGAATGGAGAAATGCGAATATTTGTTCTTTAAACATACCTGAATACAAACCATATTTCAATGAACTGGACCAAATAACTGACAGGGACTCATTTAAAACTCGCTTGAAAGAATTAGCAAGAATAGTTCATCCTGAAAATTCAAATTTTGATCTCTCTATTAGTCACCAAAATACAATTTGGTCTTATTTTCATGAAATGAAAATCGGAGACACTATTATCGCATCTACTGGAAAAAGTAGAATATATGGCATTGGAACAATAAAATCGAATGTCTTATTTCAAGATTCTGAAGATTGTCCTGTGATTAGAGAAGTGCATTGGGAATATGATGATCTAAATATTCCGATCCCTTCAGAAGTAAGTGGTAATTTTCTTAGTGCGTTAAATAAACTATCATTAGATGATTACTCAAAAATTATTACATCTATTGAGAGCGGTTTTTCTACTAATCTAGATTCAATAATTCAGTTATTAGAGAGAAAGGGACAGATTATACTTTATGGGCCTCCTGGAACTGGAAAAACTTATTCGGTTCAATCATTAATTAAAAAAACAGCATCAACACCCTATATATCAACTACAAAGGATTATGGAAATATCCAATTCTTTTGGCTAATTACCTATAAAGACAAATATGACGATATTTCTACGATAAATTCTAAATCAATTTACACCTATCAATGGAAATCAAATTATAATTATTCCAAATATTTCTACATGATTAATGAGGGAGACTATTTTGCAATTTACCTTTGGGATGAGAATAAAATTATTGGATATGCAAAATGTATCAAAAAAGATGAAGAATCTTTTCAATATCAATTTATCACCTTACTTGATGGACCGAAATATGGAATACTTAAGTCAGATCCTGAATTTAGCAAAGGAAAGATAATCCGCACCAAAGGGAATGCACGCATCACCATATTAGAGAATGAAGAATTTGAAAGACTCATTTTCCTTTCTGGAATAAAATATGAAGAATTAGGAATCAAGATAACTGGAAATGAAATTATTCAATATCCTTCAGAGTTCATTACATTTCATCAATCATTCTCCTATGAAGAATTTATTGAAGGCTTACGACCCATAACCGATGCGGATGGCCGGATCAGTTATTCGGTGAAAGAAGGAATATTCAAGGATTTATGTAGAACTGCATACAACACCTTACTTACGCTTGCAAACATTGATAAAAGGTGGAATGAAGATCAGGACGTTCCACATCTGACTGATGAAGAGACTCAATATGCACTTTCTCTCGCACCAAAAGTCCCATTTTACCTTGTTATCGATGAGATTAACCGGGGAGATATCTCCAGAATCTTTGGCGAACTCATCACATTGCTTGAAAAAGATAAACGCTTACTTGCCCCACATGAGATCACGACAAAACTTCCCTCATCCCGGACGAGATTTGGAATCCCCCCTAACCTTTTCCTGATCGGAACGATGAATACCGCTGACAAATCTATTGCCCTCATTGACATCGCATTACGGAGAAGATTCGGATTTATTGAAATGATGCCGGATTATGATCTCCTCTATCGGACCTTATCCAGCGATGATGAAAGTCTTCTTGAAGTATATTCCATCGCAATTGCACTCCTTCGAACAATCAATCAAAGGATTCTTGAAGAGCATGATAGAGAGCACCAGATAGGGCATAGTTTCCTCCTGAAACTCAAAGATGCCAGGACAAGGGACCAGGCTATATCAGAATTGTCCATGATCTGGTATCATGAAATCATCCCCCTCCTCCATGAATATTTTTACGATGCTCCCAGGAAATTATTCAAGGTCATAGGACCTGAGTTTATGAAGTCAGATCCAAAATGCATCTACTTTTACCCGGAAAAAGAAGGTGAATCCTTCCTGTCTGCATGCAAATCGATCTCAAAGGGTTATGATCTGAATGGGTTATCCTCCACTGACGCTCTTTGAATGGGTGGAATATCCGGTCACCATTGGATCCCACCCAAAGATTACTGATGGAGTTCTAACTCTTCCCCAGGAATTTTTTGATATTCTGGATGAATGTGATCCAAAGCAGCAAATATTTGCAAGAACGACAAAAACGCTTACCCCCATCAATATGGTAGGAGTAATTCGGATTGGTGACGTAACTATCCAGATTTTACCAAAGTTATTTCGCGACCATCTGAATGAGCATAAAGGGACCATATTTCGAAACCTTGCAGTCATGCTCAGTTATACCAATCTCAAACCCTTATCGAGCGATCTTACATCCATGGATCAGGAGGATATAGACATGCTTGAATTATTCCTCCGGATCTTTTCAGAGCAACTCCACCATCTTCTCTTTCGGTGTCAACACCGGCAATATCTGAACAGGGATGAACATCTGAAGTTTATTAAGGGTCGAATTCAGGTCAATAAATATTGGAATCCCGCACAGTTGGAGAGAATTCCCTGCACTTTTAAAGAACTGACACAGGATACTCTTCTCAACAGGATCTTTAAGTTTTGCGCCACTCTGATGTCCCGGCACACACAAAATGAGGAGACGAAGGAGCATCTAAAGGGAATTTTACAGATCCTGGAACCAGTTACGTATACTCATGTTACCTCATCAGAAACCAGATTCGTCATTCTTGACCGGTTGACAGAACAGTTTGCCCCTTTGCTCCGGTTTTGTGAGATTTATCTCAGGCATAGCACCATTACCTTACAGGCATCACAGGTTGAGATCTTCTCTCTTCTTATCCCAATGGAAAGAGTCTTTGAACAATTCATTTCAGGAGTTTTATCAGAGCAGTCACACCTCCTTCCTGAAGGAGCAACTGTTTATTCACAATACCCAGGGGGACATCTCGCTCAAACCCTTGACGGAAGAGGTATTTTTGAATTGAGGCCTGATATCTTTATTGATCATCCTCGCATTCCGGTCATCATTGACACGAAATATAAAATGCCTAAAAAATCATCTTCGAATTCTGGTATTAAACAATCCGACATTTACCAGATGTTTGGATATGGAGCGAAAAAGAATGTTCCAGCCCTGATGCTCCTCTACCCGGACATTGGAGAGAAAATTGATATTGACTTGGAATTTTCATATGACAATTGCCGGTTATCTGCATTATTGATACGGTCCATAACACTGACGTATGATCTCGCTGACCCAGTGCAATGGGAAATGTGGTTAGAGGAACTGAGAGGAATTATGCATGATATGTATGATCGGGCTTCCCACTATGCACAGGTGGATACATCAATTCCAGTCCAGATCCATGTATGACATGAAATCCTATTGACCACGATTAACCCATAATTTTTACAGATTTTTACTTTTTTCCGCAATCATCTCAATCTCAACCAGTGCCCCTTTCGGAAGGCTCGCCACCCCAACCGTTGATCGTGACGGAGTTTCATTTCCCATATAGCCGGAATATATCGCATTCACCGTCGGAAAGTCAGAGATATTCGTCAGGTAGATATGAGTATTGACAACATCATCAAACTCCAGCCCTGATACAGCAAGAATTGCCCGGAGGTTTTTCATAACCTGATGAGTCTGATCCTCTAATGTATCCAGGAGAACTCCCGTCTGTGGATCAATCCCGATCTGACCTGATGTATATTCATAATCATTCACGGCAACCCCCTGACTATACGGCCCGATTGGTTTTGGAGCCTGATCGGTGTAGATAGTCTCCTTATGTGGCATATTGATCAGTACCATAATCAGACTCATAAGAACCATTCCAAGGATAATACATGCAATTGCGAGCAGGAAAGTATTTTTATCGTTTTTCAAATCCATAAAGAATGTCATATTTCTTTCATAATATACATACTCTGTCACTCAAGAACCATGCAGAAATGATGTGAGTATCATCATATCAGAAAACTCATCATGAAAAGGGATTTATCTACCGGACTGAAGATTTTCAGTTCATTAGGAGTGGAGAAGGGAGTACCACAGAAAAGACTATCTGGATGCATCGGGATCAATACTATGATTGATTGTTTCATTGCCATAATTGTGTATACGAACCAATCAACCAAACCAGGGGAATAAAGGTAATTCCATGAATTATCAGGATCAATCCGGTATTGACGGGATCAAGACAGACCATCTCCTGTAGAAAGATCCGGTAAAACACAGCACCCCGGTATACCGAAAGCAGCACAATGATAATGCTTAACAGATGGAGAATACCCGGAACCCTGTACCACCCAGTGGTCAAAAATGGATTCTTTGAATGTTTCTGGTGATACCACAGGAGCATTGATTAAGAATTCCCAAAAGCCAGGAAAGAAAGACGAGAGGCGAAAGATTGAATTTGAAGACCTCAACCAAAGAATACATGAAAAGGAGACAGATTAAAATGAGAAGAACTACCCCTCAAAAAAAACCATCAACCTAACTGGTATTCAGGAGATGGGGCATAATTTCTGATGTTGCATAGACGAACTGAACCTCAGGCTGCATAAACGTCAGACTCACAACACTAACGAAAAAAAGACATATCCAAATACTAGAGAGATAAGGATAAGGAAACAGATCAGAGGAAGATACCTGATCCTCATTTCAAGTATAGCCCTAATCCATATTTACCAGTACTCTCATCTGAAGTATCGTCGCGTAACATGCAAAATATCAGAAAAAATTCATGAACCAACGATATTATGTCACAAAAGCAAATATTTTATTGATTGAGAACTGACACTCTGATTTAAAAAGAAGGCTAAATTAAGATAGGCCGAGGCCGTTTGATAGCCAGTCTATCTCTTCACTCACCTTTCTCAGCTGATTTGGATACGTTGTCATATGATGAGGCTGATCCTTGAAGAGAATCATCCGTACATCCGCTTTACTTGCCATCTTATATGCCCGGTACGTGGACAGAGCACTTGCCGGAGCAACAGCATTATCCTCTGTTCCCTGAAGCATAAGAAGAGGAGTCTGTACATGCTCTGCTTTATACACCCCCATGATCGGAATATAATATTCAGGATTCTCAAAGGGCGTATATTCATGATACATCAGGTTCATCACAATACCATTGGTATTTGAGACCTGTGAGTTCTCATCTGCATATCCGGCACCAGCAACCGCTACCTTGAGGGATGGATCCTGGGTAATCCAATAGAGAGTGAGAATTCCTCCATTTGACCATCCGGTCACACCAACCCGGTTCTTATCAATAATCCCCTGTTCTGAGAGATATTCAATACCCTTCATGAAATCTTCTGTCGGGTAATCGTGGATATGACCGCCCTCAATGGACTGTGCAAACTCAAAGCCCCAATTACTGCTTCCATGGTAATTCGTAGATAGGGTAATTGCTCCCCGGTCGGTGATCAGATGGTACGGAAACTCCCAGGTATCACGCCAACTGTCAAAATCAGTATATGTCGGTCCGCCATGGATTACAAAGACGAGCGGATACGGTGTTCCTGGTGTGTAACCCGGAGGGAACCGGAGAATACCCTGAACCGTATCACCCCTTGCACCGGTCCATTCAATAACCTCCGAGGTTCCGAGCGGTTTTTTCAGAAGGTCTTCATTCAGGCTTGTCATTCTTTTCAGATTCCGTATCTCCCCTGCGATAACATCCGCTGCATAGATCTGTGGCGGCACTGATGCTGAATTAAAATTATAGAAGATCCGTGAACCATCTCTGCTTGATTCCAGGGCAAAGATGTTCCCCTGATGCTCACCGGAAAGCAGGGTCTTTGTCCAGCCCGTATCGTTCTTATCATACCTTGCCAACTGGATTTGTTCCGTCAGCAAGAAGGACATACACCCCTCCGTCAAAAGGTCTCATCTCTACATCATCATTGAAGAGATCTTTGTGCATTTTTTTCTCCCATTGGAGAGGGATCTCTTCCAATATCCGGGTTGCAGGAGTATATACCACGATATCACTCGCATACGAAACAGGATATCGAAGGCCGCCATTCAGATTTCGTCCGATATAGACCATTGAACTATCCGGAGACCAGGCAAACTCATTCTCATCCTGGTATCCCTCAATACGGGTCATGACCTCATCTTCAGTCCCGGTCGTCGTGTCAAGCACATAATAGGAAAATGATGGTTTCTCCGTTCAGACTTCAGGATAGATGGACGATTTATATGCAATATACCTCCCGTCAGGAGACGGATGATATGCGTAGATAATATCAGTATTGGATGTCAGCTCTGTTACTGCTCCGCTCCTGATATCATAGGACTTCAAAATCACCGGGTCAGGAATCTCATCCATGATGATAACATCACCAGGCCGGGTATCCTCCGGAGTATCAGGAGAAACTCCTGTATATACCAGAGAATGATCTCCAAGCCATGCAAAACCGGAGAGGAGCTCATCAGATACCTCTTGTTTCTTCTCCCGCTGCATCGTGGAGAGATCAAGGAGAGTCAATGTCTCTTTCCCGCCATTCCGGGGCATTGATACATAGGCAAGAATTGGCTGTACCGGAGATAATGCCCATACCGTAACCGATTCATCAGGACCGGTAAGGGTGACCTCTTTTCCGGTTGATGTATTCACCATCATCAGGGTCCCATTATCAGCCGGGGGTGTAAGATCATCTCCGGTTATGAGCATGTACACAATATTTTCTTCATCAGATGTGAGTGCAAAATGACGAAGAGAATCCATCTTCAGGATGTCATCATATTCCAGATTTCCAAAAGGCTCAGCTGAAACAACCGGGAATACCACCGTCCCACAACCAATTATTACCATCAGGATAAAAATTACGTTCAGTCTTGACATGCCATAACCTCAGTTTCACGATAATACGACACCTCACCCTACCCTCTTGTTGAGTGATAAATTACTACTCCATCAGGGTATCATTTATAAGTATCGGGGGGAGAGGTATCTCATATTTGAAGACCTCATCACCATATAAGGTTCAATCGTCAGATGTCCTGCCTGAAAAAGAAGACTTTCAGTCCGAATCCGCTCGGGTTAAAAGGATCGGATGAGGTCATCCCCTGCAACCAGGCCATCGTATTCAGACGGAAGGCGTAAAATTTTATGCCAAGGTGTCTAGAAAAAGACTTTCCCAAACCGGCGGGGGCGTGATAAAAAGTAATATTTTCCTGAAGAAACGAGATCTGCCAGAAATGGAGTTTTATCAACATATACATAG
>JGI12104J13512_1002144_pt1 | contig 12967 bp, 12 predicted proteins | sample TerdegcTABiofilm_FD_13512 | JGI IMG/M metagenome (IMG submission 13512)
GCCACCACCACCATGGCCTTTTCCCCCGCCATGGCTATGGCTATTTCCCGGCCCAAGCCCGCCCCCGCCCCCGTGATTACCGCCACTTTACCTTCCAGTAACGTCATTTTAAGAACCTCCCTATAAACCTTCTTAATTTCACGGCATTACCCGGTGTTAACCAAAGTCCACCCTTGTTTTAGCTCTTTTCCAACATCTTCTGTTTGATCACATCGACCAGCAGGGTGGTGCTGGAATCCGCGCCTCCGTCTACCAACAGATTTTCCGCTGTTATATAGCCTGCTTCATCGGAAGCTAAGAAAAGAATCGCATTGGCAACTTCTTCAGTGGTACCAAACCTGTTGAGCGGTATCGAAGCTTCTCTCGCGGCACGCTTCACAGGGTCCTCATACGCACGGTCAAGAACATAGGTGGCAATGGGGCCGGGACATACGGCATTAACTCTGATATTATAGGCGGCCCACTCTATAGCCATCAGCCTGGTCAGCATACTGACCCCGGCTTTACTGATACTGTAAGCCGACAAACCGAACGACGGGCTTATTCCGCCTGTGGATGATATATTAACTATGGATCCTCTTCTTTGCTTGATCATCTGTTTCCCTACCGCCTGACTGCTCAGAAATATACCCTTGAGATTAATACTTAATACTTTATCCCAATCTTCTTCCTTGCAATCAATTATTGGCGAGGCAGTAAGAATCCCGGCGCAATTAGCTAATATGTCTATCGATCCATTAGCTTTAACAACTTCTTCGACCATTTTATTCACTTCTTCGCTATTCGAAACATCAACTATAAAACTACGTGCATCACCTCCATTTTCCTTGATTTTATTAACTGTTTCGTTTGCTTCTGAATCTAAAACATCAACGATATTAACGATTGCCCCTTCCCTGGCCAAGCCCAGCGACACCGTCTCGCCGATACCTCTCGCCCCGCCTGTAACAACAGCGACTTTTCCTTTAAAACGCATGTATAAAACACCTCCTAATTTAATATTTAGTATTTTATTGCCGGATGCTCATCCGCAAGATTAATTACTACCTGCTGTTTGGTTTGGCCGCTAAGGCCAAACCAAACAGCACCTTTTTTGAACCAACTTAAACTGCAATATCATGATAAGTCAACGTCTTTTGTTTCCGGCCCCATCATGGCGCCTATCACAGTTAAAACACCGCCTATTACCTGAAGTACTATCTGGGTATACTCGTAAGGCATTATGTTCTTGAGAGCCAGCATATAGAACGAGTAAAACGAGGGAATGATAACTCCGAAGCTGTATCCCATGCCGAACCCTGAAGACCTTATTGAGGTTTTAAACCTTTCATTGATATACGGCATTGTAAATGAGAATGACCCGCCAAAAGTTACGGCAATCAATATAGCTATACATATAAACAATAAAAATGGACCCATGGTCGAACAGTATTTGATAGTAATGTAGTATAGATACGGTAAGATGGTGCAAGAAAGTACTCCTGTAATAATAAACAATCTTCTACGGCCTATAATTTGACTTAACGCGCCGCCCGACAGATATGCAATAAGGTCAACAATATAAACACCAATCAATACATTCGTCACCACTAGAGCCGGCATTTTCAAAATATTTATGAGAATACCCGGAACACTGAATAGTATGGCATTGCTGAGGAAAAACAGACCGTTCATCAATATAAACACCTGCAGGAAATTACGCAGGCTCTCACCCCTAAAAACTTCAAGAAGCGGTGTTTTAGCTTTTTCTGACTGTTCCCACTTCTCTGATTCCTTCACACTTTTGTAGTAATACCAAAAGTATCCACAAGATATAAGAAAAGCCGCAAAGAACGGGAATCTCCAGCCATACTGAACATATGGCGAATACAAGCCATCAGACGACATATGTTTAAGCATAAAAGAGGTTATCAGGGAAACAAGTATATACGCAACGGGAAAACCGCTTTGAATTACTCCACCGTAAAACCCTCTCTTATGTTTGGGAGCGTACTCCATTGCCAGGGGGACTGCTGTCGAATATTGTCCACCTAGAAAAATCCCGTCAATAAATCTACACGCCAAAAGAATACAAATTGCCCCCAACCCAAGTGTCTGATATCCGGGGAGAAAACCTATTATCAAGGTTACTGCCGAAAAGCCCCCTACAGATATCAGCGATGATTTTTTCCTGCCTATCTTATCTCCAAAATGACCAAATATAGCCGCACCAACGGGTCTCCCCAACAAAGTGAGCACCATGGTCACATAATATAAAGTGTTAGTTGTAGTTGCAGGCAAATCCTTGGGCAAAAAATATATCATTGCCGGAGCCAGGCAAATGATAGGCAAATAAATATCTATCATGTCAATGAAAAAGCCTAGAAAAGCGCCCTTTATGGCTGCTCTCGCTTTCGGCGTCAATTCATCTTTAGTAGCTATATCTGTTGGTGTCGCTATGTCGCTATTCATTTATTGACCTCCTTAATATTTTCAAAAAGTTAAGAATATTGGTAATATATTGTCTATTCAGCCGACTAAAGACCTCTCAAATATCAGGTAAATCGATAATCAAAACATCCCTCCTTTAGTTCAAGATTAGCTACTACCTCTTTCCACATGTAGTTTAAACAAACCCCCTTCATAAATGCCTCTTAATCATGGATTATTTGCAATGTTTATGCCAATAGCTATTTCCCACTTGGTTTTGTAGAAACTTTTTATCCTTATGCAGATCAAAGGTATTGAGATTGCAGAGCTTTTTTTATTAACTGTTGACTAAACAATTAAAAAAATTTAGAATAATTATAATAAACTTTTAATTGATCAGGAAAACTATTTTGTTTTCGAAAAATATTTTTGATAAAACCGAATCAGGAATATTAACCAAATAAGTTGCAGATAAGCAATTAATTGATGGCTGATGGCCCATATTAATTGGATACATATATGCTGTCCGCATCGTAAGTTCTTGAGCGGATATCGTGCCAAGAACATACACTGGATGATTATGGGACACATAAATCTTAAGTGTGAGGTGAATAGCATAATGCTGGCAAAAAACCTAACCGTACCAACTGCACTGTTTCTTAATCGCAACAGTACAATACATGAAGCTATACAAATTTTCCGAAAAACTAAACTTGGCGGAATTCCTATTGTTGATTCAAGCAACCATCTTATCGGGATATTCACACGGTCCAATTTATTTGACTGCTTACTAAAAGGAGTAAGTACAAAAGACACGTTAGTAGACCATTTTATAACAGACGTATTGTATTTTAAGGAAAATGAAAGATTTAATAATCTTTCTGAACTTAACCAATGGTTACTCAAAGCAAGAATAGGTCAAACTCCTGTCGTCGATCTTGATGGTAAACCTATCGGTTTCATAACCAGCGATTATATCATTCGCTTTTTAGTGGACCATATTAAAAGTTTTTGTCAAATAAAAAATACCCAACAAAAATCTTTTCATCAAATCAAGCAGGAAGAACTTTATGAAATAAATGGTACAAGATATACTATTGATTCAATTATCGGCAAAAGTAAGGTAATGGAAGAACTCAAAAGGAAGGCTCTACAGGCAGCAAAAATTTCTGCAACTGTTCTTATTTCGGGGGAGTGCGGGACAGGTAAAGAATTGTTTGCACAAGCTATTCATAATGCTAGTGATAGATGTATCAAACCATTCATTAATATTAATTGTGCGGCTATACCGGCAGAACTAGCCGAATCAGAGTTATTTGGTTATGAAGGCGGAGCCTTTACAGGCGCAAGCAAGCATGGTAAGCCGGGTAAGTTTGAACTGGCAGATAAAAGCACTATTTTTTTAGATGAAATTGGAGATATGCCCATGCAGCTTCAAAGTAAGCTGTTGCGAATTATTCAAGAAAAAGAGGTTATGCGTGTGGGAGGCTTGCGTGCTAAAAAAATTGATGTTCGAATTATTGCTGCTACAAATCAAGACCTCCAAAAACTTTATTACGATGGTAAATTCAGAAAAGACTTATATTACAGATTAAAAGTTGTTTCGTTAAATATCCCTCCGTTGCGTAATCATCTTGAAGATATCCCAACTTTAGTTAATTATTTTGTACAGACATATGGAGAAGCAAACAATAAACAAATCAAAGAAATTTCTAAAGATGCAACTAAATTTTTACAAAGTTCTAACTGGCCCGGCAATATTAGAGAATTGGCAAATGTAATAGAGAGGGCTGTATTATTCTGCAAAGATAATATTATTAGGCTGGAAGATTTGGAGAATAGTATCGTTGAAAGCGGGTTAAATATCTGTTCATTAAACAATCTTGAAAAGGAAACTATCTTACAAGTTTTGAAAAATACACACGGAAATAAATCTAAAACTGCAAAATTATTAGGCATAAGTCGGTCGACATTATATAGAAAGTTGGAAGGTAATAACATATACTGATTGTAGCGTTTGCGAATAAACTCAAAATTTTTGCGGATAGACTGCGAAATTTTCCATGAAAAGCCCGTTTACACTGAAATCGCCAAGCACGACGGCTTGAAAGTATACTTTAAGGGATGCCCCTTATGGGGGAATCCCTTTGTTTCAAGTTATATCTAAGACTTAAATTAGGCGTTAGGTCTGAGTAGTTACAATTTTTCTGCTCATACGCTTTATGCCCTCACTTTTAGGCAGTTCTTTGGATAGAAAGATGTTTGCTCATGGCTTCCTGGAATAAATGAATATACTCAACTCCGGATCGCGCCCAGGAGAAGTCCAGTTCCATTGCGTTAACAACCAGCTTTTGCCAATCGTTTGCTTGTTCCCGGTATAGTTGAAGCGCCCTGTTAAGGGCATCCAATAACTTCACACTGGAATACTCGGTGAAACCAAAACCGTTGCCTGAACCGTTTGCAGGGTTATAGTCACTCACCGTGTCAGCCAGCCCGCCGGTGAAACGCACAATAGGAATTGTCCCATACCTGAGGCTGATCAACTGTCCAAGACCGCATGGTTCGAACCGCGAGGGCATCAGAAACATGTCCGCTCCGGCATAAATGCGCTGAGCCAGTATAGCGTTAAACCCGATATATATACCCATCTTTTCCGGATAGCGGGATTTAATTGTTTCAAACATTTTTTCATAATAAGTTTCACCGCTGCCCAATACTACGAGCTGAATATCACCATCCATGATCCCATCGATTATTTCCGCAATTAAATCCAATCCCTTCTGATCCACCAGACGCGAGATCAATCCGATTACCGGAACATCCCTGACGGGGAGTTCCAGTTCTCTTTGCAGGGCAAACTTGTTTTCCTTTTTATTCGTTATACTGTACTGGTCGAAATTGCGGTGAATCCGCGGATCGGTCCGCGGGTTAAATTCGTGATAATTAATTCCATTGACAATGCCATACAAGTCCGCGGAACGTTTCCGCAGCAGTCCGTCCATACGCTCGCCAAGCTCCGGGTGCTGGATTTCCGCCGCATAAGTCCGGCTGACAGTATTAATTACATCAGCATATACAATTCCCGCTTTCATGAAACTAACCGCACCGTAAAACTCCAATCGTTCCGGGTGAAAATATTCTTCACCCAGCCCGAGGACTTGCAACACGTCCTTGGGGAAATTGCCCTGATACTGCAGATTATGAATTGTAAAAACTGTAGCTATCCGGTTATAGAACTCGTTTTGCAGATAATGTGTTTTTAAAAACAAGGGGATCAGCCCGCTCTGCCAGTCATTACAATGAATAACATCAGGCTGCCATTCCAGCTTCGGCAGCATCTCCAGCAATGCCCTGCAGAAAAAAGCGAACCGTTCCGCTTCATCGTCAAACATATACATGCGGTCCCGGTAAAAGTAATGATAATTATCCACCATATAGACCGGTATTGTTCTGCGCTCACCTCGATAGTGCGCTTCAATGGAACTTTCCCTGATAATAGCAGTTTCATAACGGTTGTTGAAAGGAACCGGAAAATCCATTTTATAAGTATCTCCTTCGATTTGCCGGTAGCGCGGCATAGCCACCCGGACATCGTTGCCCAAGCTATCGTTGCCAACGGTCGCCAGTGCCTTTGGCAGGGAGCCGGCAACATCAGCCAGTCCGCCCGTTTTTGCAAAAGGAACCACCTCGGACGAAACAAGGAGAATTTTCAAGGGACGATCAAACATAATGATACACCTCCCGGCTAGACCCGTCATGCAGAGGATAGAACTCTTCCGTGTCCCTGAGGGCTTGTGCGGCCATTTCAGGTGGAGTCGGGTTAATAAAATACCCCGTTCCCAGTTCAAATCCCGCCATTATGGTAAGGCGCGGCATGATCTCCAAGTGCCAGTGATAATGCATTTCTTCTTGGATATTCACTGGTGCGGTATGAAGAACCACATTATATGGTATATTTCTAATCATTATGGCAATCTTGCGTAAAGTCGTCCTTAAAATACCGGCCAAGTCTCTCACCATTTCTTCGCGGATCTGCCCAAAATCATATTGGTGTTCCTTCGGTACAATCCAAGTTTCGAAAGGAAAACGGGAAGCAAAAGGACTAAAACTCAAAAAATTGCTGCTTTCAACAACAACTCTGTACTGCTCGGCGATTTCCTGACTGACCATGTCACAATAGACACATGATCCGTGCCGGGAAGAATATTCCCTCGCTCCGTTCAATTCTTGAATGACTTCTACAGGGACCAAAGGTGTGGCAATAAGCTGGGAGTGAGTATGTTCCAGGGAGGCGCCTGCCACCGGACCAGTATTTTTAAAGATCTGGATATACTTTAGCCTGGAGTCTTTTCTTAGATCCAGAGAGCGTTCCCGCCACGCCCAAATAACTTCTTCCACTTGTTTCTCTGTCTGGGTATCGAGACCGGGCTCATGGCTGGGAGATTCCACAATGAGTTCATGCGCGCCGATCCCGTTCATAGACATGTATATCCCCTGCTGACTCAAAGAAGATTCCTCTTCAACCCTCAAAGCGGGAAACTTGTTGGGAACTACTCTAACCCACCAACCGGGCCTGTTGTTTTGACTGCCTGGCTCACGGTAGGCCATAATTTCTGGCGGCGTGAAATTTTCTTTCCCAACACATAGGGGACATTCATGAGTTTTTTTATTTTCCGATATATCCTTGTAGTCATTTGGCCGTTTCCCGCGCTCGGTGGAAATAATAACCCAACGGTCGACGATGGGATCTTTCCTCCATTCAGACATTTCTCTACCCCCTGGCTTGTTCTGTGTATTTTTACAAGATAAAATCAGTAATATTATTTATGCCACCGTAGCGGAAAACTATCAAAAAAATTAAAACAAACGCAAGATTAAAGATCTACATTATTTACAGAATCCACACGTGCTGCCATAGAATCAGGTTTGTCATGCCTGTCGTCAATAGTTACCGATGTAACAACTCTACCCACACCGCTTCTAAAAGGCTCCTGATGCATTTTTTTAACCACATCAATTACTTTGTCCAAATCACCTTCAAGAATAGTTGACATAGAAGTTACCTGGCTTTTAATGCCGCCCTCCTTTTTTGCCAATTCGCAGCAATCGGCAATGTAGCTGGAGATACTTGGCGTAGGTGTTCCCATCGGCACTACACTTACTTCAACAATTGCCATTTTTATTCACCTCCTCCCCGATGAACAATATTACTTATTTGAGGGTACCGCAAATAAAGTGTTTTTATTCACCCATGCTTCTAATTATTGTTGATTATTTTTATAACAAAGAGGAAATTAGCCAAATGAATCGAAATAATATAATCAATGAAAAATATGGGGGAAGGGGTCGATTATGAATCAAGATACGGTCAGAATTAAGGGAACCAGGAACGGTCTTGTGATCGTCCTTGATTCAAGCTGTGATTTCGAAGATATTAAGGAGAACCTCCTGCGCAAGATGGAGTCTGCCCGAGGGTTTTTTAAAGGAGCGAAATTTTCACTATTCCAAAACCAGAAGGACATTCCAGCCGACCAAAAAAACGAATTGGTAAGCATTTGCAGACAATATGGATTAGTACCTAACACAGATGAATACATGGGAATAAAGACAGATTTAGCGCCGGCCCCTAAGACATACACTAATGCCGGATCCGGTGAGGCGGCCCTTTTAGTGCGCCGCTCCCTGCGCTCCGGCCAGAAAATATCATCGCCCGAACACGTCGTTGTGTTCGGAGACGTTCACCCTGGCGCCGAAATAGTGTCCGGCGGGAACGTGCTGGTAATGGGCTGCTGCCGGGGAGTAATTCACGCCGGCGCCGGCGGAGACCGCAAGGCTAAGGTAATCGCCCGGCAACTCACCCCGACCATTATCAGTATAGCCGACAGGAGGTATTCACCCGGCCACGATGGGAAATTACCCCCGGGACGGCAGTTGGCAAGACTTAATGGAAAAGAAATTGTTTTTGAAGTGTATTTGAAACATGAGATGCTCTCTTCCATGACTATCAATTAATGCCGTTATAATTATTATGGTTAATGAAAAGCTAACAGGGTACCAATGGCCCGTTAGCTTTCTTTAAGGTAATGCGGCGCGGCCAATATACCCGCAATTGATTTAGCGTCACAAATCTCCCCCTTCCAGATCAACTCGATGGCGCGTCCAAACGGCATGGTCAACACATCAATATCCTCTTCGTCATCCAGCTTCTGCCCTTTATAAGCAAGTCCGGTGGCCAAAAAAAGATGCAGCATTTCATTAGTAAAGCCAGGGGTGCTGAAAAAACTAACCATTTTCTTTAATTTAGTTGCCTCATACCCGGTTTCCTCCAGTAATTCTCGCCCGGCGCAATCCGTCATGCTTTCACCCGGCTCTAACTTTCCGGCGGGTATTTCTAACAACGATTTTCCGGTGGCATGGCGGTACTGTCTCACCAGGAGGATTTCTCCTTTTTCATTCACAGGCACAACCGCGACCGCGCCGGAATGCTCTACAACTTCACGTTTCGCAGTTCGCCCGCCGGGCAAAGTGATTGTATCGACTCTCAAGTTAATGATATTTCCTTCATATACTCGCTTTGCCAAAAGGACTTCCCCTTCTTTACCGGCCAAAATTATCACACCTTTCCAACAATGATCCAAAACCGGATAGACATCATTGCAGTATTATTTCTCTGTATATCGCCAATATCCTGCAATATTTCTTTTTTTCCCCGCATTGATATGATGGTTATAGTTTTAATACCGAACTTTGAAGGATTTTTTCCCCGGGCATAGAATTCTTTTATACATAATTGCTGGTATAACATGCCTGATAGTTCATATAGTTATACGGAATTTGCCTTGACAAAAAGGGAGGAAACCTTGTTTTGGCTGTTAAAGTCGGCATCCCCAACGCTTTACTATATTATATCTATTACCCGTTGTGGCAGGCCTTCTTTAACGAAATCGGCGTTCAGGTAGTTACCTCTGGAAAAACGACTAAAGATATACTGAACAATGGTGTTCGTGAGGCGCTTGCTGACGCATGCGTGCCAGTTAAGATTTTTTTCGGGCACGTCATGGGGCTTAAAGACCGTGTTGACTACCTCTTTATTCCTAGAGTTGTCTGCGTTAACCGTAAAACTATATACTGCCCCAAATTCCTTGGTTTGCCGGATATGATCAGGCATTCGATAACCGGTTTGCCGCCGGTTATCGATATTCGCATGGACTCACGCCAGGGTTATTTTGCCATGCTCAAAGCTTACACGGAAATTGGCAGGATTTTCAATGCCAGTAAGCATTCATCTTTTCGAGCTTATAAAAAGGCATGCCGCACCTTGAACCGTTATAACAAACTATTACAGAGCGGCTGGAATCCACATGAAGCGATGAGCTTATTGCGCAAACCGGGGTCTTTGTCAAAGCCTCCTGAGCCAAGCCTTAATTTTGCAGTTATTGGTTATCCATACAACATCTATGACAGTTTTATCTCTGTCAATCTTTTGGATAAACTGCGGCGTTTGGGAGTAGGTACTATTACCACTGAGAATATTTCCCCGTTATTGTTGGCCTGGCAGAAAAATTGCGGCTTGCCGAAACGGCTTTTTTGGACTTTCAGCGACAGGGCCTTAAAAGCCGCCCATCTATTATTTAAACAGGGACGTATTGACGGTATGCTTCACCTCACCGCGTTCGGATGCGGGCCGGACTCGCTGTTGAACAAGTTTATTGAACTGGAAGCGAAGAAGTACAAAAACATTCCTTTTATGACTTTGATGATTGACGAGCATACTGGCGAAGCCGGCATGTCTACGCGTCTTGAAGCCTTTGTTGACATGGTGAAGCGTCGGAAGGAGGCGTTGGCATGTCTAAAATAACTTTCCCGCGCATGGGTGAATCCTACCGGACCTTTAAAATGTTTCTTGAAGATTTAGGAAACGAGGTGGTGGTTCCACCGCGCCCAAGCAAACGCACTTTAGACCTGGGGATCAGATACACTCCTGAATTTGCCTGTTTTCCGCTAAAAATACTGATGGGCACCTATCTGGAAACAATAGAAATGGGAATCGACACTATTGTCACCTCGGGCGGCGTCGGACCATGCCGTGCCGGGGAATATGCCATGCTGCACCATAAATTACTCAGTGATTTAGGATACAAGGTCAAAATGATCGTTATTGAACCACCTCGTCTGCATCCCTTTAATTTTTATAAAAGTGTTCGCGCGCTAAACAAGGCACGCATTTCCATCAAAGGCATTATCGCCCATGTAAAGCGGGCGTGGCGCAAGCTCCAAGCTCTGGATAACCTTGAAAAACTGAGCCATATAGTACGGCCAAGGGAAATCAACCGCGGCAACACTACGAAAGTTTACAGGAAAGCCCTGGAATGGATCGATCAGGCATATACCACCGAACAAATTGTTGAAGCCGAATCCACCGCTCTGGAAGCGCTTAACAGCATTCCCCAGGATGCCAATCGCAATGTTTTGAAAGTCGGCATCGTGGGGGAAATCTACGTTCTCTTAGAACCGGCCAGCAATTTGGAAATAGAAGAGACTCTTGGAAACCTGGGGGTTGAAGTGGAAAAATCGATGTTCCTAACCGGCTGGACCAGGGATAACTCGTGGAACGAAACGTCAGAGGGCATTACAGTTAAAGAAGCTGCTTCTCCTTACCTTCCTGAACTAATTGGAGGGCATGGCCGGGATTCTATCGGTCACACCGTCCTCTATGCCAAACGCGGCTTCGACGGGATAATCCAGCTCGCTCCATTTACTTGTATTCCGGAGATAGTGGCACGTACCATCCTAACAAAGGTAAGTAAAGATTATAATATCCCCGTTCTTACTTTTTTCCTTGACGAGCAGACAGGAAAAGCCGGCATGAATACACGGCTTGAAGCCTTTGTTGATTTGCTGAAGAGAAAAAAACAATTCCAGAGTGGAATCGAGTCTTTTACATGCTAGTAATATGGAAAGGATTGTTATGAAGGCATACTTGGGTATTGATGTCGGTTCAGTGAGTATAAACGTCGTCATTCTTGACGAGACCGGGGCAGTGCTCACCGGTCTTTATCTGCGCACTCAGGGTAGGCCCATCGAAGTAATCCAGGAAGGGCTGAAACAGACTGCCGGTCTGCTTCCCGCGGATTTAGAAATCGCGGGGGTTGGCACCACAGGGAGCGGCCGTTATCTGGCCGGAGTAATGGTCGGAGCGGATGTGATTAAAAACGAGATAACCGCGCACGCCGTAGCGGCATCCATGCTCATTCCCGATGTTCAGACAGTTCTTGAGATCGGCGGCCAAGATTCAAAGATTATCATTCTACGCGAAGGAATTGTTACTGATTTCGCTATGAATACAGTATGCGCGGCCGGCACAGGATCGTTTCTGGACCAGCAGGCTTCCCGGCTAAATATCCCGATTGACCAGTTCGGGGCACTGGCGCTCCGTTCCGAAACCCCTGTCCGTGTGGCCGGAAGGTGTACAGTTTTTGCCGAATCGGACATGATCCACAAACAGCAAATGGGACATAAGGTTGAGGATATCATCAAAGGCTTGTGCCAGGCTTTGGTCCGGAATTATCTCAATAACGTCGGCAAGGGCAAAGAAATATTGCCGCCCGTGATGTTCCAGGGCGGGGTCGCCGCCAATGTGGGCATCAGAGCCGCTTTTGAAGAAGCCCTAGGCATGCCCATACAAATACCGGAGCATTTCGGAATAATGGGGGCAATCGGCGCGGCCCAGCTAGCCAGGGAAGAAGTTGCCTTGACCGGCAAAACCCGCTTTAAAGGACTTAAAATAATGGGGCTCCCATACCGTACCGGTAATTTTGACTGTGACGGTTGTCCAAACGTTTGTGAAATAGTTGAGATTTACGAGGGAGAAAAAGTTATCGGACGCTGGGGCTCACGCTGCAACAAATGGGATATAGTTGAAAACAGCTAATCAAGCATATATTAACAATTCATATATAGGTATCCTGGCATAAAAAGGGTTTTGACAACTTATTTTGACAACTTATATCGAAAATATAATAAATATACCACATGTAAATAAGTCAAGAAAGGCAAACAACTTGCCGGTTTGACCGGTGTGATTAATGATACACCGTGCGCAAACAGGCTGAGCATGCCCTTAAAGCAAATGAAGCCGAGTTACGCCTCATCGAATATTCGCAGGATATAATAGTCAGGCTCAACGCGCAAGCTTGCTGAACGGATAAATTTTTTCTGAAAATAAACGTATTAGCTAAACATCTTCGGTCACACTTTTGTTAACATCCACATCCGTACTTTTATTAGCATCTTCTATCACATCTTTGTTAACGTCTTCGCTCGTGCTTTTGTAAACACCTTCGGTCATACTTTTATTTAAATCTTCTCTCCCTCTGGCAATAATAGTTACCTCACAACTGTACAAACCAGCCTTGGCAGCATTTGGAACATTTAAGCGAAAAGTAATTTCCTTTTGATCGTAAGCGTCTAATAAGACAGTGTATGGAAACTTCCCTAGAACTGTGGGATAATCCTCTAAATTAGAGATTGGAGTTTTTCGACCCCAATCGAAAAACTC
>JGI12104J13512_1002145_pt1 | contig 12962 bp, 10 predicted proteins | sample TerdegcTABiofilm_FD_13512 | JGI IMG/M metagenome (IMG submission 13512)
GTAATTGATCTTTCAGAAGATATAAGTTTAAAACAACTAAGTACGCACAGAGATATTCTTAAAAAAATTGAAGAAGCTTTAAGAAAGCTTGAGGAAGGCACATATGGAATATGCGAGATGTGCGGAGATGAGATTCCCGAAGAAAGGCTGAAAATTCTTCCCTTTGCAATATATTGTAGGGATTGTCAGGAAAAGATAGAGATGATAGAAAAATTTGAAAGTGAAGAAGGTTAATAAATTACTTTCTCTAAGAAAAGACCATTTGAAGGGGCTGTCTGCATAGTAGATGGCCTCTTTCCTGACTCAAAAGCCTCTTGAATTGATTCAATCCTTAATTTTCCTTTTCCAATTTCAATAATACATCCAACTAAGTTTCTTACCATGTATCTTAAAAATCCATCTGCTTCTATGCGAAATTTGATAAAATTACCATTCAGACACATATCCATAAAGCAAAGCTTGGTAAGTAGTTGCATTGTAAAATCATGCACAGTTCTTATTTTATTTTTAACATCAGTGCTACCTGAAAAAGCTGTGAAATCCTTTGTCCCTGTAAATAAACTCAAAGCCTCCTCCATTAAAGACAAATCCAATTTCCAGGGATAATGCCATACATATCTTTGGATAAAACAGGAACATTCTTCATCAAAGCATAAGTAGTAAATATAAGACTTTCTTTTTACTGAATGCTGAGGATGGAAACTGTCTTCAACGTTCTCAAGTTTTATTATTTTTATATCATTAGGCAACAAAGAATTTAAAACCTTTTTAAGAATATCCAATGACATTTTAAGCTCAGCTTTAAATGTAGCAACCTGTCCTAAAGCATGAACTCCTGCATCTGTTCTTCCAGCACCGCGAATTTTAATCTCTCTTTGAAAAATTTTTCTTAAACATTCTTCTATAGTCGCCTGAATAGTCCGACCTTTTCTTTGCCTCTGCCATCCAAAATAGTTAGTTCCATCATACTGAATGGTCATCTTAATGTTTACCATAGTTTAAAATTATAACATCAATTTTTAATGCTAATTAAGGCACTCTCAGGTTAAACAGTTTTAAAAAGCTGTTCAATTGCTGACTGTTACTGTCATCTGGAGGTGTTGATGCCATGAAAAATCTGCCCCATAAGAGTCACTCTGAGGCTGTTAGAGATACAAAAGTTTAATAAGTTATAATTAAATAATGTATAAAACTGGCGTTGCAAATCTTCCCCTTCATAGTGGAAAAGCTCCTCAGTGGCTTTTTAAACGAATGATTGCACTGTCAAGAGCTATTATGGAATTAATGGTTATTGAACTTGGAAAAGAAGAAGTTTTAAGAAGACTTTCAGACCCTTTCTGGTTTCAGGCTTTTGGATGTATTTTAGGGTTTGACTGGCATAGTAGCGGAGTTACTACAACTGTAACTGGTGCTATAAAAGAGGGATTGCGCGGCATTGAACACGAATTAGGTTTATTTGTTGCTGGAGGAAAAGCAAAAAGAGCACTCAACACACCTCATGAGATAATGCAATATGCTGAAAAAATTGGCTTTAATCCTGATAGTTTCATTTATGCAAGCAGACTCTCTGCAAAAGTAGATAATGTAGCTGTGCAGGATGGATTTAATTTATATCATCATACAATCATCTTCACTCAAGAAGGACACTGGTGTGTTATTCAGCAGGGAATGAATGAAAATCTTTCAACAGCAAGAAGATATCACTGGTTAAGTTTTTCTCTTAGAAGTTTTGTTGAAGAGCCTCATGAAGCAGTTTGCTGTGACATAAAAACTAAAACATTAAACTTTACAGCAAAGGAAGCATCAGAACTTAGAAAAACCTCAGTGATGGTTTCGCAAGAAAATCCTGAAAAAATAATAAGAGAAATTAAAAAGTTCAGAGAACTTAAACTCCCGCGAAGACATTCTATAATAATCAATGATGTAAACCCAGAAAATTTCTATAAGATTTTTTTAAGGACTTATGAAAAACAACCTGCTAATTTTGAAGAACTCCTTGAAATCAAAGGACTTGGAGCAAAGGCTTTGAGAGCAATTGCACTAACATCAGAACTTATATATGGAACTCCTATCACCTTTAAAGACCCTGCCAGATACAGTTTTGCTCATGGTGGTAAAGACAAAATTCCATATCCAGTTAACAGAAAACTTTACGACAAAACAATTGATGTAATGAAAAAAGCTATTGAAGATGCAAAGATTGGCAGAATAGAAAAACTCTCAGCATTGAGAAGAATATCAAAAATTACACCATTCCACTCATAATTCTATTGTTGATAGTATTTTTATCACTTCTTCAGGTTTTATATCAAAAAGACAGTTGCTTATTTTAGTTCCTTTACAGCCATCCTGTCCACATGGAATGCACTGCCAGTCTCTCTGGATAACTATGTTTTTACCAAATTTCTGGATTCCATTTCTTTCTGGGTACGCATCCTTTTCAGCACTATTATCCCATGGACCCCAATGAAATGCTCCACTTGGGCCAAAAAGAGCAACTACTGGTTTTCCCAATGCTGCTGCTATATGCATTGGTGCGGTGTCTATCCCAAAATACATGTCACAGACAGATGAGACTGCTATTAGTTGTCTTAATGTTAATTTGCCTGCAAGGTTGATTAAAAAAGGAAACTCCTTACTACACTCAAAATGACATAGGTTATCTTGGGTGTTCACTATTTGAGAGTTATTACAGGAATTGAACTCAGTAGATGTCCTCAAAAAATTAAGTATAGAATTAACTTTATTTATCTCTTTTTCAGCGTGAGCAGAGGTGATTACCACGTTAAAGCCTTTATCCATAAACCATCTTATAACCTCAGCCATGTATTCATCTTTCCAGCATTTAAAAAGCCATCGGGATGTGGGATGAATATGAACAACTTTTTTTATATAGGGAGATTTTTCGGTATTAAGTTTGCTTGGAACAGGCTGAATATATGTCTCAGAATGACAAGAAAAAATCAATTCTCTTGCCCATTTTTTCTCATTTTCTGTAACATTAAGAATAACTTCAGGTCTTGTAGTTTTTATTCCAATCCTTGCAAGTACTTCAAGATTCTGTAATACAGTATGTTTACATCCATCTATCTCAAAAAGTTTAGTATAAAAATATTGTTTACCTAAAAACCCTCTGGATTTTATACCGATTCTTATTTTAGCACCTGATAAATATGATATCACTGCTGCTCTATCCCCTCCTGTAAGGTCTATGCTGGTATCAAATCCCATTTTCCGTATTTTCCTTAAAAATTTTACTTCCTCTAAATACCTTTTAAAAGCTGGTAATTCTTTTATGCTTCTATCATAGGTAATAATTTCATCTAAATAAGGATTATTTTCAAGCACATCCTCTGTTCCTTTGTTTACAAGAGTGGCAACAAATGAATCAGGGAAGTTTTCTTTTAAGGCTTTGAAAACCGGAGTTGTGAGCAAAACATCTCCTATATGACGAAGTTTTATTACAAGAATCTTTTTATACACTCCATAAACTCCTCTGTAGCTCTTTCAATTGGAAATTGTTCTGCCTTTTTTCTTGCAAAATCTCCCATTCTTTCAATATCCTTTAAAGCGAGATTTATCTTATCTGCAAGTTCTAAATGGTTAAATGGATCTTCCAGACTGAACCCTTCTTTACCTTCTTCAATTAATTCTGAAGCACCATTATTTTTCGTTGTAATAACAGGAAGTCCTGTTGCCATTGCCTCAAGAGTTGCATTGCTAAAAGGATCATAAATTGTGGGAAGTATGAATAAATCAGCTAATGCATAAAAGTTTTCAATATCTTTTCTAATACCCAAAAATAACACTTTTTTTTCAATATCAAGATTTTTACACATTTTTAAATATTGTTTTATATCACCTTTTCCTATAACAATAAGAAAAATTTCCTGATCTTTCAAAATTGTCAAAGCTTTAAGAAGAGTATCAACTCCTTTTCTTTTAAATCCTGAGCCAACAAAAAGTAGAATCCTTGATTTAAGTGGTAAATTAAATTTTTGCTTAAAATAGTCCTGTTTTTTTCTATTTTTTGGTGAAAAATTCTCAACATCAACCCCATTATAAATTACTGTAATTTTCTCTGGAGAAACACCATAATAATTAATTATTTCATTTTTTACCATGCTGGAGTTTGCAATAATTATGGGAGTTTTCTCAAAAATTTCTTTTTCAAGTTTGAGATAGTATCTGTGTAAGGGATTTATCTTCAATGAAATCCGTTTAAACATAGGTTCAATCTTAGAGCGTAATTCAAGCCATCTGATATGACAGCCCTCCCCAGCTCTATAAATATGCTGAGATGTTGTTCTTTCAAAACTTATTACACAGTCAAAATCCTTAAAATTAACTTTTTTAAGATTATGGTTAAATGTATAAGCCTTTAATAAAGAACCAAATTGTAAAATTGGCACTTTATGAAATACAATCTCCTCATTTTTTATCCACTTATTTGAATAAATATGAATTTCGCATTTCTTTTTTTTTAAAGACTTTATAAGTGTAGCAAGATATCTCTCTGCACCACCATGATATGAAAAGTTTCTTTTTATGAAAGCTATTTTCATCAAAATCTTATTTTAGAATATATTTTTGTAAGCAGTGAAGAGTTGTATATCATTAACTTCTTATTGAGCCATCTTCTACCTTTACATTTTACAGCTAATCTTTTTATATGGAATGTGTCATATACATTAGCTCCTCTCTGAGTTGTATAAAGAGCCTTAAATCCAAGTTTTACTGCAATTCTCATTACTTTATCATTATAAACGCCTTTAGGCCATGCAAGATGAAGAGGTTGCTTATTGAGATACTTCATTAAAAACTCTTGCCCCAAAAATAAATCATTTTCAACTGCTGCATAATTCGCTTTTTCTATAAAATCAGGAATTTTATGAGTGTGTCCGTGACTCTGTATATCAAAAACTCCTTCAGATTCCATCTCTTTAAGTTCATTCCATGTGCACATAACCTCATAGTTTCTTTCTGAAAAAGCAATTTTCCACATTTGTTTGTGAGGCATTGCTATAAAATTTTCTCGTTTAATGTCTAAGTCAGTTATAAAATCAGTTGCTATAAAAAGTAGTGCTTTCATTTTATATTTCTTAAGAATTGGATATGCATAAAGATAGTTGTCCACAAACCCATCATCAAATGTTAAAAGAACGCATTTTTTTCTTGATTCTTTTGGATTTTGCAGGAAATATAAAAACTCTTTACTGTCAAGTGTTTTCCAGCCATTTGTTTTTAATCCACTCAACTGTTCTTCAAAAAGCTCTGGAGTAATATTGAGTGAACTTGTAACAGGCATTACGTGATGATACATTAAAACAGGTATAGAGTCGTAGAGAATCAATTTATTTGGTTATATCTTCTATGTTTTTTTCTTCAGTCTCTACGAATTCATCTGAATGGGTATAAATCTCTATTCCAAGCTTTTCTGCCACAGGTTTAGCACGAGGATCTACCATAGGTGAAATTACTATAACTCTATCAACTTTCCTTTGATGTTTCCTCTCGTAAAACTCCTTTTTCCGCCATAAAGTATACATATCAGATTTGCTCATAGAAGATTTGATCTCACATGCAATTACCATTCCGTTTCTTATTATTAAATCAAGCTCTATTTGATCAGGATGACCGAAAACTTCACCCGTATGATCATAATCAATGTATCTCATAACTTCTATACCGAAAGACTCCTCAATGATTGCTTTAAGTCCGTTGCGGAAGGACTCTTCTGAGTAAAGTCCCCATCTTGCACCAAGTGCACCAATTGTATAGAGATGTCTTCTATCAATTTTTTCCAGTCTCAGTAAAATTTGATTAATTGTTTTTTGGTTCTCTTCCCATTTTCTATTCCATTCTGCTTGTGTCTCTTCCCATCTCTTCTGACTCTCTTCCCATTTTCTATTCCACTCTGCTTGTGTCTCTTCCCATCTCTTCTGACTCTCTTCCCATTTTCTATTCCACTCTGCTTGTGTCTCTTCCCATCTCTTGCTCCACTCTTCCCATTTTTTCTCAAATCTTTCTTCAACCTGCAAGATTTGCTGATAAATCTGTTCTATTCTGTCTTCTGTTTTTTTCTTGGGAGGATAATACAGTTTTGTTACTTGCAGAATATACCTGCGGAAAGAGGGATCACTCTTTAAAATTTTAGGCAACTCATTCTTAATTATTTTTTTGACTTCTTCAATGTTCATCTCAACCATAAACTTATAATATCATACAATTCTGTCAGCTTCCAATCTTTTTTGCAAACTCTATCTCTTCTTCCTTTGATAAAAGTCTTCCCTGAAGTTTTTCTCTTAGTATACTTTCTAAAATTTTTCTATAAACTGGTCCTGGTTGAATTCCAAGTTTTTTTAAATCTTCTCCTGTTATTAAAGGTTTTATGTCTTTAAGTTTTGTTAAATAATTGAAAATTGCTTTTTTTTGCCACTCCTTCGCATAAATCATCATCAAAATAATTGTTTCTATATTCAAAGGCTTTAAAAGATTATATATCTGCACATTAAACTCCTGAGAGTTCTCTGCAGTAAACAATTGCAAAGCTTTCTGAGCAGAACTAATATTTTCAATAAGTTCTCTCTTAATATTAACAGGTGCGCATATTCTATGAAGGAGTTCTTCTCTTTCAGCTAAGTTAAGATTCCAAAGAATAACCATTAGATAAATAAATTCTTTCCTGTATTCTTCTTTTAAGAAAAGAAGTTCTATGCCTTGTATTGTTTCATAAGCCTTTGCAAGATCATTATAAATTGTTCTTTCTTCAATAGCTGGATGGATTAATTTAAGCAAACCATAATCTCCGAGTCTCTTTATTGAATGATGCGGTAAAGTTTCTTTTAATAATAAAATAAGCTCTTCATAAAGTCTTGGTCCTTTAAGCTTTTCAAAAATGTTCATTTTAACCGCAAGTTTTATAAGATTTTCAGTATGTTTTGATATTTTAAATCCTAATTTCTCTGAAAATCTTATAGCTCTTATAGCTCTGGTGGGATCTTCAACAAAACTCAAATTGTGAAGCACTCTTATTTTTTTATCTTTTATGTCTCTCTGCCCTCCAAAAAAATCTATGAGCAATCCAAAATCTTTTGTATTGAGTTTAACTGCGAGAGCATTTATTGTGAAATCTCTTCTGTATAAATCCTTTTTTATTGATGATGTTTCAACTTTTGGCAAAGCCGCTGGTGATTCATAGTATTCTGTTCTTGCAGTTGCAATGTCTATATAAAATCTTTTTATTTCACCATCTTTTTTTATTTCCTTTAAAATTTTTGCTGTAGCAAATCTTGGATGTGGAGTCACCTTGCCATCTATTTTTTTTGCAAGTTCATGCGCAAAAGCTATTCCATCTCCTTCAACTACAATATCTATATCTGGACTGGGTCTTCTCATAAGTAGATCTCTTACTGTTCCACCTACTAAATAAGCTCCAGATCCCATCTCTTCAGCAAGATTTCCAGCAATGCGCAGGATTTCATAAACTTCCTCAGATAAAAATTCTTTCATTAAATTCGCCACATTTCTTCTGGATTCTTCAGATTCTTCCTTAGGCTTTGAAATCTTAAATTTTCTTATAAGTTCTTCATATAAATTTCGTAATATATCAGTTCTTGTAATCACTCCAACTACTTTTTGTTCTTTTAAAATTGGAACAAATCTCTGATTAAGTTCAACCATATTTTTTTCTATTTCCCACAGAGGTGTGTCCTCTTCTGCAGTATAAGCATCTGTTGTAGCAAAATCTACAACCTTTGAATTTTTAAGTCCATGGAATATAGCTTTTTCAACCACTCCTCTGGTTATTACTCCAATAAAACTTTCTCCTTTAAGCACAGGTATAGCATTTATCCCGTATTTTGTCATCATTTCTTCAACTTCTTTTATTGTTCTGTTCCACTGCACAGATATTACAGGAGTTGTCATCAAATCTCTGGCAATTCTCTGAGGTTTTATATATCCCTTTATAAATTTCAAAAGTTCCTCAATCAATAAAGTTACAGGCATCTCTTTCAAAGTAGCACTACCAGCAGCCCAATGTCCTCCACCGCCAAACTGACTCAGTATCAAACCAACATCAACCTGAGGGGTATTACTTCTTCCAATTATTAAGATTTTATCCTGCATCTCAATGATAAGAAAAAGAGCTTCTGTGTCAATAATATCCATTACTTTGTGTGCAATATGAGAAATATCCTGAGGCTCTTCCTGAACACCATATCCTATATTAATTCTTACTCCATTGATTAGATGCTCCTGTAAAGAGTTGAGTAATTCATTAAGTAAGAATATTTCTTCTCTTGAAAGTTCTTCTTTAAGAAATTGAGAAACAATATTTAAATTTGCTCCTCTTTTAAGTAAATATGCCACCGCTTCTACATCTCTTGATGTTGTAGACGGGAAAAGAAGGCAACCTGTCTCCTCATATATTCCAAGACATAAAAGTGTTGCCTCAAGAGGTGTTATTGATATATTTTTTTTCCGAAAAATCTCTGTAAAAAGTGATGCAAGCGCTCCGATTTGCTCTGTTATTTCAAAGTCTGCTTTTATATCATCCTCACCCCTTGGATGATGGTCATAAAGATGAACCTTTACTCCTTTTTTTAAAAACTGAGAGAGTTCTCCAATTCTCTGAATACTTCTTGTATCAACAACTATCAGAGTTTTAACTTTATCTGGCTCAATCTCTTTAATTTTTTTTATTTCAAAGGGATGGAAACTTTCAAAAAAAAGCTTTACTCTCCTTTCCATTGAACCGGGCAGTACAACAACTGCCTCTGGATAAAGTTTTTTAGCTGACATACAGGATGCGATAGCATCAAAGTCTGCATTAAGATGAGTAGTAATTATCTGCATCTATTTAAATTTTTCTAAAACTTCTTCAAAAACAACAAGTTCTCTACAATCATAAAGAACTGAAATAGCAGTTGTATATGTCTGAATATTATTCTCTTCAATTGCAGCAATTGGATTAAGTCCTCCAACAACTATAATACCTACTCTATCCATTCCTACAGGGATATCAAGTAGAGGCTGATTTGGTTCGCCAAACATCATTATTCCCTGAAAGCCTCTTTTTTGCATAATTGAGTAAATCTCTTTCACTTTATCAAGACATACAATCGGCACCTCTCTGAAACTTGCAAGGACTCGACCAAAACCATTTTTTATAGTTCCTAAAACATCCGTCATCTTGCCTCTTATAAATATTTCAAGAGGGTCTAATGAAGTGCCATCATAACTTATAAGTGCTCCGAATCTATATGGTTCACCTTCTCTTATTTCAAGTACCCCTCCAAATCTTGATATTATAGGAATGCCATGTTTTAATAAAATAGCATTTAAAGTTACACTACAAACAGTACCAATGCATACATGGTCCTCTGGCACAAGTATGTTTTCGCTGTCTTTCTCAAGAACAAGAATTCTATCACTCATAACATAAGGAGAAGTAAAAACATTCTCCATTGCTTTAAGAGCTTTTCTAAATTTATTTTTATGTATATATGTGATATTTAAAATAAGACGGCCTTTCATAGCATTTATATCAAAATCTGAAAGATAGCTTAAGGTCTCAATTTTATTTATTATAAAACCAACTTTTTCAACTGTACTTGCTGTTTCAAGTTCCTTTCTGCCTCTCTCAGTAATTCTTCTTCCTTCTTTTCCATAAACTTTTGTTAGTCCTCTTTCATCAAGAATTTTTAAATGATACCTTACTGTCCTTTCTGATAAATTTACCCCATACATTTTAAGTTTTTTGGCAATTTCCTTTGAACCAATAATTTTATTTTCTTTTGAAAGGATTTTTAAAATAGAAAGCAGTGTACGATTCATAATTCCTCCCTTTTATACTTATCTAAAATTATAACATGGGTTGATTTTTATTATAAAAAATTGTTTAAAATATCACGTTTTTTAATTTCTCAAAACTTTTCTGGAGTCAACTATGAAAAATGCACCTCCTTACATACATGGGAGACTGTTCAAAAACTTACAAATGCTTGAAAATCAGGCATTTGTAAGCTATCATTTTTTATCTTTACCCCCAAATTAACAAACTCCTTATAAAGCATTCTTTCATGTATTCTCAATATGTTAAAATCCTTAAATCTCTCTTTGATGGAGGTCATTAAATGAGAAAAACCATTCAAAACTCCTTTGCTGACCTTACTATCGCAAGTATGATTTCTCCTCAGGACCCTCTTAAAATTCTCTTTGACAGTATTGACTTTTCTTTTATCTACAAACTCTGCGAATCTAAGTATCACAATGTTGGCAGACAGGGTTACAATCCTCAAAGTCTCTTTAAAGCTCTCCTTCTCATTTATCTCGGTTATGCTTCCTCTGAAAGAGACCTTGCAAAACGCCTTATGTTTGACGGTAGACTCTGCTGGCTCTGTGGTTTTTCCTATGGAAATACTCCTAAACATAACACCTTTCATTACTTTAGAGAAAGACTTGGTGAAGAGACCTTTCATGAAATACTTCTTAATCTGATTGCTCAAGCTTTGTGTCTTGTTAAAAGCAAAAACCTTAAACTCTCTATAGATTCCTCTCACATAGAGGCTTTTCCTTCTGATAAAGATGCTCAGTGGGGATATAAGTCTAAGGATTTCAGCTTTTATGGATACAAAGTTCATCTTGAAGTTACAACAACACCTCTTCCTGTGGCTGTCTCTGTAAAAGTTACTGAGGCAAACAAGTGGGATGGACACTTTCTTGGTGAGCTTACAGATTCTGCCCGCAAAGAGATTGAAAATACAGGAAAAACTATAAAGGCAGTAATAGCAGATGCTGGTTATGATAGCACTGACAATGCTAAATATCTTCTTCAGCACAACATAACACCATATATAGCTGAAAATCCAAGAAGTAGAAAAAATTCTATTTATACAGGACTGATAAAGGTTACTCCAGATGGAAAACTCCTGTGTCTTGGCAATGTGGAACTTTGTTACTGGGGAAGGGAACACAAAAGAAGAAGAGTTAAATTTCGTTGCGGACTTTTTAAACAAAAAGGTCAAGGGTGTCTTTTTAGACAGTGCTGTTACAGCAAAAGTGAATATGGTCCTACTTTTTATTTTAAGGAAGACATAGATATTCAAAATGCACTGAGAGCAATTCGCAGTAAGAAAACTTTTAAGGAAATTTACAAAAGAAGAACTGTAGTAGAGAGATTTTTTAATGTTCTTAAGGGAGTGCATAAACTTACCAAGTTGAGATTTAGGGGAATCAGTAAGGTAAAGAGTCATGTTTTCCTGAGTCTTTCTGCATATCTTAGCAGAGTTATTGCAGGATTGAAACTTAATGGGGAGTTGATACATATTTAATTGACTGACAGACAATAGAAAAGTTTCTACAAAACGGGATAATATTTTGTAAAAAAGTAGTAATACTTTATTTTTTAAATATGAAAGGAGCAATACAGTATTCAACTTTTGATATAAAGATGAAAATTTTTTATTTGTGACTTTCAAAACTGCCTCCCAAAAATCTATAAGGTTTAAACTCTTTCATTTTTGAACAGCCTCTACATGGTGAAGGCAAATGAGAAACTTTAAAGGTTGTTTTCTTCTTAAGCATAGCATAGATTACTCTCAAAAGCTTATGAGCAACAGCAAGGATTGCCTTCTTGTAAGGAAGTCCCTGTTGCCTTCTACGGTTAAAGTACTCCCTGAAGTAACTGTTATACATCACTACAGAGACAGCCATAAGCCAGAGCACTCTTCTGAGATGTCTATTCCCTCTTTTAGAGAGTCTGCTACTACCTTTGAACTTTCCAGATTCATAAACCGTAGGGTCAACTCCACAGTAGGCAATCAGTTTCTTCGGAGAGCTAAATCTATTGATATTTTCAATTTCAGCAATAAAATGCATTGCAGTAGTGTCACCTATTCCTTTGATAGATTTAAGAATTTCAATATCCTGACACAGAGCTGCTTCCTCACAGGAACGTTTAAGTTGCTCAGTAATTACCTCAAGCTGCTCTTCAAGGAAGAAAAGCTCTTTAATCTTACTCTGAAGAAGAATCTCTCTAATAGGGAAGAACTGAGCAATAGAGTCTTGAGCCCATTGTTTAATCTGTTGAGCAGTAACACTCCGTGCTCTACCCCTCTTAGAGCAAAGGAGTCTTTCTATATCAGAGGTTTTAGCAGCTTTAAGTGCCCATGCAGAAGGATATTTTTCAAGAAGCCTCAGGATGCCTTCAGTGTAGATATTTACTCTTCTTTCAAGCTCAGGGAAGAGGACAACCAGAGCTTTTTCGATATCATTTTTAAGCCTTGCAATCTGCTGAGAGAGTCTTTCTCTTTCACGAGCAAGCTCACGAAACTCATGAGACAGGAAGGACTTCTGAGGAAGGCTATGTTGGGCAGTATAAAGAGCAAAGGCAATTCTACGGGCATCGGAGCGGTCAGTCTTGGTTTTTCTGATTTCCATACTCTGAACACCTTTAACGATAAGAGGATTAAGAACAACGCAACTGAAACCTTTGTTACTGAGGTAGACAAAGAGATTCACATAGTAGCAGCCAGAGGATTCTTTACCGATAAGAATAGACTCCTTAGGGAAAGCACTAAGTTTGCGGATAAAAGCCTTAAATCCGTGGGANTCCATAGGGAATTTTTCTTCAAAGATGATTTCCTCTGGGGAGTGGATAGCACAGGCAGAGAAACTTTCTTTGGAGATATCAATACCGACAAAAACTTTAAAATTGCTCATATGGGCACCTCCAATTTAAGTAATAAAGCAGAGAAGGGCATCTGCCTACCAATCCTCCATGATGACGAGGGCTACAAAGCCCAACCAACTTATCATGNTTTAGGCAGAGAGGCAACAAACTCCCGAAAGGACTTAAAAGTCCAGGTGAAATGGAGCTGTCCTTCTCTGCCAGCATCTTATCTGGGTAAAACCCATACATATAAAGTTTATAACAAAAATTATTCGTAGGAGGTTAA
>JGI12104J13512_1002151_pt1 | contig 12931 bp, 13 predicted proteins | sample TerdegcTABiofilm_FD_13512 | JGI IMG/M metagenome (IMG submission 13512)
TATCGGGATGTATGGAATCCTCCGGATGACCGGGATCATGAAGGAGACAGGGGTGTTCGGGCAGGTATCAGTTCTCCTGATCGTCTTTGCCATGATTACTATCTCGGTCGCCTGTCTCTCGATGCTCAGGCAGAAGAAGCTTAAGACGCTTATCGCCTTCTCATCCATTGAGAATATGGGGTTCATCTTGCTTGGCATTGGTATCGGAAGCCCGGTGGCACTATTCTGGGCACTCTTTCATATGCTCTCGCATTCCTGCATCAAAGCAGGTCTGTTCTTCTCCGCTGGTATCCTCCACCGCCAGTATAAGGTTCCGACACGGACCGGTGAGGATGAGATTGGAGACCTCTTTCTGCTTCAGCCCTTTGCGGCGATAACATTGATGGCAGGATGTGCAGCTCTTATCGGCATGCCTCTTTTCCCGCTCTTTCTCTCAAAGGTGGGGATCCTTCTTGCGGCTACAGAGGTATCAGTATGGATCCCGGCTATCGTCCTTCTCCTGTTTGCCTGTGCAGGAGTCGCCCTGATCCGGTTTTACCTTTCGGTGATGGCGGTCAGGTTCCCGGTCGGGGAAGGCCCGGTGCCCTATAAAGCACCTCTATCCATGAAATTCCCGGTTATTCTGCTTCTCATCATTTCAATTATGATTGGGACCGTGATGATACCTGGAGAGGAAGCCTTCCTTGCTGCGGCCGTTGCTGATCTGGGATTCGGGGTGCAGTTATGACCGGTATACTTGCACATGATTCAACCCTGTCTCTGCCGGCCGAGTGGCTTATCAGAGAGGATGCAACGACGGTACAGTACCGCATACCTGATGAGCGTATCAAAGCGATTGCCGAGACGCTTCTGGCTTTTGAGTCACGGTTGGTCTGGATATTCTGCACAGAAGAAGCGAAAGACGATTCCTTTGTGCTCTGGTATGTCTTTGAGCTCGCAGAGATGAGGAGATATCTTGTCCTGGTGCAGAATACCCAAAGTCCTGTATCACTTGTGAATATCTATCCGGCAGCAAGCCGGTTTGAACGGGCAATCACAGATGGGTTTGGTCTTCAGTTTGGGGGGGGGGGGGAGGGTCTCCGGATTCCCGCAGACTCTTCCTCCATGAAGCATATCCTGACAAGTTCCACCCTTTGCGAAAGAGTGTGAAGAATGCCCCCATTACGGTGTCAGACTCCCAGATTCCCTTTGAATTCAGGTCCATGGAAGGGACCGGTGTATATCAGGTTCCGGTCGGACCGGTCCATGCAGGGATCATCGAGCCTGGTCATTTCCGGTTTTCTGTGATTGGGGAGGACATTCTGAACCTGGAGATTCGTCTTGGATACCTCCACCGGGGTATTGAAAAACTGGCCGAGGGGTGCAGTCCTGAAAAAGGGGTCAGGATTGCAGAGTCAGTGAGCGGAGATGAGTCGGTTGCCAATGCCTGCTGCTATGCGATGGCAGTTGAACAGATCTTATCAGTACAGGTCCCGCCCCGTGCAGTCTGGCTCCGGGCGTATTTCCTCGAGCTTGAACGATCCTGGTCACTGCTCTCAGATCTGGCCGGTATGGTCACCGATGTTGCGTTTTCCACGGCAGCAAGCCGGCTTCTCATTCTCCGCGAGACGGTGCAGCGGGTTTGTGAACGCCTGACCGGTTCACGGTTCCTGAAAGGGATTATCGGTATCGGCGGTATCAGCCATGACATCCCCGATGATCTGCTGGTTGAGGTGACGGATACGCTCATGAAGGTCAGGGTCGATCTTGAGGGCATCCTGTCCTGGGTCCTCTCTGTCCCGTCTGTTATTGACCGGTTCTCCACAACCGGGGTGGTGCGGGAGCCACTCATCGATCCTCTGGCACTATCCGGGCCGGTGGCACGGGCGAGCGGCCGGGCACTTGATGTCAGGTCAGATCATCCCTATGGCCTGTACGAAACTCATCCCATTCCTCCGCTCACCCGGATGACCGGTGATGTCCTGGGACGGTTTGCCCTGAAGGGTGATGAGGTCCTGGCATCCCTTGCGTACATCACCGAACTCGTCAGGCAGATACCAAAAGGGCCGGTTCAGGCAGAGTATGAGGTCTGTGATGGAGATGCCCTTGCAGCCGTTGAATCCCCCCGAGGACGAAATCTCTGTTATGTCAGGATATGTGATGGCTCTATTGACCGGTTTGCCCTGTCCACCGCGTCGTTCTGTAACTGGATGGCACTCGAGCATGCCGTTCTGGGAAATATCGTCCCTGATTTCCCGGTTATAAATAAGAGTATGAACCTCTCGTATGCAGGGACCGATCTGTGAGGATGAATATGAATATTCTCTCATTTTTACTCAAAAAACCAAAGGATCTCCAGGCATACACCCCGGACAGTGCTTTTGAATCAGCCGGAGTGATGCTCAAAGCGGAGATTGACCGGGTGTTCGGGCATAGTATCGCGATCAGAGAGGTTGACTGTGGCAGTGATAATGCTGCAGAGATTGAACTTGCAAACCTCTCCGCTCCACACTATGATGTCGAACGGTTTGGGATAACCTTTGTAGCCTCGCCCCGGCATGCGGACATCCTTGCCGTCACCGGTGTGGTGACTCATGGGATGAAGGAGGCACTGATAAAGACCTACGAAGCAACTCCAGAACCAAAATTTGTCATTGCAGTCGGTGATGATGCCTGTACCGGCGGCATGTATATTGGAACCTATGCCGTCGTCGGTCCGGTGGATGCCGTGATCCCGGTTGACCTGAAGATCCCGGGAAATCCTCCGACACCGGCAGCCATCCTGGAAGGACTCCTGACGTTGATGAATGTGGCGAAAAAAAGATAATTTATTTTTTTATTTTCACATTCAAAAAAATTTAATTCATTTATTAAAGCGTCTCTTCGGGATTTCAGATTGCTTTCTCCCTCTTTTTGCCACAAGTCTGATTCTCCCTATCTGTGCACCGTTCAGGACATCAATGACTTCCTTCACCGATTGTTCGGGGACATCAATATAGGTGGCAGTCTGACCAATCCTGATATTTCCAATGTCATTCTGGATGTTTCTGCCACTGTTTCTTACAATCTGCAGAATATCCCTGACCAGAATGCCGTCCTGCCTTCCTGCAGAAAGTCTGACGACTGCCTGTTCTCCCAGGTACTTCTCAAGATCATCCTCTTTTTCGGTTGCAATGCCTGCTGCAATCATCAGAAGAGAGGTTGCAAGTGCCACGGGGTCGGCTCCTTCGGCAAGTTTCTCTTCTATCATCGGCCGGCAGAATGTGAGGTCTCCGGTCTTCATCAGGGCATCGGCATCGGCAAGGGTAGTCGTTGCCTTCTTCCCGCCTATCTCACGAAGGGTCGGAATAGGGAGTGGCTCAGGCTCTGCACGGGTACTCCGTCTGACATCCCGAAGTCTGTACCGCTCACGGGGGCTGACAAAGCTGATGGCACGACCGGTACGTCCTGCCCGTGCCGTTCTCCCTATCCGGTGTACATAGTACTCATCATCCTGGGGGAAGTCAAAGTTACAGACAAGGTCTATCTCTTCAACATCAATCCCACGGGCAGCAACATCGGTAGCGATCAGAATCTCAAGTTGCCCCTTTCTGAATGCATTCATGACTTTGTCACGCTGGGCCTGTGCCATACCGCCATGCAGTCCGTCGGCGAGGAACCCTTCTGCCTTGAGGGCGCTGGATACGGCGTCAACGGCGATCTGGGTATTACAAAAGATGATGGTCCGCTGGGGTTGGTAAAATTCAAGAACTCTGATGAGCGTATCTGCTTTTGCCGGTTCTCTGACTTCGATATAGTATTGTTCAATCTGCGGGACCGTCAGTTCCTGGTGCACCATCTTGACATCGATGGGGTTTTTCTGGAAACGTCGGGAGATATCAAGGATTTCAGGAGGGAAGGTTGCAGAGAGGATAACGGTCTGTCGTTCTTTTGGTATATGGGACAAAATCTCTTCGATATCTTCGCGAAAACCCATGTCCAACATTTGGTCTGCCTCATCAAGGACAACAAGGGAGACCGCATCAAGAAGGAGTGTCTTTCTTTTGATATGATCAATAACCCGCCCCGGTGTTCCAATGATTATCTGGACACCTCTCGACAAGGCTTTAATCTGTCGTTCAATAGGCTGGCCTCCATATACCGGCAGGATAGATATCCCTTTTTTATGCATTGCGAGTTTATTGAGTTCTGTTCCTACCTGCACCGCCAGTTCTCTGCTTGGACAGAGTACAATAGTCTGAACGTTCCGGTTTGCAGGCTGACAGAGTTCGATTGCAGGGATACCAAACGCGGCAGTCTTACCGGTTCCGGTGTATGCCTGTCCTGCTACATCATTGCCGGCGAGAATTAATGGGATAACCTCTTGCTGTATTGGGGTTGGTTCTTCATATCCGATATCACGGATGGCTTTAATGATTCCAGGTGAAAGCTGGAGGTCTGAAAAAGAAGGTATTTCCATCGCATATTCTGCGTGTCATGGGGATATAAGCATAATGGTTTTGCTCCGAAAAACCTGTGTCTATACCCGATATTATCTCGCCTCTTTAAACATGCTCTGGCATGTCGCGGAAAAATATACCGAAATGTGTTCTTTTTCAGAGTAGGGTAATCAGCATCGCAACAACCCACGGAATGATGAGGTTGTCATCGACCGGACTTACGAGTTCGACAAATCCGGCAACAAGTGAGATGAGCACGGCATACATCGGGGGTGATATAAGCAGGAGCAGAGCCGTCGTGATAATGACACCTCCGAGGAACCCTTCAAGGGTCTTTTTCTTCCATATCCGGTGCGTTCCAAATCGGATGCCAAAGATTGTTGAAAATCCATCCAGCACGGCAAGGACTGCAACCGATACAGCAGCGACAACCGGTGGGAAGAACATCAGGGTTACGAGGGCGCTGAATACAAAGAAGAATGCACCCTTCCCTGGAAACTCTCCTTCACGCTCCATATGGTGAATGAGTGTGCTGATAAGCGGGATGGTATATCCTTTCATGCACAGGTCAATGAGGATAAGACCGATGTACAGGGAAAATCCGATGATCATGGCGGCATGATATGTCGGGAATATAAGGATTACACCGGCAACAAGGAGTCCGAATAACAGATGGGATGTCTTGCGCAGGTACTCATTCATACGTACAGGATGTCTGTGAACATCTTAAGGTGTTCCCTGTCCGGGTGTTACCCCGGTAGGGAAAAAAGGCTGGTTTTGCGAAAAATGTGGGGATGATTACTCATCCTTGAATATGTTGATATAGATGGAATCGGTTCCGGTTGCATCAAGCCGTGCCCGCTCTGCCTTCTCCTCAACAAATGCGTGGATTGGCGGAGTCATGTCAATACCCGGCGTGTGCTTGAACTGCTTCTCAATCTCAACCTGCTGGGAGTGCATGAAGAGTGCATTCCGGATATCCATCGAACAGAGTTCCTCACACTGACCACAGTTGATACAGGAGTCAGAGATGTGTGCGAACCTGATCAGGTGGAACATAAAGCCTGGCGGGAGCTGTCCCGGGGTGATGTACCAGGGCTTCTTGGTTGAACACTCAACACAGTAACAGATTGGACAGTTCTCACACAGGCATAACACTTGATACACTTTGATGTCTCGTCCATCAGGAGTTTTAAGCGGTCTTTGCCTTTGCCGAGTGATGCAAAGTCTTTCTCACGCCACTCGTCACCGAGTTTGAGCATGGCCTTCTCAACCTTGCCACGGATCTCGATACCCTTTGGATCGGCTGCGGCAACTTCGACAGCACCCTTTGCCTGTGCATCGGAGAGGAGCTTTGCACCCTTCTCTGAACAGACTTCGATAAAGGTTGCCTTTCCTGCCTTGTCACCGATGACTCCCCAGTTACCGCATGCAAGATCTGCCTGGCGGGGGATTTTCATCTTACAGCGGCGGCAGTTGGACCGGCGTCCGAACCCTTCTTCTTCAAGTTCATCAATCTTGATGCCCTTGTGTCCGCCTTCGTACTCGATGATGAACTGACCCTTGTCGATCTCTTCCTTGTGAACGGTGTCAGGATCAACGCCGAACTTCTCAGCGATCATCTTCCGTGCACCAACCGGGCTTACCGATCCACCACAGTTGACACCAATCATGACGATATTGTCAAGGTTCACCTGGTTTCTCTTTGCAAGTTCGTAAAAGGCCATGATGTCACAACCCTTGCAGGTTACGGCGATCTTCATGCCCTTTGCACCGTCGGCGTAGTTCTTTAAGATCTTTGGAAGCAGGAGGGTTCCACAGTGCAGGGATCCTGCGGTGGATGCTACTTCTGCCGGATCGGTGATGAATGCCGGAACTGCATCATAGATATCCTGGCCTTTTCTGACGGCGAGGACCGCGTCTACAAATTTACTTTCCAGTGCATATTTGAGAAGTGCAGTGACTGCTCCACCGCATTCTCCCTTCTCGAGGATCTCTTTGTCTTTTGCCCAGACATAGCTCATATCGCCTTTTGCTGCCATGTTCAGGCCTCCTGTATCTTCTCAACGCGAACCGCACAAGCCTTGGACTCCGGAATCTTTGCGATCGGGTCAAGTGCATTGATGGTCAGCATGTTTGCGGCACATTCGACATAGTGGAATGGAATGAACATGACACCTGGCTTTATATTGTCAGTGACACGTGCAGTGATGGTGATCTCACCACGGCGGGTCTTTGCCTTGACCAGTTCCTTGTCCTTGATGCCAAGTTTCTGTGCGTCACCGGTGTTGATCTCAATCCATCCGGTTGGCTCTTCACGCTCAAGGTCAACAGACCTGCGGGTCATGGTTCCGGTGTGCCACTGCCAGATGGAACGTCCGGTGGTCAGGACATAGGGGTACTCTTCGTCCGGAACTTCTACCGGCCACTTGAACGGAATTGCAGTCATAAGACCCTTGCCGTCCGGCATACCAAACTTCTCGCCATGGAGAATCGGGGTTCCGGGGTGTTCCTTGGTCGGGCAGGGCCAGTGGAGTGCTTCAGGCCGGTTCAGACGCTCGTAGGTCATTCCTGCGTAGGACGGGGTGAGTGATGCCATCTCGTTGAAGACTTCTTCTGAGGTCTTCCATGGGAACTGGGCTCCATATCCCATTGCTGCTGCGATGGATGCGATGATCTCCCAGTCACCTTTTGCCTCTCCTGGCGGGTCCTGTGCCTTTCTCCACATCTGGACACGGCGTTCGGTGGAGGTCTGGGTTCCGTCCTTCTCTGCATAACAGGCTGCCGGAAGAACGACATCTGCGAACTCAGCAGTCTCGTTCAGGAAGATATCCTGGACAACCAGGAAATCAAGGGTCTTGAGTGCATGCTCGACGTGGGTCAGGTCAGGGTCTGATATCATCGGGTTCTCACCCATGATGTAGAGACACTTGATCTCACCTGGCTTTTCGGTCAGAACGTTCATAAGAGTGGTGACTTCGTACCCGTTCTCACCTTTTGCAATGCCATCAGGGAATTTCCATGCATCTGCGAACTTCTTCTGGGCTGCCTCATCAATGACCTTCTGGTATGCGGTGTAGACAACCGGCAGACATCCCATGTCACAGGCACCCTGCACATTGTTCTGTCCACGAAGGGCGTTCACACCAGTTCCCGGCCGGCCGAGGTTTCCGGTCAGCATCTGCAGGTTACCACAGGACTTCACGTTGTCAACTCCGGTGGTGTGCTGGGTGATACCCATGGAGTAGAGAATTGCACTTGCACCTGATTTTGCAAACCATTCTGCTGCAGTCTTGATCTTGTCTACTGGTACACCGGTGACTGAAGAGACATTCTCAAGGCTGTACTCCTCCTTCATGACCTCTTTCTTGAGTTCATCAAAGCCGTTGCAGCGTTTCTCAATAAAGTCCTTGTTTTCCCAGCCGTTTCGGATGATCTCCTGCATCATACCATTCAGGAGACAGACATCAGTTCCGGATCTGAACTGCAGGTACAGGTCTGCCTGCTTTCCGGTTGGGGTCAGACGCGGGTCGGCATAGATGAATTTGGCACCTTTTGCCTTTGCCTGCATGACACGGCGTCCGATAAGCGGGTGGCATTCAAAGGTGTTTGAACCGATGATGAAGACNCACTTTGANTCGGCGATATCACCGATGGAGTTGGTCATTGCACCNGATCCAAAGATGTTTGCAAGACCNGCNACNGTNGATGCATGGCAGAGACGGGCACAGTGATCAATGTGCTTGGTCTTGAGGACACCACGGGCAAACTTCATCATGGCGTAGTTGTCTTCGTTGGAGACACGTGCTGATGCAAGACAGGCACATTCATCAGGTTTGTAGGATTTGAACTTCTCTGCAATGAGTTTGAGTGCCTCATCCCAGGTTGCTTCTACAAACTTTCCATCCTTCTTAATCAGTGGTTTTGTTAGTCGGTCCGGGGAGTTGATGAATTCATGCGCATAGGTCCCTTTCGGGCAGAGCTTTCCTTCATTCACCGGAGAGCGGTGGTAGGGAGCAGTACCTACAACCTTTCCGTCCTTTACCACGAGGTTTAAAGAACACCCGGTACCGCAGTACGGGCATGTAGTCTGGACATACTTGAGATCCATTACGATTCCTCGGTAACAAAAGGTTCTGGATAGGGACTGATAAGTCTTGTGAAAAAAATCTCATTTTTGGTGATTAGGAGTGGGTCATTATCGCAAGAGGTTCTGGTGCAGGGAAAACCGGATCTGATCGGTAAAATAAGTCCTGCTAATTACTAGTGTATGTTAATGGTGAGGAAAAATGGATCAGAGAAATAAAAAAACAGGGCGCACAAAAAGGTTCAATTTTTCTTTCTGCTTTTTTCAGAAGATGATGATGACCTCTTCTCACTGGATCCGGTCACCCGGATGTCCACACCATTGACGATCGGATCACCATAGAAGATGTATCTTCTGATGACCTGTCCGTACACCTCAACAATGTCTCCTTTATTGATGTCATTCCGGGGGCTGGTAAACATCTTTACCGTGGTAACACCGGTCCGGTCACCGATGATGAAATGCGGCCGGTTTAATGATCTGAATCTGACTTCTTCTACAAGTCCCTCGATTTTGATGGGTTTGGATACCATGGATTCGTTGATCTCACGGATCTTTACGTCCTTCGCAGATGCCTCATACATTGGTATGAGGTCCGAATACTGACTTTGTGAGAGGTAGGTCAGACCCATGGGAATAAGAAGAAGACAAATTAAAGTCGGAATTCCCCAGATGAGCATACTGGTATCTCCAGTGGAGAATACATAGATCGAAATCAGGATCAGAAAAAATGCGAAGACAAGGACGTGCAGGATTGACGGTCGTATCTTTCTTGGAAGAAACTGCATAAAAAAAGAAGGGTGTGTAATTACTCAAGTGCTTCGATCTCTTTCTTGAAGGCGATCCAGTAGAGAACACCAACAAAGATCAGACCGCCGACGATGTTTCCAATGGTGACAACGATAATGTTGTTTGTCCACATCGTAACCCAGTTCAGTGTCGCAAGTTTCTCTGCAGTAATGGTTGCGACCTGTTCTGCGTTCAGGTACCCTGCCGTCATGATACCGGCTGGGATGAAATACATGTTGGCAACACAGTGTTCAAATCCGGTTGAGACGAAAGCCATGATCGGGAACCAGATTCCAAAGAATTTACCAACTGCATCATCTGCACAGATACCGAGCAGGATAGCGAGGTTAACAAGCCAGTTACATCCGATACCCTTCAGGAATGCAGCCCACATGCCTGCCATTCCAACATAACTGACCTTTGCAATACCGATATTTACTGCCCGTAATCCAAAGGCGTTCACGGTTGCAAGTCCTGCGGCATTCCAGGAGACAAACGGTCCGTTTGCCATGATGTATGCATAAAAGATCGAACCGATAAGATTTCCGATATATACCCAGATCCAGAGGTTCAGGACTTTTGCCCAGCTGATCTTGTGGACGAATGCTGCGAGAGGTGCAAGCATTGCGTCACCGGTAAAGAGCTCTGCACCGGTAAGGACGGTGATAATAAGCCCAACAGGGAACACCGCTCCCAGAATGAGCTGACCAAACCCAGCTCCCAGGTTATCTGCGACTGCAGTAGAACAGACGGTGGCGAGGGCACCTCCCATTGCGATATATGCCCCGGACATGAATCCACGGATGATCATGTTCCACCATTCCAGGCCTGCTTTATACTTTCCAGCGCCCGCTCCCTTGGCGATTATTTGTACGGGTGGATGAAATACCATAGTTAGTTACACCTTCACAGAGTCTGCCTGATTCAAGGCCACACAACACGCCTTGCAGGCTTAAACATTAAGTATTTTGTGATAGTATTAAACACTTTTGAAAATAATCCCGAACTGAACTGTTCAATTTTCTAAAAAATGTCCAAGCAAAAGGAATTTTATATCTATCGTACCAGATGTGACACCCTCATCGGTGATTGACGGATGGCCTCTGCGATCATAATCCGGACAATTCATCATCCAGTCCGTCACAGGATAAGGATGATGAATATCGCCGATATTTTTCCTATCCGGAACCTGACCGTGCTCCAAAAGGTTTTATGCGTCCTGTCACTTGTCATTCCATGGGCAGGAATTGTTTTTTCATTTTTCTTGCATTCCATGGATATAATTGAAAATGAAGGGAGCTTTATCTGGGGTTGCGTTCTTGGTTCATGCGTGTTGGCTGCTCTTGCGCTTCTGTTTGAAAAAAAGGATATTGTCTCTATTATGACTCCAGTTTACGCATTAATCATCTTTTTCAGCATGGAAATTCCATGGACCATCTTTCTGCAGGTCCTATACTCATGTACGCTGACTATACTCCTCTGGCGACTCCTCACCAGGTTTGGAACACCGGATGCAATGCGTCATGCTTAAAAACCGGACAGGTTGATTATACTATCCTGTAGATGCGTCGCCAACCGTTTATCTCCCCGATTATTGCTGACCTGGTCTATCAGGCGGTAACAGGAGTTTCGGGGGTCCAGTTTACCGACCCCCTTCCCTGTCCGAACTGCATGGGCATGGTGATCAGCCATGATATGAAACAACGGCGATTTTCGACGGTGTATGCTCCTGAAGGGGAGATGCACATCTATGTGTATGTCAAGCGCTTTCATTGTCGGGACTGTGGTCAGCTCTGCTATGCCAAAGCGCCCTTTTATGAAAAAAGCAGGTTTGGATCACCGATTGTGGATCTCTGCCTCTCTCTCTCGGAGGACCACACCTTTTCCCATGCGGCAGCTCTTATGAACCGGATGGGGATAGTCATAAACAGGGGGACGGTCAGGAAGACGGTGCAGACTCATTCCCATGAAGTCCGGTCCACAGATCTGTTTGGGATGAAGCTTCCTGATTCCCTGCTGGCCTTGTCAACTCTTGTAACAACGGCAGATCCGTCGCAGCCGATACGGGGATGTGATGTGCTTCGTGCCTGCAGAATAGATGCAGGATACGTGTCTGAAGGTCACCTGGTATCAGATCGAATTCACAACCATTATTGGTCTGACAGATGACCTCTTTGTGAGGAACCGTAATGGAACTGAACGGTGTACCAATTGATAACACATTTGCTGAAGGATTTCCAATATGGGTATCACGGGTAATAATAACCGGAGTAACCCGCGAATGGGCAATGACCGCTGCAATGGAGGCTACCGGGTTTGCAACCTCTGCAATTGGTTGTCCCTGTGAGGCAGGTATTGAAGGATATGTCAGTGCAGATGAGACCCCTGACGGACGCCCGGGTGTATCCATTCTGATCTGTGCCTCAAAGAAGAAAGTTCCGGAACAGGTCATGGAGCGTATTGCCGAGTGCGTCTTGACCGCAGCAACAACCTCTGTCTTTAATGGCATGCCTGATGCAGAAGAGAAGTTCGATATCAAGATTCACTTCTTTGGAGACAAGTTTGAATCCAAGGTGGAGATTGGCGGACGGCAGTGCTGGAAGATCCCGATTATGGAAGGAGACTATGTTGGAGAAGAAGTCTTTGGCATGGTCAAGGGTGTCGCAGGCGGGAACTTCTTTGTCATGGCAGACAACCAGATGACTGCCCTTATGGGAGCAAAGGCAGCTGCAGATGCAATTTTTGAAGTAAAAGGGACCATCACCAGCTTCGCAGGCGGTATTGTTGCGTCAGGATCCAAAGTCGGATCTAAGAACTACAAGTTCCCGATTCCGGCAACGACCAATGAGCAGTATTGCCCGACCATCCGTGAGAAGGTTCCGGATACCAAAGTCCCTGAGGGTGTCAAATCCATCTATGAGATCGTCATCAATGGTGTGGATGAGGCATCAGTCAAAAAGGCAATGGCAGCAGGTATCAAGGCTGCAGTCAAGGTTCCGGGTGTTTCGTTCATCAGTGCCGGTAACTATGAAGGAAAGCTTGGGCCATTCCAGTTTAAACTGGCAGAACTCTTCTGACCAATATCTTTTTTAACCAATTCACCAGTATTATTACTTACCCTCAGGAGGGTGACTTATGAAACTAGAAGAATATAAGAAGATTTTACTTGCAGCGATCGACAAGGAAGTTGATGCGTATGCTTTTTACATCTCGCTTTCAGAAAAAGTCAAAGATCCGGCTTTGAAGGGAACGTTCAAAGAACTTGCCCAGGAGGAGACATATCACCGGAAAACTCTCCAGGAATATTTAAGTGGAGCCAAAAAAGAGCTCAAATTTGATGAGGTTAAGGATTACCATATTTCAGACACCATCGAAAAGCCAAAACCATCAATGGACTTAAAACCCCTTGAAGGTCTTCAGGTTGCAATCAAGCGGGAAGAAGAAGCAATGCAGATGTACGAGCAGTTTGCCGCTGCAAGTACGGATGCAGATCAGAAGAAGACGTTTGAAGAGCTGGCAAAGATGGAGCGCGGACACAAAGCCCGCCTAGAAGACATATACACCAACAGTGCCTTTTCAGAGGCCTGGTAATCATTTTTATTTTTTTTATCATTTCCTGCTAGGGAACGCTCGTAAT
>JGI12104J13512_1002152_pt1 | contig 12929 bp, 12 predicted proteins | sample TerdegcTABiofilm_FD_13512 | JGI IMG/M metagenome (IMG submission 13512)
GGCGTTCCACAAAAACAAGGACTGCAACTCTTCTTCAGATACTCCCACACTTCATCTGGTATCTGTTGCACAGGGCGTTCCACAAAAACAAGGACTGCAACATCCCGTCTGCAATCCCAGCACACTTCGCACTCTCAGGGTTGCACAGGGCGTTCCACAAAAACAAGGACTGCAACTTGTGCAGTCATTTCTTATTCCAGGGGGGTTCTTTAAGTTGCACAGGGCGTTCCACAAAAACAAGGACTGCAACTGAAGCCAAGAGATGGCGCCGGTATGGCGCGACACGGTTGCACAGGGCGTTCCACAAAAACAAGGACTGCAACCCCGCATTTTTTCCATCACTCTCTCTCTCTATCGTTGCACAGGGCGTTCCACAAAAACAAGGACTGCAACCATATAAAGGCACACATCTTTTTCGCTCGTTACTACCGTTGCACAGGGCGTTCCACAAAAACAAGGACTGCAACTATATCCACCTCACGTAGGTACGTCCATCGGGCGTATGTTGCACAGGGCGTTCCACAAAAACAAGGACTGCAACATACAGCGGGTTGACATCCCGCAGGTATACGCGCAGGTGTTGCACAGGGCGTTCCACAAAAACAAGGACTGCAACTACTACTCGCCCGCGTTATTCCCATAATTTCGTCGATCAGTTGCACAGGGCGTTCCACAAAAACAAGGACTGCAACATTAGTGAGTGAGAGATTAGTGCGTGCGCTCTGTCACAAGTTGCACAGGGCGTTCCACAAAAACAAGGACTGCAACGCGCACTCCTCCACATAGGAGAGTATGTCGTACTCCTGTTGCACAGGGCGTTCCACAAAAACAAGGACTGCAACCGCTCGATCAGAATGCTCCATTCTGTTTTTTCGTCGTTGTTGCACAGGGCGTTCCACAAAAACAAGGACTGCAACTCCTTCCAGCGTCCGCGCCAATTCGAGCCGGTCCAGTTGCACAGGGCGTTCCACAAAAACAAGGACTGCAACCACCGTATGCGAGTGATATTCGAACTCGCCCTCGACGTTGCACAGGGCGTTCCACAAAAACAAGGACTGCAACGTCCTTCATATTCGCTGCCATTTGGGCAGCCAACACAGTTGCACAGGGCGTTCCACAAAAACAAGGACTGCAACCGTACCACCTGTCTCTGCCATCGACGGTGATTTTGCAGTTGCACAGGGCGTTCCACAAAAACAAGGACTGCAACCGGAATATTGGATTTACATCCGAAAATACATGCAAGTTGCACAGGGCGTTCCACAAAAACAAGGACTGCAACCGAGACACTTCTCACACACACACTCGTTCTCATCATGGGTTGCACAGGGCGTTCCACAAAAACAAGGACTGCAACTCTTGCGCTCTGCAAGAACCTTGAACGCGTTTAAGTTGCACAGGGCGTTCCACAAAAACAAGGACTGCAACACACCAGTCGGAGCGTTTGTCTCCAGTTTTCTGGAGTTGCACAGGGCGTTCCACAAAAACAAGGACTGCAACCTGAAGCGTACCATCTCATCCCAAAATACATCCATGTTGCACAGGGCGTTCCACAAAAACAAGGACTGCAACATAACCGGAGGTTTCCCGACTTAGTCGGGAATTAAGTGTTGCACAGGGCGTTCCACAAAAACAAGGACTGCAACTTCATATAGTTGTCTGTCATTATCGAGCCACCATGCGGTTGCACAGGGCGTTCCACAAAAACAAGGACTGCAACTAACCCAACATCTATTACAAAACAGATAGTTGCAGTGTTGCACAGGGCGTTCCACAAAAACAAGGACTGCAACCCTTTATCGTTTCCTAGAGTGCGAGATACTTCTTACGTTGCACAGGGCGTTCCACAAAAACAAGGACTGCAACTTCAGTACTACCATTTTTTTCACGCTCCTTTACTCAGTTGCACAGGGCGTTCCACAAAAACAAGGACTGCAGCTCAGGATATAGAGAACCATTCCTGGACGCCGGGACTCGTTGACCCGTGTATTCCACAAAAACAGGGACTGTCTCCCACTGCGGTGTTCTTTTCGGGTTACACGAGACGCGTTTCCCTGAAATGGTAACGAATGCACGCATCCTTCACCGTGCAGTCATACCGGATAGCTGACCTGTCATAAGAATTAGAACACACTCTCTCCACCGGCGCGGTTGCATGCACACCCGGAAAGGATTGAATTACCTTTGATTTCGATGACCAGAATGTCCCCGGAGTTTTTCATGAAAAATCATGTCAAATAGTTTTTTAAATATAATCTAACCAATTCCTGTTTCGTGGAATCGAATGTCAAAACCCTGATTCTGGCATCGCTCTTCCACGATATCGGCAAATTCATGCAGAGGGCCGGAGAATCCCTCGATGAACGGTATGGGAAAATCCCGGATCCCGGGGAGCACGGGGCACATGCACGCTGGAGCGCGATGTATGCTGCCCGGTTCCTCCACGACCCGGTAATTGAGGATCTCGTGCTGTACCATCATTCCCCCCAGTCCTCGAAGAACCCTGATCTTGCCGCTATTGTGCAGAAAGCAGACCATCTCTCATCTGCAATAGACCGGAGGGAAAGGGGCAGATCCTGAAAGAACCCTTAAAAGCTGTCTTCCCGCAGATTTGCCTGAACGGAAAGGGGGGGAGCAGACAGAACGACTATGTCTATCCCCTGCACCCCCTCGGTGCAGGAGAATCAGCCTTCCCTGTCAGGCAGAGCGAGATGGGCCTGTGGAACCTGAGCGATGCCTACAGGGATCTCTGGCGGAAGTTCGAACAGGAGAGCGAACAACTGCCCGGAGATCCCCCGGTTCTCACCGTCATGTCACTGCTCCGGAAGTACACGTCCCTGATTCCATCGGCAGTGTTCGTGAATGAGCCGGATATACCGCTGTACGACCATGCGAAGACGACTGCAGCACTCGCCCACTGCTTCCTGGAAGGGGAAAGCGAGAAGCCATTCCTCCTCGTCGGGGGTGACCTGTCCGGGATCCAGAAGTTCATCTTCTCGACGGTGATCCCCGAGCAGGCCCGGAAGGGGACGGCAAAGCGACTCCGGGGAAGATCGTTCTGGCTCTCGCTCCTGACAGATGCACTGGCCCGCGAGATCGTCCGGGAGTGCGGTCTCTCGGAGTGTTCCGTCCTCTGGAACACCGGCGGCAATTTTCTCGTCCTTGCACCGAATACCGGGAAAAACCGGGACAGAGTCGGGTTCATCGGCAGGAAGGTGAACGAGAACCTCCTCCGGAAATGGAACGGCAGGCTCTCTGTCACCCTTGCAACCCTTGAAGCCGGTGAGGAGGAGATGAAGAATTTCTCCTCGGTCCGCGAACGGCTCTCCGTCATCAGTACCGGGAAGAAGAGGCAGAAGTTCATAGACTGCGGGCTGACCTTTGAACCGGATGGTTCCGAGGAACCGATCTCATCCTTCTGTTCCGTATGCGGGACGCACAAATCTGAAAAAACCGAGTGCAGCGAGTGCAGCATGTTCCACGAGATCGGAACAAAACTTGTCCATGCAAAATTCCTGACAGCCGGGCAAAATCTGCCATTCTCCTTTGCAGACCTCGGGCTGCAGGCAGGATACGACCTCGTCTCTGACCTCCCGCTGGAACACCCCGGCGAGATCTTCACCCTCAACTCCTCTGATATCCGGATAAAGCACCGCGGCGGAGCAGGGTTCCTCTTCGTGGGAAACACCGTGCCGGTTGCAGGGTACGAGATACTCACCTTCAGCGAGATGGCCCAGCTCTCGAAGGGCTCCCCGAGGCTGGGGTACCTCAAGGCCGACGTGGACAACCTCGGGACGATCTTTGGGGCCGGGCTTGCAAAGGACCTCCGGACCATCTCCCGTGTGCACACGCTCAGCAGCCAGCTCCAGTACTTCTTCAGCGGGTACATCAACAGCATCTGCAACCGGTTCGTCGTCTACCGCGACCTCTGCACGGCATGCATGCCTGCAGCAGAAAAAACCACGGTCAGGATCCCTCCGGAGGAAGGAAGGGAAGGCAGGGAGACAGTTTACTACGTGCACCCGAACCCCTGCCCGGCGTGCAGGGACCGGTATTCCGTCCCGAAATTCTACATCACGTACTCGGGCGGAGACGACCTCTTCATCATCGGCCCGTGGGATGATACAATCCGTCTTGCAGACGAATTGAACCGGGAATTCCAGCGTTTTACGTGCAGCAACCCCGACATCCCCCTCTCGGCCGGGATCGCGATCGTCCACCCGAACCTGCCGGTCGCCCGGGCGGTCCTTCAGGCGGATTCCCTGCTCGAAGATGCCAAGGGAATGCCGGGAAAAGCCCGCGTCGCAGTCTTTGATACCACCGTCCCCCTGCGGGAAGGGACGGGAGAGCAGAGCCTCTCGGCCCTCATCGCGATCGCAGCGAGAATGATGGAGTTTGTCGAACAGAAGGTCATCCCGAAGAACATGATCTACACGTTCCTCTACCTGTGGGAGCAGAGCTTCCGTCCACCCCGGGAGAAGACCGCCGCGAAGAGATCACCTTCAGGTGACACGCCGGCCGGTGAGAAGAAACGGACCGGTGCGGAGAGGGAGCAGGATGTGCTCCGGACCTCCAAGAGGCACCTGCCCTACCTCAAGTACACCCTGAAGAGAAACATCAGGAAGGAAAACCAGCGCAGGGACGTCGAGGAACTGGTCGTTCCGGCATTCCCCTGGATCCGGCTGCCGGTATACATGACCAGCCTTGCCCTGCGGAAAGACCGTGGAGACTGAATTGGAGTGAGAATGTCATGACCAGACCATCGTATCCAACGAGGCAGACCAGCCCCGGATTTCCACCGCACAGCAGGCAGGACACCTCTTCTGGCGGTGATATCGGTAAAATCCTGGAAAAAATCAAAAGGTGCAAAAATCTCTCGGAGATCAGCATTGACGAGATCACAAAGGAGTCCGGGATCGCAGAGACTTTTGCAAAAAAATTCGGGGATAAGCTCAAGCCGACCCAGCTGCGGAAGTTCTTCGACAAGATCGTCACGAACCAGGAGAACCTCAGGAACCGGGGCTGGAAGAGCATTGAGGCCGATTTCTGCATGATCCGCCCCAACCTTGCGTACGCGAAGGGAAGAAAGCTCATCCCGGACGAGTTCTTCCAGCTCATCTCCCTCTGTGTCGAGCGCATCGCCCACGCAGGGTCCCCTGAAGAAGAAATAAAGGAAAATTACGCCCGGTTTGTCCAGCTGCTCCAGTCAATCGTTGCCTATCATAAGTATTACGAGAAGAAATAGGAGGAATGACCCATGGACTACAAGCTCATCAAAAATTATCTCATTACCGGAAAGATACGGTGCGAAACAGGCATTCACATCGGTGGTGTCGCAGAATCGCTCAAGATCGGCGGGACAGACTCGCCGGTGATCATGAACAGGATGACAAACCTCCCCTACATCCCCGGGTCGTCGATCAAGGGGAAGATGCGGTCCCTCCTCGAACTCAAGCACGGCGAAAAATGGCTCTCCGGAAATGGGGACCCCCACAAGTGCAAGGAACCGGACTGCGCCCTCTGCGTTGCGTTCGGGCGGAGTGCAGACCAGGAGGTGAAATCGGGACCGACCCGCCTCGTCGTCAGGGACAGTCACCCGACAGGAGAGACCCTTGCTCTCTGGGAATCAAACGAAGATATCCTGCACGGGACAGAGATCAAGGGGGAGAACTATCTCAACCGCATCACGTCGATGGCCACGCCCCGGTTCATCGAGCGTGTCCCCGCCGGGTCAGAGTTCACCCTCGAGATGGTCTTCTCGGTGTACAACCCAAAGGACGAGGAGAGGCTCAGGCTCGTCTTCGAGGCCATGTCTCTCCTCGAGGACAACTACCTTGGGGGATACGGGAGCCGGGGATCCGGAAAGATCACGTTCCGTGACATCACTCTCCGGGAGAAGTCTCCCGAGGACTACAGGTCGGGAAAAGACTGGCGGGCATTTACCCGGACGGAAGGTGCACACTCGCCCCGCGACATACTCGCACGGCTGTGAGTGGGGGGCTGCAGATGCTGGCAGTCCATATGACGCCGCGGTCGACATTCCCTGACGCATTCCCGTCAAACACCCTGTTTGGGGCAATCTGCCGGGGGATGGCAGAGCTCGGCGATGACCCCGGGGCCCTGATCGATGCCTGTGCCGGAAAACCGCCGTTCTTCATCAGCTCGTGCTTCCCGTTCCTCGCCGGGAAAGAGCCGGTGTACCTCTACCCTATGCCGATGGTCCCGCTCCCGGAGATGCCGGACCTCCCGCCCGACCGGGTCAGGGATTTGAGGAAAGTCCGATGGGTCGACGGGAATATCTTCCAGAAGCTCTCCCGGGGAGATCTTTCTCCCGCAGGACTCCTGGAGAAGTGGAAGACCCTGCATTTCAACAAGAAGGCGAAAATACTCTCGGAATCTCCGCTTGACCATGATATCTGCAGAGACGTCGACATCCCCCACAACCAGATCAACAGGCTCTCGACGGTCTCCCAGCAGTTCTACCACACGAGCGGGACGCACTTTGCAAACAGCGGTCTCTGGTTCCTCCTTGACTTCCAGGACCCCTCGTGGGAGGGTGCCGTCCGTGCGTCTCTTTGTCTCCTTGCTGACCAGGGTATCGGTCCCCGCCGGTCGTCCGGGCAGGGTGCCTTCTCCCTCTCGTTCTCTGAATTTTCCCTTCCGGGAGAGAGGGATGCGCCGTATCTTGTCTCGCTCTCGCGCTTCCTCCCCGATGACCTCTCTTCGTTTGGGGGACAGATATGGTATGACATCATCCCCGTCCGCGGGAGGACGCAGGACGGAGTGGCAAAGAAGAGGATCCTGATGCTCTCCGAGGGGGCTTTCTTCCGGAATACCGGCAGACCGTGGTATGGACGGATTGCATGTGTCCGGGAGAACCCCCCCATGGTCGAGTACGGGGTTGCGTTCACCATCGGGATGAGGTGTGCCTGATGCGGGTCATTCTTGCCACGCGTTCCCCCGTGCACATCGGGACGGGCCTTGTCTACCACCCCAGCGAGTATATCAGGGGAAAGGCAAATGATGGCGGGATGTTCATCTGGAGGCTGAACATCTCAGCGCTTGCCCGATCTTTTACGGAGGAACAGAGGGACGATTTTGTCCAGAGGATGGACGATGCCGCATATGGAGAAAAGTTCAGCCTGACAGAATTCATCAGGGGTCATGGCATCAACCCGCTCGCGTTCCGTGTCTACCGCCTCGCCAACCGCTCCGGTGATAAGGAGCCTGATGAGATCCGGGAATGTATCAAGTCAGCGGGAGTCCCCTACATCCCGGGCAGCAGCCTCAAGGGTGCCATCCGGACGGCACTCCTCTGGTGGCACGCCCGAGACGACGACGCGTTCCCGGAAAGCATCGAGAATGACCTGGGTGACAGGCGGAGGAGTAAAAAGAAGGAGATAGGCAACGAATACGTGGGCTCGGTCTTTGCCCTGAAGCAGAAGCAGGGCATTTATTACGATCCCCGGTACGATCTCCTCCGGTTCCTGCAGGTCTCGGACTGCATGCCAGACGATCACTGGCTCACCTGCGAGGGCATCCATACCTACTCGCTGAGTCAAGACCGGCTTGCCAGAAAGAATTACACACTGTATGCAGAGTGCATCAACGGGACGTTCTCCGGGAGGATCGGGGGACTGGAACAGATCGGAAAGGNCATTCAGAGCAGGGAGATGCCCCTCCTGGGCAAAAAGATGCAGCTCCTCGGCATCAGGAACCCTGCCGATACGCGGGGCGTCTCCGCCCACCTCGGGAAGGTGCTTTCCGGGTGGAGCCGCTGGTGCCTTGAGAAGGAGAAAGAGATCGTCTCGCGGGACAGGAATGGGGAATTCCTCCGTTCCCTCAGCGAGGCGGAGGCATGGCTCAGGGAGGGCCCCCACGTCCGGCTCGGGTTCAGCGTGGGGACGCTCTACCAGACACTGATCGGCCTCCTCGAGGAGAAGGACCCGGGCCTTGCCGAACAGGTGATCAGAAGGTGCAGCCTCGGGAAGGTTCCCCGAAGAGCCACGCAGGAGGGAATCGAGCCGCCGTACCCGAAGTCCGTTGAGTTCACCGTGACAGGCCGCCGGCCGATGGGGTGGGTCTCTGTCACGATAGAAGGACAGTGATCCCGGCCATGCGCATCCCCCTCCGGTACCTCGTCCTGCACACCGACAGGCCGGTGGCAGAGACAGGGACGAACCTGAGGGGGTACATCGCGGGGAAATTTCCCCAGTACCCCCTCCTCCACCATCACCTTGACAGGCCCCTGCTCGCATACCCGAAGGTCCAGTACAAGGTGCTTGCCGGAACACCCTCCATCCTCGGAGTCTCAAATGGCGCTGCCGTCCTCCGGGAGATCTCTGACGGGATCACCGAACTCGTCTTTCCGAGAAACCGGTACAGGGTCGTATCGAAGGTGACATACGACCAGATGGTCCCGCTCGCCCCCTCAAAAGAGATGGTCGAGTACAGGTTTGTCAGCCCGTGGCTTGGCCTAAACCAGGAGAACTACCGGAAATGGCAGGAAATTTCCGACTGGAAGGAGAAGAAACGCCTCCTCAACGCCATCCTCACCGGGAACCTGCTCTCCATGGCAAAGGGGCTGGATGTTGTCATCGAGCACAGGCTCACCGTCCACAGCCACCTCGAAAAGGTGGAGACGCGGTACAAGGGAGTGGAGATGACAGGGTTTATGGGGTCTTTCCGCGTCAACCTCCAGGTCCCTGAGTACATCGGGATCGGGAAAGGGGTATCGCAGGGGTTCGGGACGATCCGCCGTGCTGCTCCGGCCCCTGCCCGGCAGAAGGAGACCGCCTGAGGGGGCAGTCCCCTTCTATCCCGGTACCCTGTCCGGTCCGCCGGTTCGTTCCCCCCGGTTCTCCCGCTCCGGCACACCTGTGCAGCAGGCGGGAGATTTTTTGCCAACCCGGCCCATGCCGGGGATGTCTGCCCGGACAGCCTGTCCCCCCGGAAGATACGGTGTCTCCCTGCGTGAGAGACCCGCACCCGGCAGGAGCCCTGCCTGCCCTGTACCCCCGGCGTATCCTTATTTCCGGCCGGCACACGGCATCCGAACATTTTATCCGCGTTCCGGCAGAGACTTTTGGCTATGAAAACTGCGGTTATCGCTCCAATTGGCCTCAGTCCCCCTGTTGTCACCGAGTTCATCGATGGGCTGGGCGAACCGGTATCCGACCTTGTCCTCTTCATGACGGGCAACCCCAACGTTACAGCCGGTGCAAACCTCGTCAGGGCTGCCCTGCGGTCACGCTACACGTGGACGCGGGTGCATTCGTATGTCCTCCCCTACGACGATATCACAGACGACGACCAGAACTTTGACTTCATGGCCCGTGCATCCCGGGTGATCAGGGAGGAACGCGAACGGCACCAGTGCGAGCGAATCTACCTTAATGTCGCTGGCGGGAGGAAGAACATGTGCATTACTCTTGCCCTCCTCGGTCAGCTCCTCGCCGTGGACGGCGTCTTCCATGTCATCAACGAGAACGTCAGTATCATCAACGAGAGGCTCGAGATGAACCGGCGCCTCATCGCCCGGTTCGGGGAGAGTGACGACACCGGGAGACACGCTGCCCTCTACGAGGAGAACAGGGCAGAACTCGAACCCCTGCTCTTTCCCTCCCGGGAGTCCTACGAGATCATGAGGATCCCGACGCTCCCCTACCCGTCGGACTACCTCGGATACCTCGTGGAAGGCATGCGCGAATCCGGCGCCGGGCTCACCGGCGAGGACAAGGAACTCCTCCGGAGGCACGGCCTGATGGACCGGGTCGGAAGCCACTATACTCTCACCCCCCACGGGGAACGCTTCCTCGAGGTGATCCTGAAGCGATGAAACTCCTCTCCTTCCTGGGAACAGGAGGCCTCCAGGAGACAACCTACGTGTTTCGTGACAGGCAGAAGAAGACTCGTTTCATCCAGGAAGCCCTGGCGGAGTTCTTCGCGGTAGAGTCCGTGATCCTCTTTTCGACCGAAGAGGCCTATGCAAAAAATTTTAGGGAAGTCGACATGAGGCTTGCCGGCTGCAAACCGGTCACGATCCCGGCGGGAAAGAACGAGCAGGAGCTCTGGGATATCTTCTCCATCGTTGCCGGAGAGGTGGATCCGGGTGACACGATCGTCTTTGACATCACCCACGGGTTCCGATCGCTCCCGTTCATTGCGTTCCTCTCCTCAGCGTATATCAGGGACATCAGGAAGGCCCGGATCGAGGCTGTCGTATACGGGGCATACGAGGCGCGGATGAACGAAGAGACGCCGGTCTTTGACCTCACGTCCTTTACCCGGATCCTCGACTGGATGGGTGCTGTCCGGTCGTTCATGGTGCACGGTGATGCGGGAGATATCCAGAAGATTGTCAAAGAACAGGCTGATCGGGCATACAGGGCAGCGGAAGAGGGTAACAGGCCCGTGAAGATGAAAGATTTTTCCACGCAGATCGAGAGTTTCTGCCTTGCGACCCGGATGGCACAGCCGATCGAGGCCCTTGCTGCGGCAGAGAGGATCATCGGGAGGATTCCCGGGGCAAAGGAGGAGATCGGCCGGTTTGCCCCGCCCTTCACCTGCATCCTTGACCAGATTGAGGCGATATCACGTTTTTCTGCACCGGAACCGGGTCAAAAGAAGGGGATCGACAGATCCCACCTCCGGGCCCAGAGAGAGCTGATCTCCTACCAGATCGAGAAGGGTCTCTACATGCAGGCAGTTGCCCTTGCACGGGAGTGGATGGTCTCCCTTCTCATCTTTGCTGCGGGGGACGCACCGTCCTGGCTCGATGACACATGCAGGGCCGCTGCCGAGAGGGCAATGACCGGAGGGAACATGAAAAAGCGGGGTGAGCTCTATAAACCCAGTGCTTATTCAGAGTGGTTCGAATCAAGGGAGTATTGGGAAAAGGTCGTGCAGGCCTGGGACATGATCACGCAGGTCCGAAACGATATTGCCCACTGCGGGATGAAGCACCGGAGGCAGAAGGCAAAGGATTACCGGGAGAAGATCGGAAAGATTCCCGGCCTGCTCTGTGGACTTGAAGAGATCGTCTGTTCCTGAAAAAGCTCTTTGCCCCTTTTTCCGGGGAGAAAAACCCCATCCGGAACCCCTCCGGGGGTTACGCTTCCTGCCCGGGAGGAACCATCCCGTTTTCCGGCCAGGACGTGCGCCGTCCCAGTCCCGTGCAGGACACCGGGAGGCGAAAAGGTCTGGGATGGGTGCAGGAGGACCGCCGGGAACGCATCGTTCTCCCTGCAGTGCAAGCCTTCCGGCCCCCTCTCCGATTGTTCCCGGGCTGATCCCCCGGAGCCGGAGATGTGTGCGGCGTGCATGCACACCCTGTGGCGCCTCCCGGCCACGGCGGCACGGCCGGAAAAAGCGATCTCCTGGTGCCCCGGAAGATACGGCAGCCCTGAATTTTTTTAAGGCTGGAGATGACTGCCTCTTGCATGGAGAAAACGACAGATATCGTGATCCAGGGATACGGGGGTTCCGTCCGGAAAAAGGAGAACCGTTTCGTCATCATGCACGAGGACGCGACCCGGGAGTATGCCTGCAGCAGGGTCAGGCAGATTCTCATCATGGGCGAATGCAGCATCTCCACGGGAGCGCTCCGGCTGGCCGCAGAGGAGGGTATCGATATCGTGGTCTGCCTTGCCCACGGCCAGCCGTCCTGCAGGGTCCAGCCGTGCCACGGGGGCGGGACGGCGGAAGTGAGGAGGCGCCAGATCGCCCTTGCAGCCCGGCCCGAGGGCTACCGGCTTGTTGCAGCAATTATCGATGGAAAGATCGCCAACATGGGGCATCTCCTGAGAGCCATGGGGAAGAGGAGGTCTGATGATGCCCTTGTCCGTGAGGGAGAGCGGGTCCTCTCGATGGTCCGCACGATCCCTCCCGACGGGGTCCTTCCCCGCGATTCAGCCCTCCTGAGAGGACTGGAGGGGAATGCATCGGGGATGTACTTCTCAGCCCTCTCCCGTGTTCTCTCTCCTCCCCTCTATTCTGGCAGCCGGTCCCGCCATCCCGCACGGGATGCCTTCAATGCATGTCTCAACTATGGATATGGCATCCTCTATAGCGAGGTCGAGAAGGCCTGCATCCTTGCAGGTCTTGACCCCCATGCGGGGTTCCTCCATGCCGACCGCTACGGCCACCTCTCCCTCGTCTACGACCTGATCGAGCAGTTCCGCCAGCCCGTCATCGACCGGGCGGTGCTCTCGCTTGCGGTCCGGGGCCAGATCAGGGCAGAGGACGTGGATTTACGCGGGTACCTGTCACCGGATGCAAAAAAGGCAGTCACTGTTGCCACATTCTCCCGCCTTGACGATGAACGGACAATCGGGGCAAAAAAATCAACATTCCGTGCTGAAATCACGGAAAATGTGCGGCAATTTGCCGAATCCCTCAAAACAGGCAGACCCTACCGCGCATTCACATGGAGGTACGACTGATGATGGCATGGGTCTTCTACGATATCAGCGAGGATTCCGCAAGGAATAAAGTCGCCTCCCTCTGCCTGGACCATGGCCTGATGCGGCTCCAGAAGAGCGTCTTCTGTGGTGATATCTCCACGAGGGAACTCGATGAACTTGCCGGGAAGATCCGGAATGTGATTGATACTGCGGAGGGAGAGGAAAGCGTCATGTTCCTCCCGGTCTGCGAGAAGTGTATCGCCGGGACCCTTTCCGTCGGAAAACCCTTCACTCCGGATGATTTCCGGTATCCCCGGCTGGTGATCATCGGCTGACGGGAATGTTCCGGTGTGATGCCCTGGTGGTGTCTTTCTGAATGAAAACCATTATGATGTCAAAAATACCAGTTCGGATCGTTATTCCCGGTGCACCCTCGTCCGGATGATAAAGGTTGCGGAAAGATGGGGGTAATCGGGAGTATTTTGTGAAAAGGAGCAAATTTTCCGCTGTTGCACAGGGCGTTCC